>Ga0126379_10001641_pt1 | contig 13789 bp, 7 predicted proteins | sample PanSoiMetPlot_24_FD_92640 | JGI IMG/M metagenome (GOLD analysis project Ga0126379, IMG submission 92640) | Tropical forest soil microbial communities from Panama - MetaG Plot_24 | ecosystem: Environmental > Terrestrial > Soil > Tropical forest > Bulk soil | place: Panama | collected 2016-02-17 | reverse complement strand
TCAACTGGGCCGACATGACCGGCCGTGGGACGTATACCCAGCAGGGCAGTGCCGCCGCCGCGCGCTGGCTGGCCATGAAGGACCACGAGTCGCTGCAAGCCGCCCGCGAGGCATTGGCCTCACGGATGCTGGCGGGCTTTTCTGAGTTGATGCGCTATCGCGGCGTTCGGCCCGAAGAGGCAATCAACGTCATCCACGCCGTGATGGGCGCGATGGCAGGACGCCATCCGGGCAATGCCGAGTCGGCCAGCACGGTCATCGAGGACCTGCTCGACATGGGCCGCTATCCGGTCGATCCGTGGGCCGAAGGCTTTGATGATGGCAGCAAGTTGACCGAGATGTTTCAGCCCACGTGGCGACAGAACGAGATGCTGAAGCACTTCGTGGACGGCTCTGGCCTCGCTCCGATCTATGGCGACCAGTCGGTCAACATCCTTGACCATGCCTACTACCGCCAGCAGTTCAACGACTTTGCCACGAAAGCCAACGCCGACGGCCTGTTAGGCCGCACCGACTGGACGCCCGCCGACATGCAGGCACTCGATGTGGGCGCAAACATGCGCTGGGCACCGGACTTTCAGGCGGCTGTCTTCGACCCGATGCAGGCGCTCAATGCCAACACCATGAACTTCAACTTCGAGGTCGAGCCACACCCCCAGACGATCATGGCCAACGTCGTGCCCAACCGCAGCGAGGCTGCCAAGTGGAACGACCTCGACATCATGCGCAAGTTCGACGCGGGGCAGGCCAAGGTGCAGCACGACGTAGGCAAGATGACGGCCAGCCGCCTCGGCGAGGTCACGGGCGTGACGGTTGCCGATGTGTCAACCGGCCCGGTCAATCACCGCATGTCTGTCTTCCGTGATCCTGCGACCTTGGAAGGCAGCCGACGGCTGGCCGAGGAAGAGATAGCACAAACCTTCCGGCCCAGCCAGATTGACCAGTGGAAGCAGGACCCCGACGAGTGGAACAGGATCGTGGACGACTGGGTGAGTGACTCGTTTGCCCAGTCCGATCCGAGTCAGGAGTGGCAGGCACTCGGTGCTGGCACGGCCATTGTGGCCACCGGCTCAGACGAGCAACTTGAAGCCGCCGCCCTGACGTTAGGTGCAATGTGGCAGCGCGGCGAGGTGTGGGCAACTTCGCCGCTGCCTGCCGTTGGCGCTGGCGAGGCTCTGGTCGGGAATGGCTGGGGCCACGTCAGCGCAACCGACCTGATCATTCACCCCACATCGACTATGGCCGAGGGCGATGTCGCGCGCCACGCCGACGACATCATGCGCCAGTGGCTATCACAGAGTCCCGATCCGATCAGGGTCACGGTGGCCATGCCCGATGGCAGTCGGGCCATTCGCATCATCCATGATGATCTGGGTATCTACACCGATCCCGAGACGGCATTGACCGCACTGCGCGACATCTCATCTGAGAAGATGGCACTCTTCGGCGACACGGGCATCACCGTCGAGCGCAAGACAGTGCGGGCATTCCACCACCGGGTGGACCTCAACGACGCCCAGCAGCGTGCCGAGTCGCTCGGTGACTATGCCAAGCGCGAGGGCCAGTTCTACGACCAGCAGAACAAGGTGCTCGTCCAGTTAGGAGCAAGCAATGGCGACCTCTTCGCAAGCAAAGCCGGATGGTGGGCAGCCGGTCAAACCGACCCGTGGCTCCAAGCCCTCGAAGGGCGCGGCTACCAATTCGCCCACGACTGGGTACTCAATCGGGGTCGCGGTGAGGCCGTTTCATACGCCTCCCAGTCCTACTGGCAGCACCTCCCCGAGTTCCAAGCCGAGCACCGAGCCTTAGACGAAATCCTGCCGCCGCCACAGCGTGGCTGGCACTACCAGACCGGGCCTCGTGGCGTGCGTGCCGCGACGTACATCAACCAAGCCAACGAGGCGTCCATCTTCCTGCTGAAGCGAGCGCGCCTCGACAGCAACCTGCACGAGATATTCCACTCGTTCGTGCCCGACTTGGAACCGAGCATGGTCAAGGCGCTCAGTGAGGGCTATGCCAAGGCCAATGCCAAGCGCGTCTATCACAAGGTCGATGCGATGGGCAAGCCGTTGCTCTCCGACGCCGCCGAAGAGTGGCTCTCCGACGAGTTCGTCAAGTACGCCACGACGGGCGTCGTCAAGGACCAGAAACTGCAGGCGGCGTTCAACTACTTGGGCAAGATGCACAAGGCCGAGACGCACCTGAAGACGCTGCCAAACGCCTCACCGGAGGTGGCCGACCTATTTAGGCAACTGATGGGCCAGCCTGACATCAACGCGGCGGCGGTGCCCTTCAATCCCGACGAGTGGCGCTATCTGGCGACCGCCCGCTACCTACTGGGAGCAGCCGAGGATGCCGCACACAAGACGCATTACTTTGCCCGTGGCCGCAACCTCTTGGAGCGATCAGTCAACCACCCGTATCTCGGTTACTACCCCGCCTCGTACATGTGGGGCAAGGTGGTGCCCGAACTTCTCAACTTCCTGCTCCGTGAGCCATTTGGAGTACGCGCCCCGATGTGGGGGTACAGCATGGCTGGCCACGTCGTCCAAGCCGTGAACCTCCAGTTGGCCACTGATCAGGACTTCCACGATTTCGTTGAGAAACACCCCGAACTGATCCGCTTCACCATGATGATGTTGCCCGGTACGCCGTGGGACATCCCGGTTAACGCGCCTGCATGGGCGCGCCACGTCGCCCGCGAGGAACTACGCAACACGGTGCGTGCGCAGCAGGGCCAGCCGCTGAAGCACGCCAACGTGCTCGGCGAGATTGCCGACAGCGCCAACTACGCGCTCGGTGCAGCGAGGTTCCTGCAGACCGGCACCAAGATCGCGGGTGAGTTGTTTCCCAGCGACACGGGCGCTGCCGGGGTGGGTGGCCCGACGCAGGCCGAGTTGATGGATGCGGCATGGGCCAAGGCCAATCAGGCTGACCAGAACGACATCGGCGCAGCGTCGGCCATCCTGAGTGGTGCAGTGCCGCGTTAATATCCCTCACGAAGTGACCCCTATTGCAATCGGGTCACACCAAGTCACAATAGGAGGGACGCCGGGTGGTAGCAGAAACTACCCCTCCGTCCGATGGTGCTGAAGCCACAGGAACTCCTGTCGCCCCAGCCATTCGCACGGCAGAGGAAGTCGAGGCCGAATGGGCCAACCGGATGTCGCAGAGGGATAGGGCGCACAACGCTGAGGTCGAGACCCTCCGTCGCCAGATCGCGGACAGAGATGCCGCCGATACACGACGCAGGGAAGCGGACGAAGCCAACCGTCGCGCGAGTATGAGCGAGACGGAAGCGGCCCAAGATCAGATCAAGTCGCTGAACGAGCAGTTGGCAGCGGAACGCAATGGTCGAGCAATCGACGCACGCAAGGCCCGCTACCCGAATGCCGCCGAGGTGCTGGGCGATCCGGCCCTTGTTGCCGCAGACGAAGAGAAGTTGGCTGCTCTGGAGACGCGACTGACCGCTGGTCAAACGCAGGCTGCACCCTCACAGCCGCCATCTTTGATCGACCCCAATTCCTCGGTACGGACTTCACAAGCGGGACAGTCGCAGGACCCACGGGAGAAGACTGTCGAGCAACTGAAGGCAGAGTTACAGCAGTACTCGCCGGAGTTCATCGAGCGCGTGGAGGAAATCCGGGGACGTAGATAGAGGGACACTGAGAAGTGGCTACCGTCTCTACCGCGACGACCAACTTTGATAAGACGGTCACCGCCCTCATCCTGCGCCAGATCGTTGACAACCTGCGCAAGGCAGCGATCTGGATGGATGAAGGGACGTGGATCGAAGCCCGCCTGATTGCGGGCACCAACCTGCTCCGCTACATCGCCTATGGCGATCTGGCGACCACGGTTCAGGCGCTGGCAGAAGGCACGCCGCCAACTGCTGACACGCTGGCCATCAACTACGCCGAGTTCAGTTGCGCGCAGGCAGGGCGCACAGTCGAACTGACCGACGTGGCGATGCTCGAAAGCCCCCACGACCTGTTCGCCGTCGCTGCCGAGCGGCTGGCTTACAACGCCGTGTTCACCCTCGACAGGAACGTCGGGGAGACGATCCGCGACTATCTGACGGCTCCCGCCCAGATACTCCCTCCGGGTCGTGCGGCGCGCGCCAACATCACGCAGGCGTCCTCGGACTACCTGACGGCAAGCCTCGTGCGCACGGCTGTCACGCAGTTGCGTGCGGTCAATGCACCGCCGTTTGCCGACGGGACGTATCACGCCATCATCCATCCGTACGTCGCCCGCGACCTCATGGAAGAGTCGGCGACGGGTGGCTGGCTGGACGTGCAGAAGTACGTCAACAACGAGAACATCCTGAACGGCGAGATTGGCCGACTCCACGGAGTGCGCTTCAAGGAGTCGAACAACGCCACCTACATCGGCACAGGTGGTGCGTCGTCGGCCAACATCTTCCGCACCGTGATCTACGGGCCGGGGTATTTCGCCTTTGGCGACCAGCAGTCCATCGAGGCGTACATGGTTCCGCCCGGTGGCGACCACTCTGACCCGCTCGCCCAGAAGGCCATCGTTGGCTGGAAGGCGATGTGGGGCCAGAAGGTGCTGGACGTGACTGGCACCGGGCCAAGGTTCCGGGGCATCGACACCGTTTCGTCAGCAGCGGCAGTCGGCTAAACCGACAGCCAAAGCGACCGTGGGGGGAATGCGTTCGTGACTGGCGCATTCCCCCCACTCTTTAGGGAGAGACGGGTCTGATGGCGAACTATGTAGCGCCGTCACTGGGTGATCTGGTCACGAGCATCAGCCGTGACCTGCACGACCCCGGTAACGGTGCGTTCTCGTCGGTCGAGGTCACGGACCTCATCAACATGGGCATCGCCGAGGTCAACAACCTCGTGCCCAAGGAATACCGTGAGGTCATTCCGCTCGTGGATGACCAGTACGAGTACGCTCTCGATCCGCTCGTCAACGCCATCTTCCGGGTCGAGGTGTGGCGCAATAGCGACAGCGTGATGCGCTACTTCCAGACGGTGCCCAAGGTCGATGGTGCAGCGGGCACGGGCTGGCAGTTCTTCAACGGCAGCGTGCTCATGCCACCGTCGATGACGTGGGACACCAGCCTGCAGGACTCGATCACCGTCTACGGTTACAAGGACCGTGGCCCGATGTACGACGACACGTTGGACTTCTTTGATGGTGACCTGAATGACGAGATGATCCTGCGCTCGTTCTGCCAGCACACCTCGTTCGAGCGGTTGATCGCCTCACGGGCGCTCTTCCAGCAATGGCAGACGCAGGCCAACAACGCTGACGTATCGGCCACCCAGTTGATCCAGATGGGAGCCATGTACTCCGGTGAGTGGCGGTCATTGAGGGCACGTGTGAGGCGAATGCGGAGAGCCGACTAATGGACCTCACGCAGGCCGTCACATATCGCGGCTACAACCTCAACAACGCGGTCGTCGCCGCAGGCATCATCACCGGCAGCCAGATTGACACCATCGACTACTCGAACATAGCCTCGGTCGGGTACCGGGAGAAGCGGTCGTTGAGCGACGGCTTGGACGCCAGCGATGTGTACCTCGGTGCCCGCTACATCCATCTGGCGGGGACCATCTACGGGGCCACGCGCGAGGATGTCTTCGACGTTCTGCAGGACCTGCGCGCCGCGCTGCTGGCCACCGCCGCACTGGCCGAGTCGCCGACCACGCTGGGCTACATGCCGCTCGCTTTCAGCGAGCCGACTGCTGATCATGTCACGTGGCCGACAGGCTTCATTGCCAAGCAGATGTACGCACGGCCATTCAACACACCGGCCATCCGTATCGACCGTGACCACATTGGCGGTGACGCCAATCGTGGCTTCAGCGTCCAATGGTCGGTGGACATGGAGGCGCGTGACCCGCGCATCTACCTGCAGACGCTCAACCAGACCTACTTCAACGCGGCAGGCAACACCAGCAGCGGCTCAGGCTCGGTCACCAACCGTGGGCCGTATCCGGCACCGCTCGACATCCTGATCTTCGTGCCTGCGGGCACGGCGGATCGGGTCGTCACCCTGACCGCCTTCGGCACCGTGACTAAGATCACTGTGCCCAGTTCGCCCAATGACCGCACGGCACGCTACGACGGCTCGGAGAAAATCCTGACCCTCGAAGAGCAAGGCGTCCAGACGCTGCGCATGGACCTCTTGGAGTTCCCCGGTGCACTGACCCACCCGCTCGTGCCGACGGGCGTCTCGTCGTACTCGTGGACGTGCAAGAACATCGCCGGGACGAATGCCAATATCAACGCCTCGTCGCGCTTCTGGTTTGCGGAGGCTTGGGTCTAGTTGGCCGTCACCGTCATTGGTCCATTCACGTGCCATAGCCTGACCTCGACGCAACTGTCGCTGGTCTCGTCAGCGGTCAGTGCGTGCAACTTCCCGTACGCCAAGTTGAAGGGCACGATCCACCTCTACGTTGGCAATCCGGGCACAGTCAACACCGGGCAGGGCGTCAAGCAGGCGTGGGGATCGACCGACCGGGTGAACCGCGAGGTGATGGTCTGGAAGGGTCTCACCGGACCACGCTTCAAGTACGCCTGCATCCACGAAATGGCCCACATCGCCGACAACGACCTGTGTGGTGGCAGCGAGCATCAGGCATTCCTGACCACCTACCTGAAGCCGTTCATGCCCCAGTTCGACCACTGGCGCGAGGGCACTTACTACTACCGGGGCAGTGAGTGCTTTGCCCACCAGTTCGCCGTGCGCCTGTATCTCGGCACGGGCGACTGGGGCAGCGTCCTGAGTGGGGGCAAAACCAACCTCAACGGCTACTACCGGCGCTACTTCCAGACGACCGACGTAAGCACGGTCAAGACGATGATCGAGAACGGCCCCGGTGGTGACGGCGGTGACGATCCCGACCCGCCTGACCCCGGCTTCGTGGAGTTCCGAGTCAGCAAGGACTTGGCTCGGCGCAAGAAGGTCGGCACGACGACGGTGCAGGGTGCGGGCAAAGAGCAGCACCTCGTCTTTGGCCGTCTCAGTGATGGCAAAGACAACTGGTTGTACACCAGCCTGATCGAGTGCCAACTCGACTGGCCGACGGACATCGAGAGCATCGACACGGCGTCCTTGGAAGTCACCCTGACTGCAGACGCGCTCGACCCACACCTGTCCATCTCTGGTGACAAGGCCGTGCTAATGGGCGCACGGATACTGCAGGGTTGGACCGAGGGTACTCGGGGCGAGGGTGCGTGGAATGCCGACAACTGGCAGAACCCGACGTGGGACACCAACCTGCGCACGATTGGCACGGTCGGTCAACACCCAAAGGGCACACGCCTGTCGTTCGACGTGCTGCCCTTCATCAAGGAATGGGCACCGGCCTCGCTGAATGTCGGTGGTGCCCCCGGTCAGGGCAAGGCGAACCACGGCATGTTCCTGCGCGCCTCGACGCAGGACGACATCGCCGGGGCCTTCGACATCGCCTCGCAGGAGCACCCCACCGCCGACTATCGCCCGGTCATCCTGATTACCTACACGCCGACATCGCTGCCACCCAATGCCGAGGTGGTTCAGCCTGCCAGCGCGATGGCCGGTGCGACGTTTGACTTCATCGGCAACTACGTCGATCCGCAGGGCCGGGACGAACTTGGCTTCTTTGAGATGCAGGTCCGCAAGGCGGGCGGAGGCGCGAACGTATGGCTACCCCCGAAGGAAGCGGCCAACGCCAACAGCGTGGCTACCGGGCAGTGGATCAAGTCGAGCAGCGAAGCGCCACAAGGGACATGGGTAGCGGGCCAGTCCTACGAATGGAGGCACCGGGTATGGAGCGCGGGTTCCGGCAAGGTGTCGGAATGGACAGCGTGGATCGGCTTCTCAGTTACGGGGACTACCCCCACGCTGACGGCGCTCTCGTTGGGATCGAAGGCAACTCTCGACAACGTGTATTTCGGCGGTCCCTACTCCGACCCGGACGGGACAACCGTGGTGGACACACCGGCCCCGCTCGGATTTCCCCGCATGAGCATGTGGGTGACCGCTTGGGCGGGCTGGGACGTGGCTCAGGCGACCTCCAAAGCCGAAGAACTACGCTACATGCACCTGCGCGGCGTGATCCTAGAGGGGATACAGTGGGATAACTCCTACGGTATCCCCGGTATGCCGGGTAACCCGGCTCTGTGCGCGCAGATACTGCAGGTCTTCCTCGACGCAGGCATCACGCCGTGGCTGGCCCTCTTCGTGGGCCAATTCGACACGACCGAGACGAACAAGTCGATTGCCGCGTGGAACGCAGGCTCGGGCAAGTGGGGCGGCATCGTGCTCGATGCCGAGGATGGCTGGGTCAACTACCACAACAACACGCCGACGGCTGCCAACAATGCCCTCACGGCGTACATCAACGCCATGCGCACGGCGGGTGTGACCAAGGTTGCCTACGCCCCGTACTACCGCCCGTCGTACTGGGACACCCCGCCGAACGATTACAACTACCCGCTCTGGAACAGCCTGTGTGATCTGGTCCTGCCCCAGATGTACTTCTCTGGTGATGGCATTCGCCAGTCGCTGGAGAACGTGGACAAGATTTTCAATCGCTGTTTCAACGACTTCGCCGACAACAACCTGAACAAGCCAATCGTCCCACTCAACAATGCCTACGGGGCGAACGCCGATCCCGAGGTGCGCGACAAGTTCTTCCGCAAGGCGCTCGATGAGAAGGGTGCCATCTCGGTGTGGCGTTACCCGATTGAGAACACGGCGGTGCGCGACGTGCTGCACGCCATCCCTCGGGACGCCCAGACCATCACCGGCCAGTACAAGATCATCAACGTCAGGCTCCAACTGCGCAGTGAGCCACAGGGCGACCCGGCGTGGAATAACACCACCGGCTTCCTATGGGATACCGGCGAGCAGCCCATCACCGCCGAAGAGAAGACAGCCCAGACGATCAAGCGGCTGTATACCGGGCAGGCGCTGGCTGCCGGTTCGTACACCTACCGGGTGCAGGTCCAGAACGAGGCCAGCGTCTGGTCGGCATGGGCATACGGCACACTCACCCTGACCGTCGGCTACCAGCCCGCACCGGGGGCGTACAACTTCCTGTCGGGCTATGGCCGGGTCAAGATGGACCGGCGCATTGTCATCAAGGAAGTGCGCTCGACCTACGCGGGTTACGGCACCAACGACCGTGGACCGGGCAAGGTCAAGGCCATCCTCTATGACGCCTCGAACATCGGTGCGTCGATTGTCGCCAACGACATCGGCGAGTTCTACTTCACGCTGCCTACGACCCATCCGCAGGCCAGTGAGATAGAGCCACTGCAACGCCACTACTCGATGGAGTTCTATCGGGCAGGCGCGTGGCGTCCGGTGTTCGAGGGCCTGATCACCGACATGGATGCCACCGAGGACGAGGTGGTTTTCTACGGCCTCGACTACATGGGCCTGCTGAGTAAGTCGATTGAGACCTCGTTCTACAACTGGGACCAGCCCGAGGAACCGATTGACGAGGGCGGGGCCAAGTACGTGGACAAGGCCATCTCGTTCATCATCAAGGACCAACTCAGCCGTGGCAAAGCCCTCACCGACTCGCCGATGGGTTTCATCGGCGTGGAGGCGCAGGGGTCCTCGACGCTCATGGAGAACATCGCCGAGCACGTCAGCATCCATGCCGAGTTCCGCGAGCGCCTGTCGTTCATCCTCGGTCTGATCCAGTCGGCCAAACAGGGCACGGGCAAGCGTTCGCGCTTGTGGGTCGAACGCCAAGCCGACGGCACGTACCAGTGGCGCTATGCCAACAACGCCGGGGTCGATACGCGCGACAACCTGCGCATGGAGTACGGCGAACTGGTGCAGGGCTTCCGGCTCGTGCTGCTGGGCAACTGGGCAGCCAAGGTCTATGGCGTGGGGCGCATCACCAACGAAATCAAGTTGCGCTTCAAGTCGGCTACTGCTCCGGGCATCACCACCGGCATCTGGGGCAATGTCCAGACCGCTGCCATCTGGCAGGACCTGATTGACGAGAATGACCTACAGCGCCGCGTAAAGCAGTTGGCTATGGAAACAGGCAAGTTCGGCAAGAACGTGGCACTGGGGCTGCGGGTGAACGGTCTGGAGCCATTGGACGGCTATGACCTGATGGACAGCATCCCGGTCACCATCCAGCGCGGGGCCGTGGACACGACGCGCTATGGCTCGGGCTACTGGACGATCCTCGGTGTCGAGTGGAAGTTGTACCCCGATGGCCACGAAGACCTGACGCTGGCAATCAAGCCACGCGAGGACAGCACCCCGCCTGACCCAGACCTGATCCCATCGAAGCCGGTCAGCAGTGGCCCGGAGTGGTTCCGGCTGGGACTGGTCGGTCAGCACCTGACCTACGAGACATTGACCTCACTGCGTGCCGACGGCACGGTCACGGCGCAGGTCACGGTCACGACTGATCCACTGGCCGTCGAGGGCTACGGCTACTCGGTCATCCAGATCGCCCAGAACAACTCGCCCGGTGTGGCCGATTTCACCAATGCCACCACGTTTACCTATCAGGACCCATCGGTCACGCTCTACGACCTGCTGCCGGGAGTGGACTACTCGATCAGGGTGGGCGCTTACGACAGCGCGGGCAACTTCAGTGGCTGGAGCGCACCGACCACCTTCAGCACCGACCTTGACCTAGAGGCCCCGGCTGTCCCCGGTGGCCTGACCGTGACACCCGCCATCGGTGGCCTGAATGTCACGTGGCTGCCGGTGGGCGCACCAGACCTTGACCACTACGACCTCGCCTACAAGACCGGCGCAGGGGCGGAGGTGGTTACTTCGCCGCACACCACAATCGTCGCCCTGACTGGCCTGCTGTCGAATACGACATACCAGTTGCGCGTTCGGGCCGTCGATACATCGGGCAACGCGAGCGCCTACACGGCGTACGTCAGCGGCACCACGGCGCTCGTGGAGACGGGCGATGTGGGCGACCTCGACGCCTCGGTCATCAAGACCGGCACGCTGGTCATCGGGGGCACGGACTCGCCCACGCTGGAGGTATACAACGCGGCGGGCCAACTCATCTTCCGCGTGGATAACAACGGCATATTGGCCATCGACCCGGATAACACCGACCGCCAGATGCTCTTCGCCGATGGCACGCTGACTTTTACTTCTGACAACTGGGTCACGTCCGGTGTGGCCATTGACGGTGATGGCATTACGGCCACGGCGATAAGACTGGGCGTCGCCCCCGGTGGCCACAACATGATCCCCAACTCGTCCTTCGAGAACGTGCCCTTCCTCGCCTCGGCCTCAAAGGTATGGACATCCTCGACCGACTGGGGCACGACCATCGGTACCGACGTGGGCGTCGATAAGACCACGGCCTCGCTGAAGTTGACGGCGGTTAGTTACTAATGGCCAGCGTTGACATCCCCGTCCTCGATTGGGTTTGGTGTGCCAAGGTCGGCAGCAGCAACTACGGCAACACGGGCGTGCGCCTGCAGTCGGGCAAGAAGGTCACCTCGGGCAGCGTGACGTGGATCGGGCGCTCGGTCATCTCATTCGACAGGACGCTCGTGCCTGCCGGGGCATTCGTTACTGCCGCTGAGTTACGAATGACCGTGCGTGGCACGCACTCGTGCTTCTCACTGGGCGGTAGCCCGCTCGTGTGGGTCCAGCGCGCGACGGCTTACGGCACGATCTTCAATGGCAACACGGGCGAATGCTCGGCGGGTCTAGGTTCAGGTGGCCAGATGAACTGGCCCGGTCCCACGGTGACGCCGACCCATCGGGCGGGTTGGGGCGCGAGCAGTGCGCCGTCCCCCGGTGACCTGATCACCTTTGACGTGATCATGCTCTGGAACGACGAGACCGTGCCCGACCTGATCGTGTTCACGCTCAGTGCCGATGACGAGACAGACGCTTCGCAAGCGATTGCTTTTGATGGTGGCAGTGCGGCCAATCCACCCGTCCTGCGGGTCACCTACTCGACCAACACCGTGCCCGACGTGTCGAGCAATGCCGGTCGGCTACCCGCCAATGCGGCACGCAATACGCCCACCGTGCTGCAAACCTTCAAGGGCACGTACGTCGATGCCGACGACAACCCGGCTGGTCTGGGGCCTGCCACCGTGCAGGTCCAAGTGGCCAACGACAGCGGCTTCTCGTCCATCGTCCACGATGTTACCGCCGCGCCGACGGCGTACAACACGAGCACCAAGGTCTGGACGGCGACACGGACCATTACCCTCACGCGAGGCAACACGTACTACTGGCGTTACAAGTTGACCGACCAGAGCAGTGGTGTCAGTGCGTGGTCGTCAACGTGGTCGTTCATCGTCAATAGGCTGCCGACCAACACCAAGGTGAGGCCGACGTAATGGCCACCTTCGCCAAGATCGCCAACCTTGCCGACCTGTCGGTGTGGACTTCGGGTGCTGCTGCGGCCAAGGCCCGCTTGGAGTTCACCGTTGCCGATCCAGATAGTGGTGACTCGATTGCCAGCGTCATCCTGCGCATTTATTCGGCCAGCGCGGGGGGATCGACGCTGGCCACCTACACGCTAACAGGTGCAACCCTGTCGGCGGCACTGGCCGCTGGCTACTACGACACGGCGCTGACCTTGGTGCTGGGCACCGAGTACTGGTGGACCATCGAGTCCACGGACTCGTTCGGGGAGTCGAGTGGGGAGTCGAGCCGCACCGGCTTCAAGGTCAAGTGGGGGCAGGCGATCTACGAGTACGCCGTTCCCGGTGGCGCTTCTTCTTCTGCGTGGGCATGGGCAAACGCCGCACTTCCGGCCTCAACTGATGCAGCCATCCTGTTCGCCACGGCGACCGGGGCCGGTGGCACAGGCCGCAGCGCGTGGAAGACGAACATCGCTGACCTGACGCCAGCCGCCTACCTCAACGTGCTGGTGCGCCTCACGACGTACCTCATCGGGACGCAGCCGACGCTCGATGACATGACCTTTTCGTACCTCTCCAGTGCGACCATTCCAGACCACTGGACCTCAATCGGCTCACTCACGCTATCGCAAGACAGTGCCCAGTACCGCTTCGGTACTCGTGGCCTGCGCTGCCTGATGAACGGTGCGTCGAATGGCTACGCCTATCCCTATCGCGTCACGGCAGGCGACGACATCATCGTCGTCCCCGGCCAGACCTACACCCTGTCGGCCTATGTGCGCTCGGACATCGCCACCGTTGCCGCCCTCCGCGTGCTGAAGGGCGGCAACCCGAGTGTGACAGACCCCAACTCGTATCTCATCAGGGGCGATGTCGATATTGACCCGTACGACAACGACGGCATCGGCAGTGTGACCAATGCCATCTTCGACTGGGTGCGCATCCACGTCCATTTCACGGTTCCCGCTGGCCTGACCACGGTGCGTCCAATGCTCTACATTCAGCAGTACGGTGCTGGCGTGCCCCACACCGTGTGGACCGACGCTTGGCGACTCGAAGAGGGACGGGTAGTTACGCAATGGGCACCATCGTTCCTGTCACCGGCAGCCGTGACCGACTCATACGGCTCACTGTTCGACGGGACAGCGGGTGCGACTTTGCGACTGCGTGACATCCACGGCCACACCGCCGACCTGACCCAGATCGTGGACGGGCTGGGTGGCGGTGGCGGTGGCTCACCCAACCTTGATGGTGGTCTCTACAACAGCACGTACGGTGGCACCACGGCGGTTGATGGAGGTGCCCCCTAATGGTAGTGCAGCTACAAATCCGCAGGGGCAAAGTTGCCTACTGGACCGCTACCAACCCAACCCTAGCGCAGGGTGAACTTGGTCTTGAGACCGACACGGGCAAGATCAATATGGGTGAGGTCACCACG
>Ga0126379_10001640_pt1 | contig 13794 bp, 9 predicted proteins | sample PanSoiMetPlot_24_FD_92640 | JGI IMG/M metagenome (GOLD analysis project Ga0126379, IMG submission 92640) | Tropical forest soil microbial communities from Panama - MetaG Plot_24 | ecosystem: Environmental > Terrestrial > Soil > Tropical forest > Bulk soil | place: Panama | collected 2016-02-17 | reverse complement strand
TGCCAAAGGATCTCCTCGTCGACCTTTGAGTATTCCGTCAAAAGAGATTTGAGTTCGTCGGGTTGGTAGCTCACGTCCCAACCGGGCAACATCAGTCCTCGGTCGATATCAGCCTTGTCGATTACATGTGCATCGAACGCCAGCGTTGTTGATCCGTCGGGCAACGGCTTATTCAGCGTTGATCTCGTCCAGTCGAACACTGGCATGAAATTGTAGCAAATGACTTTTATTCCACATTTGGCCAGATGCCGAATGTTCTGACAGTAGTTATCGATTAGAGTGTCCCGACTAGGTGTACCACGCTTTATGTCCTCGTGGACCGGTACACTCTCGATGACCTCTAGTTTCAGACCATGGTTTTCAACCTCAGCTTTCAGTGCTTCGATTTTTTTGATTGGCCATACCTCGCCAACAGGAACGTCGTAGATTGCGGAGACAATCCCCACTATGCCTGGGATCTGCCGAATGTTCGTCAGCGTGACGGGATCGTCTTTTCCGTACCAGCGGAAGGACATCTTCATGGTTTCTCTCCTTGTCTCTGCGGGCACATGCGCCGCTTGCAGGTGCTGCGTGCCACGGCGGGCGTGACGCACGACCGAATCCTTGGGCGACAAGACCGACGCCAGTCCTCGGTGCTAGGTCCGATAGCCTGGCTGTAGCCGGTCCATCCTGCGGCCTGGCTCAACACACTCGATGTCGTCGTTTGCGGACACGTCAGAGCGCCGTTCAACGCGCGACCGTCCTTTCGACGATTTCGGTTGAAGCTGGTTGAGCGGAAGGCGCATTGTTCTTGTATTGAGCATCCCTGCGTCCTCAAGAAAAATACACGTGTTGAAACCTTTCCGGATGGTTTTCGCGAATCGTCGAGCGTGGTTCTTCAGCAAGATTGTATGATTACGGTCGTGGTTCTCTACGGGCACATCGGCTCGTCGCACGTGAGAATCGGCACGCCAGCCTGCATCGATGCCACCTCTATACCATCGCGGATCTGACAACGAGGGCGAAGGACCCGAGTTGCGCGAACCACCGGCAGCAAAAAATGCAAACAGGCGCTCTGCGTTGTTTGCGTGCAGCGGCGCGCAAGTTGGCTGCAGTACTGGCGGCGGGGCTGCGGGCAAGAGAGTCGGCGATCACGGGCGCCATCCGCTTGAGCGCGGTCGAAAGCCTAGGTCGAGATGCCAGCGCGATATCCAATCATCCGATACCTTGCAACGCCCGCTCGCTCTGACCGTCGAATACATAGAGGTGATCGGGCGTAAACGTCGCATATACGGCATCCCCGATACGCAGCCGCACCTTGCCGTTTGTGAGTACGTTGATCCGTTTCTCGGAGCGAAGGCGAGCATATATGAGTGTCGCGTAACCGAGCGGTTCGACGACTTCGACTGTCACCGGTAGGCTCGGGCCGTCGCCGGCACGCTCGCAGAGAATGATGTGCTCAGGGCGAATTCCAATCCGCAATTCCGGGCTAACCATCGTGTCCAGCGCCTTGCGGGTGGCATCATTGATGTGGATCGTCGCATCCTCATCGGTTAGCGCGATACAGTCGTTTTTGGCCTGGCCGTTCAAGAAATTGATCGCTGGGCTGCCGATGACGCTCGCCACAAAGGTGTTGTTCGGTCGCTCGTAGAGTTGGGTCGGTGTGCCCACTTGCTGGATCACCCCGTGATGCATCACCACGATCCGATCGCCCATGCTCAGAGCCTCGACTTGGTCGTGCGTGACGAAGAAGGTTGTGACCCCCAGTCGGCGTTGCAGCTTGATGATTTCGGCCCGCATTTCCAAGCGCAACGCGGCATCGAGATTGGACAGCGGCTCGTCCATTAGGAAGACTCTGGGTTCGCGCACGATTGCACGGCCCAAAGCCACTCGTTGACGTTGGCCACCAGAGAGTTCCTTTGGTTTACGATGTAGCAGCATCTCGATGTCTAAGGTCTTCGCTACGTTCTTGACGCGAGCATCGATCTCCGCCTTTGGGACGTTGCGTAAGCGCATGCCGAAGGCAATGTTGGAGAAAACATCGAGGTGAGGGAACAACGCGTAGTTCTGAAATACCATTGCAACATCGCGGTCGCGTGGCAGGCGGTCAGCGACGTCGTCCCCATCGATTAGGATTTGGCCCTCTGACGCGACCTCCAAACCGGCGATCATCCGCAGCGTGGAGGTCTTGCCGCAGCCCGAGGGGCCGACGAAAACAACGAATTCGCCGTCGCTGGTGGCCAGACAGAAGTCCTTGACTGCAACCAGTTGGCCAAAACGTTTCCAGACGTGACTCAACTCGACCGTTGCCACCGCCTACCTCCCGCGGTTTCCGCCGATCGTCGTGACGTCGCGGGCCCGCCCATCTTCTCGCCAGTCCGAAGCCCGATGGTCAACACCAGGCTGCAAAACAACGCGAAAACTATGCCGGCCCGAGATAGCGCTGTCCACTGCGTTTGGCCGGTGGGAACGGCGGTGGCGCATTTTGCCTTGCGGGCGATGCGACGCTTGGTTCAAGATTGCCGTCTGCGATGTGGCCAAACGCTGAGGATAGAGAGCGCGGGGAACGAAGGCGATTCGTCAGCAGCGGGCATTTGCGCGCGGGTCGCAGCAGCTGGTTCGCACTCTTGTCGGTTGTGTCAATGCGACCTGCGGCCCCGGTAAGACGGCGCGGGCGGTTTCGCTCCGCCTCTGATGGAGAATGATGGACGTGGGGCGATTCGTCCTCGGCATCGATGCGGGCGGTACCGCGGTCAAAGCCGGCGTCTATGGGCTGGACGGCGAGGAACGGGGGCTCGCGAGCCGCGTCCTTCGCCCGATCACGCCGGCCCCCGGACACGCCGAACGAAACCCGGAAGTGCTGTGGCGCACTGTCTGCGAGGTCATACGCGCGGTCTTTGCGGACGCCGCGCTCGTTCCCGGTGACGTCGAAGCAGTCGGTATCACCGGCTACGGAAACGGGATCTATTTACTCGATCCGAGCGGGCAGCCGCTTGCCAACGGCCTTTTATCCTCCGACGTGAGAGCCGCTAGACTTGTCGCTGACTGGCGGTCGCGCGGCCTTGAAGCCGAGGCGATTGAGCGTGTCGGCAAGCCATTCTGGCCAGGATCATCGCTCTGTGTGCTCGGCTGGTTCAGGCAGCACCGTCCCGACGTCCTTGCCGCCGCGGCCGCTGCGGTGCCGTGCAAGGACTATCTGCGATCCCGGTTGGTCGGGCGTATTGCGGCGGAGACCACCGATCAATCGACCGCCAGCCTGCTGTCGAATGCGAGTCGAGCACGTGACCCTCGGGTGTTATCGCTGGTAGACCTGGAAGATGTCGAACGGTTGATGCCGGAATTGATCGAACCCTTGGCGATTGCCGGGACAGTCACCCGTCCCGCCGCGATCGAGACCGGTTTGTCCGAGGGCATCCCGGTGTCGGCCGGTTGTTGTGACAACATGGCGGTGATGTACGGCACCGGTGCCGTGGGCTCGGGCGAGGTTGTGGTGATGTCGGGCACCTGGGGCCTCCAGCAGGTCATCCTCGACCACATGCCGGCTGGGGGACGCATCGGTTTCGTCAATCATGCCGCCGTTCCTGGCGAGTGGTTATGTTTCGAGGGTAGCCCCGCTTCGGCTAGCAGCTTCGAATGGTTCGTCGAAACCTTCTTGCGCGGCCACGGGGTCGACGAACCAGCGGCCGCCGCCTATGAGCGGGCCAATACGGCGCTCACAAGCACGGCGTCTGATGGGCCCCCGGTATTCTTCCTGCCCTTCCTCAATGGCGCATTCGATGAGGTCGATGCGCGTGGCAGCTTGGTTGGGCTGTCAACGTGGCATGGTCTCGGGCACGTCGTGCGAGCGGTGTATGAGGGGGTGGCCTTCGAACATCGCCGACATCTCGAGCGGCTGCTCACCGTGTGCGAGCGGCCAAAGAGCGCCCGGTTCGCCGGCGGCCCGGCCCGTAGTCGGGCGTGGTCGGAGATTTTCGCCGCCGCGTTGGGCCTCAAACTGCGGGTGCCGCGCGGGGCCGAGTTCGGCGCTCGCGGCGCCGCGATCCTCGCGGCCGTTGCATGCGGCATGGTCCCGGACATCGGCTCTGCGGTACGCTCGATGACGTCGCTGTCGCACGTTGTCGAACCTAGCAGGCACTTGCAGGATGCACTCGACCGGCGATTCACCCGGTATTGCGAACTGCACTCGGCGTTGCGTGGATTTTGGCGAGCCTAAGCCCACGACCTGAGCACAGGGCCGCGGTTGCCCAGCCCAAAATCAAGGTTTTCAACTGGACCCGATCCCCGCTTTGGGGGGATTCGGTCCCGGACCAAGGGCTGAAGTACACTCCAGTTGCCAAGCGCTGGCGCGATCAGCCAGGGAGTCTGGCAACCTCGCGGCAAGTATGGTTGAATTTCGCGAGCTCGCGATTGCGCCGTGCGGGCATGAGGCGGATCGCCAGACGCAAGCCGGCCCTTAAGCTGGCCGCCAAATTGGGAGGAGCGCGTGATGAACCATGATGCGACCGATCGATTCAAGGAACTCGCCTGCGACTATCTCAGGCGACGGATGGGGCGGCGGCAGTTTCTCGCGATGGCGGCCGAGCTTGGTTTCTCCGCAGCGGTGCTGTCCCGCCTGATCCGACCGGCACGGGCGGCGCTCCTGGACAGCTCACCAGATGCCCCCTACGAGTCGCCGATCTCCCCCGAACGCGTGGCCTTCCTCAAAACCAAACCCTATCGAGGGACCACGATCAACGTCATGGTGCTCAAGGCGACCGTTGGCGACGGTCTTAAATATCACGTGCCGCACTGGGAGGCGGAAACCGGTGGGAAGGTGAACGTCGCGGAAGTCCCCATCGAAACCTTGCACACGCAAATCTTTTCCGATCTCACCAGTGGGCTAGGGCGTTATGATGCGTACATGACCGGCGCGTGGTTCTACGGCGATTTCTTCCAGCCGCAGGACCCCTATATCGTCGCCCTCGATCGCTTCCTCAGCGACCCACGTCATCCTTACTGGGAGCCAGACCAATGGTTGCCGGCGATGAAGACCCTGTACACCTGGCAGGGCAAGCTCTATGGCGTCCTGTTCGACGGCGACGCCCAGGCGCTCTATTACCGCAAGGACGTGTTCACCAACCCAGACGTTCAGGCCAAATTCAAGGCCAAGACGGGTTACGATCTACCAGCGCCGCCCAAGACCATGAAGCAGATGCACGATCTGGCCGATTTCTTCACGGGGTGGGACTGGAACCAGGACGGTAGCAAGGATTGGGGAATTTCGCTTCACGCCAAAGTCAATGAGCAGGGATTCTTCCACTTCCTTACTCTGGCAGGGCCTTACGTCATCAGCCCGGAGAACAAGTACTTCTTTTTCAATCCTGACACGATGAAGCCGCTGATCAACTCCGAAGGGCATGTCCGTGCCCTCGAAGACTATGTGAAATTCGTCTCTAACGGGCCGCAGGAGCAGATCAGCTGGACGCTCGGTCAAGGCTGGAACCTGTTTCTCGCCGGCCACGCCGTCATGGAGCCGACCTGGGGCGACCTGCCGACTCTGGCACAGGATCCGAAGGAGTCGAAGGTGGCAGGTAAGATCGGAGCCTGCCCGATTCCTGGGACCACCGAGGCCTTTAATCCGATCCTTGGGCAATGGAAGACCTACGATCTCAACCAAGTCGGCAACACCAACGGTGGATCCTGGCATTGCGTCATCTCACGCTTCTCGAAGAAGCAGGACGCGACCTACGACTTCCTGGCGTTCATGGCCAATCGCAAGAATGCGTTTTTCAACTGCTCGAACGGCTGGACCGGCGTGCAACCGGGAATGCGATACGAATATCTGCCGCCAGCTGGGACCAGCAGTATCGCCGAGTGGCAGGCGCAGGGTTGGAATACGGCTGACACCGCCGAATATCTTCACGCCTACTATCAAGAGCTCAGCATGCCCGTGCAGGAGGAACACCTGCGCATCCCCGGCACGGCCGAATATTGGCACGAGCTCGACGTCAACGTCTCCTCGGTGCTCGCCGGCCAGACGAAACCCAAGGCGGCGCTCGACGCAACGGCTGCAGCTTGGGAGACAATCACCGAGCGCTACGGCCGGTCAGCGCAAAAGGCGCTCTACCAGGCATCATTCAAAACCTGATCCTGGCCGGGCGGCGGTACAACGCCGCCGCCCGCCTTGCCAGAGGAGCGAAGGAGCGGGGCGGGAATGGCCGCAGCTCGAATCTCGCGCGGACAGTACGGCGCGCGTTTGAAATACGTGCTATTGCTTCCGGCGGTGGTATGGGTGGTCGCCTTCACGTTCCTGCCGCTGGTGTCCGTGATCCGCTACAGTTTCGCCGCCTATGTGCTCGGGCGCGGTATCACTGGCTATGTCGGACTGGCCAACTACATCGAGGTGGTAAATTCCGCGCGCTTCTGGCACAGCATTATGGTCACCGCAATCTACGTGGCGGTGTCGGTCCCAGTCGAGGTGGCGCTCGGTTTCCTGATGGCATGGTTGGTCCATCTCGGACCACCCGGGACGCGTACCTTCCGCACCATCATCGGCGCGCCGCTGTTCACTATGGAAGTGGCCATCGGCTATCTCGGGGTGACGATGTTCAGCTCCCAAGGGGGGCTGATCGCGGTGTTGCTCGCGAAAATCGGTATCGATATTCCGTGGCTGTCCAGTGCGTGGGGCGGGCTTGCCGCGGCGATCGTGCTAGATATTTGGCGTTGGACCTCGTTCATGTTTCTAATCGTGCTTGCCGGTCTCGGCAGCATCACGACCGAACTCTACGATGCAGCGATTCTCGACGCGAAGAACCATTGGCAGGTGATGTGGCGCCTTGCCGTGCCCCTGGCCTGGCCCGTCACTAGCATCGCCATCCTCCTGCGTACGATCGAAAGCCTGAAAGTCTTCGCCATTCCCTTCGCCCTCACCACGGGCGGCCCGGGGACTTCAACCGAGGTATTCAGTGCGACCGACTATCTAACGACGATCCAGTTCTTCGACTTCGGCAAAGGTTCCGCGATGGGCATTGTGTTCCTCATTATGGTCTCCGCAGTTATCACTGTGTTCTTCCGGCAGATGCGCAGACGCCTGGGCTGAGAGGTTGCGGAGAGAGCGGGAGGCAGATGCATGACGAATGTGCTGTGGGTTCGGGCGAGCATGTGGTCGCGCCTAATCGTCTACGTTTTGCTCATTGGCGCCGCAGCGTGGACGCTGATGCCGTTCGCATGGGCCATTGTTAATTCCGTCAAGACCTTGGCCGACACTTTCCAGGCTGGCGCCATCATTCCATTTGTGGACTTCACGCCCACCCTCAAATCCTGGGACGAGGTGCTCTCGGATCCGCAAGTTGTGCGGGCGTTCGTGAGCAGCATCGTGGTCAGCGCCGGCACCACGGTGTTCGTGCTGTTGCTGGGCGTGCCGGCCGCCTATAGTCTGGCGCGTTTTGAATTCCCGATCGATTCCAATGACATCACCCTTTGGTTCCTGTCCCAACGCGTATTGCCTCCGGCTGTGGTCCTGGTGCCTTTCTATCTGCTGATGGTCCAGTTTCGGTTGATCGACACCTGGACGGGTTTGATCTTCTGCTACTCGACCTTCAACTTGGCGTTCGCCGTGGTGATCATGCGAGACATCTTCCGCGATGTGAGCACCGAGATCGAGGATGCAGCGAAGGTGGAAGGTGCGAGCGCCTGGCAGGTGTTCTGGATGATCGCGTTGCCCCTCTCGCTCGATGGTCTCGTGGTCACGTCGGTGCTGGTCTTTGCGTTCAGCTGGAACGAAGCCCTGTTTGCCTCGGCCCTCACCTCGCAGGATGCAATGACTTTTTCGGCCTTGGTGCTCGCGTCACGCTCCACCAGAGGCGTCGATTTCAACATCGCGTCGGTCAACACCCTGATTGGGATCATTCCGCCTGTCATCCTGTATTTCTTCGTGCAGCGCTATCTCGCCAGAGGCTTGTCTTTCGGTGCCGTCAAGGGTTGAAATGGTCTATCGGCCTGTCGATGCACGGAGGCTCGTGGTGACAGGTGCTTTTATACCAGTTGGGAAGCGACATTCAGGACTGGATCTTTGCCGTACATCAAGGACCAGCGCCTGAGACCAACCGCATGGGCTGCCAATCGTATCTCGCCTCGTGGGGTGAAATGGGCTGCTGGTAGGGACCGCGAATGAAGCGTCTCGATGAGAAGCTGCGGCGCATCCGCGCCGGCCAATACGGCTGCGGCGACTTTATTCTCGCCGATGCCAAGGATCCCGACATGGGGCCCGGCCTTGCGGCGATGGGCCCAAGACAGCTGCGAGATGGTGGGGGGACGCGGTTGCGGACCCGAGAGGAGTTCCTCGAAGAGGTCCGCGCCATCGTCGGGCAGGACATCATCGACGTGATGCTGGTGTCCGCATCCAATCTCGAGCGGCTGACCGACGAAGGTTTGTTCGACACGAGTGCCGTGACTCCGGCAATTCGCGCCAACGACACCACGGACATTTGGCGCGTGCGTGGCGGCAACTACCACGAATTTCCCTCGCGGGCGTTTCGCTCTGCGTCGCTAGCCCGCGTGATGTTCGGCACCGCAGAGCCGCCGCCGGCGGGCGCGCCCTTGCGCGGCACCGATCTGGGACTTTACTCAATTACGTTCAACAACGACATCGACGCGGATGTCGCCACTCTCGAGGCTTTCGCCAGGTTTCGGGCCGATGCCGCGGCGATCGGGTTCAAATATTTTCTCGAAGTCTTCAATCCGAATGTCGATACTAGGATCGATCCGAAGCTGCTGCCGTCCTATGTGAACGACTGCATCGTGCGTTGCCTTGCCGGGGTGACCAAGGCCGATCGTCCGCAATTTCTCAAGATTGTCTATAATGGTCCGCAGGCGCTCGAAGAGCTGGCGTCGTTCGACCAAAGCCTCATCGTCGGCGTGCTGGGAGGCAGCGCCGGCACCACTCGCGACACCTTCGAACTGGTCGCTCAGGCCGAACGCTATGGCGCTCGGGTGGCACTTTTCGGCCGCAAGATCAATCTCGCCGAAGCGCCGCTCGTTATCATATCCCTGATGCGCCACGTCGCAGACCGCGGGGTCACGCCGATCGAGGCCGTTAAGGCCTATCACGCTGAGCTGGATCGGCACAAGCTCCGGTCGCTGCGCGCGCTAGAGGATGATCTGACCATCACGGAGGCGACGCTCAGGGGCTGCTGAAACCGCAGGATACCCGGGCGGCGCGACAAGCCGGACGCTTAGACATGCAACGTTGCGGCATCATCACCGGCGGCACCTGGTGCGTCGACCGCAACAGGACCGTCGAGTCCTGGCCGGCCGAGGACAAGCTCGCCGAGATTCTCAGCGAAGAGCGTCGCGGCGGCGGATCCGCCTGCAACCTTGCAATCGATTTCAAGAAGCTGGATCCGGCGCTCCCGGTCGAGACGATCGGCATCGTCGGAGATGATGACGATGGCCGGTTATTGCTTGCAGAAGCCGACGCCCACGAAATCGACCGCACCCAAATTACGATCACGGATAGAGCAGAGACACAATATACCGATGCTTATACCTCGCAACGCTCGGGCCGCCGAACCCATATCTATCGTCGTGGGGCCGGCGCACTTCTCACGCCCGACCATTTCGACTTCCAAAAGACGAATGCGCGAATGGCGCATCTGGGGTTACCAGGGGTGCACACGCGGATGGACGCCCCGTGGGGGGCCGATGCGAACGGTTGGGTGACAGTCCTCAAGAAGGCAAAGGCCGCCGGCTTGATGACCAACCTCGAACTGGTAAGTATTTCCAACGAACAGATCAGGGCGTTGGTGCGACCGTGCCTGCCCCACCTCGATCTTCTGATCGTCAACGATCACGAGATCGGCGCCCTGGGCATGGAAAACACGCTGGGGGAGGGGGAAACCAATGTGGCCGCGTGCACCCGCGCGGCGCACAAGACGTTGGCGGATGGGGCGATGCGCATGGTGATCGTGCACTTCCCGACTGGCGCAGTGGCGGTCCTACGAGAGCGCCAGGTAATCTGCCGCCCGTCTTTTCACCTGCCGTTGTCGCAGATTGTCGGATCAAACGGCGCAGGGGATGCGTTCACGGCGGGCTTCTTGCTGGCCTTTCACGAGAACTGGAGTATAGCAGACTCTCTGAGGCTTGGGCATGCGGCGGCGGCGGCGTCCTTGCGAAGTGTATCGACGACGGGCGCGGTCGAACCGTGGCGGACTTGTCTGGACTGGGCGGCTCATTGGGGCGAACGCGAACCACTCCAATATTGATCTCAGTCCCGAGGCTCGTTCACCGGGCGGGGGCGGGTTAGTGAACTGCAAAAACTGTTGCTTTGTGTCTCCGACGGCATCGGGTGGCAACCGCACCCCGGCAGCGATCGGCTGCTTGAAGCGCAAGTCCAATCCGCCAGCCTGATACTTTATTAGTTCTTGTGGCGGGGAATTTGGCGGCCTCCCAGGTTGAGAAGCCGCCACGTTCGGACTTCAGATCGACCCGGTTCCCATCTGATTATGGATATAGTCCGCTTGACGGATCGCTAAGGCGACGATCGTCAGAGTCGGATTGGGCGCCCCAGAACTTGCGAACTGACTGCCGTCGCTGATAAACAGATTCTTTATGTCGTGGGTCTGACCCCATCCGTTGCAAACCCCGTCTGCAGACTTGGCACTCATCCTCAGCGTGCCCATGTTGTGGCTATTTGGAAATGGTGCTCGCCATACGATGTCCTTTGCGTTCCCGGCTCGGAAAATGGACTCTAGCGTGTTGCGGGCGTGCTTGAGCATCTCGACGTCATTTGGGTGGTCCTTGACCGGCGCGATGTTGGGAATAGGCAAGCCATACTGATCCTTGATCGAACCGTCGAGAGTGACTCGCGCCTCAGCTTGAGCTAGGTCCTCTCCGCAGGTCCAGACCGCGACCATGTGGTCGTATTGCTCCACAAGATTGGAGACTTTGCGGCCCCATCCGCCGGGCACGACGCTAAGCGCAGTCAGGGGCAATCCTACGTCAAATATTTCCAGATGGTAGCCGCCAGCGAACCCGCGCGTGGGATCGTGCCGGGCTTCGCTGCGCATGATTCCGGGCGCGTGAATGCCCCGGTGCGCATGGACAGGCCGATCAAAGGTCGCATACATATGTTGAGTGGCATGGCGCATATAGTTTCGGCCCACCTGACCCGAAGAGTTAGCCATCCCATCTTTGAACATGTTTGAAGCGGAGTTGAGCAGCAAGCGCGGGCTTTCGATTGAGTTTCCGGCCACACAAACTATTCGCGCCTTCTGCACCTGATGCTGGCCGTCCTTGTCGGCATAAAGCACGCCCGTGACTTTGCCGTTGGCGTCGTGCTGAACTTGCAGCGCCATGCTGTTGGGGCGCAATTCGAAGTTGCCCGTCGCCAAGGCCTTGGGGATCTCGGTGTAGAGGGTGGACCACTTCGCACCGATCTTGCAGCCGGAAGTACAGAATCCGATCATTTGGCAGGCCGGGCGCCCATCGCGAGCCACGGAGTTGATTGCTGATGGCCCCATCTCAAAGGAATAGCCCGCCTTTTTTGCGCAGTAGTTGACGACCTTGAAGGCGTTAGTGTCGGGTTGACGCGGCAACCCATTGGTGCCAGTGACACCCATTTTGTTTTCTGCCTTGTCATAGTAAGGCTCGAGCTCTTGCAAACTGATTGGCCAATCTAACAGATTGGCTCCCGCGACCGCGCCGTAGGTGGTTCGCGTTTTTAGTTCGTAGTCCTTCATACGAATGGCTAAGCCCGCCCAATGAACGGTGGAGCCACCTACGGCCTTGACGATCCAAACTGGTTGGCCGGTACGCGGATCCTGCCAGGTCAGCTTACCCCACATTGTCATTTCGTCATTGACAAAGTCGTCCTGCGTCAGGTGCGCCCCGGCTTCCAGGCAAACCACCTTGTCGCCCTTCTGGCAAAGTTCGTTGGCTAGGGTTCCCCCGCCGGCTCCTGAGCCTATTACGACGATGACGCTCGCGTCATTGAGTTCATATTTGGCAACCATGTCGTGACCCTCATGAGAGAGAGCATCCACAAGAATTTGTCGGTGTCCGGGCGCAGGCCCGGGTCTCCAAATGCGCTACAACTGATAGCGAGTGTACGCTGGGTTTTTGCTGATTAGCTTCAGCTACTGACCCAAGTGACATCATTGAAGCCGCGATTGATATAGCCGCCTTCCTCCCAGGAAGAGCCCCCGTAGCCGAATTTCGCCCAGACGGCCTTGTTGTTGTAAAAATAGAGCTGCGTCTTGTTGAGCATATCGGAGAAGAAGGGGGTGCCTTCTAGTTTCTTCATGGCCTCTATTTGCGCATCCGGACTGAGGGCCGTGAAATCTCCACCGGCGGTTTGGTCTAATTGCGCCAACCCGTTGCGGATTCGCGTTGCCAGTTCGGGAGAGCCTGCCATGTCCCTGTCGATTGCCTCCACGACCACCCAGTAGTACTCATCGCCGAGTTTGTCATGAGGGAACAGCTGACGAGTCATCGCCAGCATCTCTTTTGCCTGCGTACCATTGAGCGCAGTCAGGTTGGCTGCCAGTGCAACGCGTGGTCCCAGCCATTCCGGGCTTGACCAAAGCACGTACACCGTGACGCCGGTCACCCCGGCGGCCTTGATGAAGGTGCGCCGAGTCAATTGAGTTTCGCGTTGTTTTTCAGACATATCCGCCCTCCTCCTCAGGCGAGAAGGGGCAACTGGCGGCGTCAACCGTTTGGCGGAGCCGCCCGAGCTGGTGTTCCAACTCGACATCCCAGCCTGGGACCGCCACCGAGGAGCGCTACGTTAAAGAGGACATTGGGGCACGGACGCCGATCAGGGTCAGTTCGCAACGGCGAAGACTTTGCCACTGATGCCGCCAGAAGCCAGGCGAGCCCATGCCGACGATACATTTAGGCGGCGGATGGGCAGTGGCCCGCGGCGCGCAGGACCCGGTTATCCCTGCTCCTCAAAAACAATTGTGTCGATCCCATGCCCACTACGGCTCGGGAGCAATCAATTGTATCACCGCATAGGTGCCGCTACAAGGACTGCTTCCTAATCTGGCGTAGACAGCGCGGCGGTTCTCAAGCCCGAGGGCGCTTGTGGAGAGCTCTGTTTGCATCAGCAACTTTGCTGCTCTGCCACATCGGCCGCCTCCGAGATGTAGATCAAAACTCTTGGGCTTCGGTCGCGGCGAAAGGAAAGATCGCTCGGCCTCGGATCCAAGCCCGGTTTGACAAGGATCACTGGTTTGACAATCCCGGAGGCGTCGAGAACTTGCGGCCGCGCGTCGTGAAACCCTCTCGCCGTAACCGGTCGGGCGAGAAGAGCGGAGGGCGAAAATGGTGACGATCAATTGATGGCGCAGAGTCATGAGTCAACCCGTCACCCAAAGCTGCCGACACGCGCAGGAGACGAGAGGGACTAAAATCCTTATCTTGCTTCCCAACGACATGGGGATGGCCCAGGACAATCTTCAGGCGCTTTCCCGTGTTTCATAGTTCGGGCCAACGACAGCTCGGCATTTCTTCGTCGGATCGTCCCCTGGACCAAATTGAGCGGCGAGCACGAACGGGTTGGCAACAAGACATTCGCCGGGTGACTGGGCGTCACCCGGTCAGTTACCGAAGAGCGCTTTGGACCCTAGAGCTGCGCCGGCGCTGCTTTGCGCTGGTGTCTACATCTCATTCTTTGACAATTGGCTGGCCAGATACTCGGCCTGTCGGATTGCAAGCGCGACAATGGTCAGGGTCGGATTCTCGGCACCGCCGCTCGTAAACTGGCTTCCGTCGGAGATGAAGAGATTGGCGATGTCATGAGTCTGACCGTACTTGTTGCACACGCCATCCTGA
>Ga0126379_10001639_pt1 | contig 13794 bp, 10 predicted proteins | sample PanSoiMetPlot_24_FD_92640 | JGI IMG/M metagenome (GOLD analysis project Ga0126379, IMG submission 92640) | Tropical forest soil microbial communities from Panama - MetaG Plot_24 | ecosystem: Environmental > Terrestrial > Soil > Tropical forest > Bulk soil | place: Panama | collected 2016-02-17 | reverse complement strand
CTGGCGGGTGTCGGCGAGAATGACCCCGGCAAAATCGCTGACGTAGCCTTGCGGGACAATTTTTGAAATGTCGTCAGCAAATGCTGCTGCAATCGCCACGAGAGTGAGCAACGCATAGACAAGAAGCTGTGAGCGGCGGAGAGGAAGCATGAACAAACAGGTAAATCTCAGGTTCAGAACAAGACACCTGCAGTGATGACGGATAAAGCATCACGGTTTTTCGGCAAAAGAGCAAGGGTGAACCGGTGTCGCCGATATTGCGTCGCGATCTCTGTCGAAGACAATCACGAAAAAGCAAGACAGAGATGGTACACGAACACAAGGACAGGCCGGGAACTGTTCCATTGAACAGGTGACGACGCGGAGAAAACCTTTCGCAATTAGAAGTGCATCCAACAGGCGAAATTCTAAAATGGAAGCGTGAACATACTGTTTCACAACTTTTCCACTAGTGAAGGCGCTTACACCTTGTGGCGCGGGAACTGGGCCCGAGCCGGCGCAATTCTTGCGTTGCTGTGCGCGTTGTCGCCGTGCGCGAGAGCACAGTGCGATTCGTTAAAACCCGGGGAAAAGGTCTGGGTACGGCTGCTCCAGCCGCTGTCGTCTTACAGCGGCAAAGCGGGAGACAAAGTGCAGGCAATGGTGATCGAGTCGCCGACGTGTGCCGGCGCCGAAGAGATCGCACCGGGAACGCTGGTGGAAGGCCAGATCAAATCGGTGCGGCGCGTGGGAATGGGATTCGTTCACGAGACAGCCGCTGTGCGAGTTGACTTTGATCATCTGGTGACGAAGGATGGAAGAGGGCCTGAAATTTCGGCGCGTGTCGTGGAAATCGACAATGCGCGAGAGACGGTGAAGAACGGGGTGATTCGCGGCGTGAATGCGACGGATACGCCGCAAGGAAGAATCACCAGCCGGCTGAAGCACCTGCCTACCTGGAATCCGTATAGCGATCTGACCTTGGTGGTGTATCGCGCGGCGTTTCCCATATTTCCCGAACCCGAGATCTATTTGCCGCGCGGAACCGACGTCAGGCTTGAGCTGGCGACGGAGCTGCGCGTTCCTGGAGAAATCCGCGGTGCGATGCCGACAGGCGCACCGGATGCGATTGAACGAGCGACGATGGAGATCACGGCGCCTGCTATGCCGGAGCGCTCGACGACAAAATCTGGGAAGCCTGCAGATTTCCTGAACGTGGCATTCCTGGGAACGCCGGAGGAGATGCACCAGGCCTTCCACGCGGCAGGATGGGAGAAAGGCGATCCGACTTCGACCAAATCAGTGATGCGCGAGATGTATGCATTCCTAGCTTTCAAGAATTATCCGGAGGCACCCATTTCGCAGCAGCTGGTAGAAGGAGCGCCGGTGAGCGCCACGTGGGAGAAGAGTTTGGACAGCTACGAAAAGCGGGAGCATTTGCGGGTGTGGGCGCGTAACGATGTGATCAGCGAACAAACCGTGTGGCTGGGAGCCATGACGCGGGAAACCGGTGCAACGCTATCCGTGAAGCAGCACAAATTTATTCACCACATTGAAGCGGATGTGGACGCCAGCCGCGCGATGCTGGTGCGCGACCTGAGTCTGGCAGGTTGCGTTGCGTCGGTTTACTACGTTGCGCGGCCGCTGATGGGACACGCCGCGATGAATGCAACCGGCGACGCGATGCGGACCGACGGTTCGCTGGCCGTTGTGCAACTGAAGGATTGCGAGAATCCTATCTTTGAGCAGCAAACGGCGGATGCGCGGGCGCTTGCTACGCGGCCGCAGTCAAAGCTCGCGCGGTATGTGCGGATGCAGGTGTTGAGCTTCAAGAGCGACGTGGTGCGCGGAAATATTGTGTATGGAGCGTTTGATTTGACGCGAATGGCCATTCGGGCGCGACGAAACCACACGCGGCGAACGGCGATGTCGCGGCAGGTCGAAACAATGCTGGGGCCGAGCGTGAACCCAGCTGCTGGCGCGGATTCACAGGAAAGCGCCGTCACGGTGGCGGCGATTGATCTGAAGTAATTTCCGTAGGAATGGAACTGCAGGTGGTGCACTAATCAGTCGCCTTGGTGTGCACGGGCGATTGGAAGCTCGTTTTCCCAGCGAGCAATCACTGCGCTGGCCAGGCAGTTGCCGGTGACGTTGAGGGACGTGCGAGCCATATCGATGAGGGCATCGACGCCAAGGATGACGAAGACGGGTTCGGTGGGCAGATGGAAGGTTGCAGCGGAGGCAAGGAGAACAAGCAAGGTGGCGCGAGGCACGCCGGCGATGCCTTTGCTGGTGAGCATGAGCGTGAGAACCATGAGGAGCTGCTGCGACCAGGACATGTGAATGCTGGCGGCTTGCGCCACGAATACGGAAGCCAATGCGAGATAGAGAGTGGAACCATCGAGATTGAAACTGTAGCCTGCAGGGATGACGAATGCGACGATGCGGCGCGGTACGCCGAAGGCTTCCATGCACTCCATGGCACGAGGGAGAGCGGCTTCCGAGGTACTGGTCGCAAAGGCGATGGTCGCAGGTTCCGCGACGGCAGATAGAAATCCTTTTAGCGGAATGCGTGCGAAGCAGGCGATCGGAAACAGCACCAGGAGCAGGAACGCCAGTAGAGCGCCATATGCGGTGAGGATCAGCTTTATGAGCGGAAGAAGAACGGCGATGCCCAGGTGGCCAACCGTGTAAGCCATGGCGGCGCCGATGCCGATCGGAGCGTAGTACATAACGAGATTCGTAAAGCTGAACATAACCTGAGTGAGGGATTCGGCGAAGCTGAGGATTGGCTTCTGCAGGTCTTGGCGAACGCGGGTGAGGGCTATGGCGAAAAGGATGGCGAAGACGGCGACTTGCAGAATCTGGTTTTCCGCCACGGAGTTGACGATGTTTTCAGGAAAGATGTGGAGTACGAAGTCAGTCCACTGAAGGGGAGCGGCATCGGGCGGGGCCTGCTTCGCGGTCGCGGGTAGGACCAGGCCTTCGCCGGCCTTGCTGAGATTGATCGCGAAGACGCCGATGAAAAGCGCGAGGGTGGTCACAGCTTCGAAATAGACGAGGCTCTTCCAGCCGATGCGGCCGACTTTGCGCAGATCGCCATGCCCAGCGATGCCGGTGATGAGCGTACCTAAAATCAGTGGAGCGACGATGACTTTAATGAGGCGGAGAAAAATATCGCTAAGAAAGCGGAGTTGAACGGCGAAGGCGGGGGCGTCAAGTCCGGTTTCTAGGCCTGCGAGCATGGCCAGGAAGATCCAGAGAGTGAGGGAGCGTTTCGGGAAGGCGGCGAAGGCGAGCAAGGCAAGACCGAGGCAGCGTAGGACAATGAGCGGCCGATGGTAAGGAGTGACTGCGAGGAGCAGTGCGCCAATGGAGTAAAGCGCCAGCCCGGTGGCCACCTGAAGATGAAATGAATTGGATCGTTGTCGCGGCAAACAGCCACTCCGGTTGCGTCAAAAATGGAAGCGACATCATAGCTGAGAAGGCTCGCGGGTTGCCAAAACAGGCCACAGGAACCAAGCGCAAGGACGTATAGGGTCTGCACACGGTAGGCTGGCCGCTGCTACAATTTTTGGCATGCCAAAAATAAAAGAATTGGAATGTTCGCGGTGTAACGCCACGGTTTCTGCAGAGACGCCCCAGACGCTGTGCCCGAAGTGCGCGGGTTCATTGTATGTGCGATACGACCTGCGCACGGCGAAAGGTACGGCAAAGCGAGAGGAGATCGCTCGCGATACTGGTTGGGCAGGCATGTGGCGCTACCGATCGGTGTTGCCGGCAGTGGAGCCGGTGACGCTCGGTGAAGGCTGGACGCCGATGCTGCGGAGCAAGCGCTATCCGAATGTTGCGGTGAAAGAAGAGGGCGCGAATCCAACGGGGAGCTTCAAGGCGCGTGGGTTGGCGCTGGCGGTAACGATGGCGAAGCATTACGGACTGAAGAAGTTGGCGGTGCCTTCTGCGGGAAATGCGGCCGGTGCACTGGCGGCCTACGCGGCCGCGGCGGGAATCGAAGCCAATATTTTCATGCCGCAGGATGTGCCGTTCGCGAATTACGTGGAAGCAAAGATGTACGGAGCGAACGTGACTCTGGTGGACGGATTGATTTCGGACTGCGGCCGAATTGTGGCGGAACGAAAAGAGAAAGAAGGCTGGTTTGATGTTTCCACACTGAAGGAGCCGTTTCGAATCGAAGGCAAGAAAACGATGGGATTTGAACTGGTCGAGCAGCTTGGTTGGGACTATCCCGAAGCGGTGTTTTATCCCACGGGCGGCGGTGTGGGATTGATCGGAATGTGGAAGGCGTTTGCAGAGATGGAAGAACTCGGATGGGTGACGCCGAGGCGGCGCCCGAAGATGATTGCGGTGCAGTCCTCGGGCTGCGCACCGATGGTGCGGGCATTTGAGGAGCATGCGAGGGCGAGCAAAATGTGGGAAAACGCGGCGACGTTTGCCGCGGGATTACGCGTACCCAAGCCGTATGGCGATTACATTATGTTAGAGATTTTGCAGCGGTCAGGCGGCGTCGCGCTGGCACTTCCCGATGAAGTGATTTTGACTTCGCTGCAGGACTGGGCTAGAAACGAAGGTATTTTCTTGTCGCCCGAAGGAGCGGCGGCGACGGCGGCTTACGATCACTTGCTGAACAAGGGATTTTTGAAGCCTACGGATCGCGTGGTGCTGTTCAACACCGGAGCCGGTTTGAAATACACGGATGTGACGGCAGAAGCGGCGGGAATTCGCCGAGTAAATTAGGGGGAACACCCGGGCGCAGGCGGCGCGCTCGTGCTCTCACACCGCAAAATTGATGACAGTGTAGGAACGCGCCGGAAGTGCGAGGCGCGTACGATTGTTCGCAGTGGGCGGCTTATCGAATGGTTGGGGCGCGACTTTTTGCGGGGCGTCGAAGCCGTTCGAGGCTTTCAAGTCATTTCCGGTCAGCGTAAACGCGTCGAGCGCCCGCGATGGCGCAGCGTCTTCCCACACGAGCTCAACGTCGCGCGCGTTAGAGAGATCGCGATTGAACAGGAAGACCGAATACTGACCGCTCGCTTTGTCGAACGTGCTGGAAACGTCCACGTAGGGGACTTGGCCCGTAACAGTTTTCCCTCGCCCGCCACCCGTGTTTCGGTGCTCGTCGGCGGGGATTTCGTAGGTTGGCGATTCGACGGCCAAATTCAGAGCAACACCGCGCGCATACTGCAAACCCCAACTGTATGGATAGAAGATCGTCTGGCGATAAAGACCGGTGGAATTGGTCATGATCGGCGCGATGACGTTCACCAATTGCGCGAGACATGCGACGCGGACGCGGTCGGCGTTGCGGATGAGCGAGTTTACCAGGCCGCCGACGAGCAGTGCGTCTTCTAGGTTGTAAACTTCTTCGAGCAAATGCGGCGCGACCTGTTTCTTACCGTCGCCGCCAGTTTGGCGGTACCAGACGTTCCATTCGTCGAAGGAGAGCCAGAGCTTTTTCGGCGAGCGCATGCGACCCTGCACGTAGTCGCACACAGCTTCGATCTGAGCGATCTGCTTGTCCATAGAGAGATTGAGCGCCATGTATGCAGTGCTGTCGCCGCCAGTTTCGTTGTTGTTGCCGTAATAGCGATGGAGCGAGATGCCATCGACATAGTCGTAGCATTGCTCGAGTACTTGACGATCCCACTCAAGATAGGTGGACATGAAGATGGTGCTGGAACCGCACGCGATGAGTTTGAGTGAAGGATCGACGTAGTGCATCTGGCGGCCGGCATCGGCGGCTTTCATGCCGTACTCGGTAGCGGTCATGTGGCCGATCTGCCAGGGGCCGTCCATTTCGTTGCCGAGGCACCAGTGTTCGACCTTGTAAGGATCAGCGATGCCGTGGGAGCGGCGCAGGTCGCTCCACTTGGAGCCTTTCTCGATGTTGCAGTATTCAACCAGGGCCGCGGCCATTTCCGGTGTGCTGGTGCCGAGATTCAGCCCCATGAGAGGTTTGGTGCCGGCCAGCCTGCACCAAGCCATAAATTCGTTCACGCCGAATTGATTGGTCTCGGTGGAGTTCCAGGCTTTTTCGACGACGCGAGGGCGGTCTTTCTTAGGGCCGACGCCGTCGAGCCAATGATATCCAGAGACAAAGTTGCCACCCGGATAGCGAACGAGCGGCACACCGATCTTCCTGATTTCATCCGCGACATCTTTGCGGAAGCCGTTCGAATCCGAGAGTTTGGATTCGGGATCGTAGATACCTTCGTAGATCGCACGGCCGAGATGTTCGAGGAAAGAACCGAACATGTTTCGATCGAGCGGGGAGAGTGCGCGGCGCGCGTCGAGGTAAACGCGTGTGGTCGCACTCGGCGGGGCTGGTACGAATAGACAATGGCGCAGCACAGGCGGGGCGGAGCAACCCGCAGCAGCAGTGAAGGAATCCTTGAGGAAACGGCGACGGGGGATGTAAGCCATGTGCCAACCTCCGCGAAGCGAGAAGACTGATAGCTAGTACGAACTCGAACTGTTTTTGTTGACCGACTCCGAGACCCGAATCAATTCCGGCAAAATCCTGCCAAACAGCGATTGCTGCGGATCGCCGAGCGCGAAGTACAACTCGCGATAGAGCGGATAGAGTCGGTTATAAATCGCCTGCTCAGCCGAGCTGGGCTGGAAAACCTTGTATTTGGGACAGATTTTATCCTGTGCTTCGTCGACGGTTTCGAAAGTGCGCGCTGCTAGGAACGCAAAAATGGCCGAGCCGAGGCTGGTGACGCTGGACGAGGGAACCAGTACGGGCCGGCCCAGAATGTTGGCGTAAACCTGGTTCAGGACGTCGTTTTTCTGCGGAATGCCGCCGGCATTGATGACACGTTTGACGCTGACGCCATGTTGGGACATGCGGTCGAAAATGACACGCGTGTGAAAGGCAGTTCCTTCGATGGCGGCAAAGAGTTCATCTTGCGGGGTGGTTTGCAAATTCCATCCCAGAGTCACCCCGCGTAGATTGGGATTGACGAGAACGGTGCGATCGCCGTTGTCCCAAGTCAGGCGGAGAAGGCCGGTCTGGCCGGCGCGGTAGGACTCGAGCCCTTTTGCGAGCGCCTGAACATCGGTCCCCGCACGGGTGGCGATGGCGTTGAAGATGTCGCCGACCGCAGAAAGGCCGGCTTCGATTCCCGTTTGTTTCGGGTGCACGCTACCTGCTACGACTCCGCAAACACCGGGCACGAGATTGGGCGACGGCGTGATGCCGATGATGCAGGTCGACGTGCCAATGACATTGACCATGTCCTCGCTGCGGCAACCGGCGCCAATGGCATCCCAATGAGCGTCGAAAGCGCCGACAGGTATCGGAATGCCGGGAGCGAGTCCGAGCTGTTCGGCCCAGTGCGGTGAGAGTTTGCCTGCGATCGTGTCTGAAGTGGCATAAGAGCCGCTGAGTTTTTCGCGAACGCCGGCGAGAAGTGGATCGACCTTGACCAGAAAGCCTTCGGGTGGAAGGCCGCCGAGCGAATCGTTCCACATCCATTTGTGACCCATCGCGCAAACGCTGCGTTTGACAAAACGGGCATCGCAGATACCGCATAAGGTTGCGGCGACCATGTCACAATGTTCGAAGGCCGAAGCAAGGTCGGCCCGCTTTGCGGGATTGTGCCGCAACCAGTGGAGAAGTTTTGAAAAACCCCATTCGGAAGAGTAGACGCCGCCGCACCAATCGATCGCGGGAAGTTTTTCGCGCTGCGCCGCTTCCGTGATTTCGGCGGCTTCGGCTTTGGCGCGGTGATCGCACCATAGATAGTAGTCGTCGAGCGGCTGAAGATTCTTGTCGACCGGGACAACGGAAGAGCCGGTGGTATCAAGCGCAATGGCCTGGACCGCTTTCCCGTCAATGCCGGCTTTCTGCACCGCGGCTCGCGTGGCTGCGGCCAGTGCACTCATGTGATCGGAGTGCGACTGTGTGGCGAACTCGGGATCGTCGCGGCGGCGATGGAGCGGATATTCGGCGGTTGCGGAAGCGAGAAGACCGCGATCGCTGTCCACCATCGAGACGCGGACGCTTAGCGTGCCAAAATCCACGCCGGCTACAACTGCCATATGCGCGCCCCGCGATCATGGAAGAGACTCATGCTTTATCTTTCGGTTGGCCGTAGTAAGCTGAACTGCCATGCTTGCGAAGAAAATGTTTGTCGTGCAGAGTTCGTCCTGCGGGCTCAGCTTCATTGTGAATTTGTATCGAGAGGTGAGCGAGCTTGGCGACCGTTTCGAGAATTACCGCGTTTTGGGCAGCTTCGCTGACCGTGATGCCCCAGGTGAACGGGGCGTGATTCGCGACTAGGACGGCGGGCACTTCAATCGGGTCAATATTTTCGAAGACCCGTGCAATGACGTGGCCGGTGTTCTCCTCGTACGCGGATTGAACTTCCTCGTCGGTCATTCGATCCGTGACGGGGACGGAACCGCGAAAATAGTCGGCGTGGGTGGTACCGAGGCAAGGAATGGGGCGCCGCGCTTGCGCCCACGCGGTCGCATATTCGGAATGGGTGTGCGCGATACCGCCGATGAGTGGGAAAGACTTATAGAGGACAAGGTGGGTTGGCAAGTCGGAGGACGGGCGCAAGACGCCTTCAACGATTTTGCCGTTCACATCGGTGATGACCAGGTCGGCGGGCTTCATGCTGGCGTAAGGAACGCCGCTCGGTTTGATTACGACGAGCCCGTCCTGGCGAGAAATGGCGCTGGCGTTGCCGAAGGTATAGAGAACCAGCCCGCGTCGAACCAATTCCAGGTTCGCCTCGAAGACCTCTTCGCGCAGCCGGGGGAGAAGCATCAGTTTTGCAAAAACCCCTGAAAAATGAGAGAAGTAAACGTTTACGTAGCTCGACGACCATAGAAGAATATGCAAGGCTTGTCAATCGGTCTGTGACAAATCATGCGCGCGGCCGACCCGGCGAGGACATTTTTGATTGTTCAAAGTAGACTAACGGCCGCCGACGGTGAGCGAAACGATCGATGAGTAAATTGCCCGTTTTCCCGAGAGTGGCGACTGGAACGCAGCCCGAGCTTCTTCACGCAGCTTATCGGTCGTCCGTCAAGCGGGCGCCGACCAGGCCCTTGGTGTTATTGCCGCACACTTTGTCGGAGCGGAGTGGGCCCGTTTTTGGAAACGCAGCGGTTGCCGCAGGTGATAGCGACCTGACGGCGCAATATAGCGGCCCGCCGGCGGGAGAGAGAATCATCGTTAGCGGCAGCGTGCAGGACGAAGATGGCCACCCAGTTCGCGGTGCCTTGGTCGAGATATGGCAGGCCAACGCGGCGGGAAGGTACCAGCATAAACTCGACCAGCACAACGCGCCGCTCGATCCGAATTTCGATGGCTGCGGACGGATGATCACGGACGCGGAGGGGCGGTACAAGTTCACGTCCATCAAGCCGGGAGCGTATCCGTGGGGGAATCATCACAATGCGTGGCGGCCGGCACACATTCATTTTTCACTGTTTGGAGCGGGTTTGTTGAGCCGGTTGGTCACGCAGATGTACTTCCCGGGCGATCCTTTGCTGGAATTTGATCCTATTTACAACTGCGTTTCCGACGAGAAGGCCAAGCAGCGGCTGATTTCTTCATTTGATTGGGAGCACACATTTCCGGAGTTTGCCTTGGGATATCGGTTCGACATTGTGTTGCGCGGGCGGCAAGCTACACCGATGGAGGAATGATTTGCGCCACCTTCAAGATCAAAGCGAAAGGCACGTTCCCACTGTGTCGCAAACGGTGGGGCCGTTTTTTTCAATCGGTCTGTGTCCGCATACTCCAAACAACTTGGTGCCCGCTAACGCGGCCGCAGCGGAAATTCTGACCGTGCGCGGGCGGGTCTTGGATGGTGATGGTCAGGGCGTACCGGACGCTATTCTCGAGATTTGGCGCGCGGATCAAAGCAGGAAGTATGAGGCAACGGAAAGTGATTGCGATCCCAGCGGGGTGCCCGCTGGTTTTGCCAGAATTCCAACGAATGAAGGTGGCGAATTCGAGTTCCAAACTCTAAAACCGGGGACCATTGCGGCCAGCACGGGTGAGGCTCACGCGCCGCATCTGGCGGTACTGATTTTTATGCGCGGCCTTCTGAGGCATCTGGTGACGAGAATTTATTTTCCGCAGGAGCAGGCGAACGAACATGATCCGGTCCTCAGAGCTGTTCCCGCCGAACGAAGAAGCACGTTAGTCGCGACGGCGGCAATTTCGAATAACAGCGAACTATGCTGGAACGTTTATTTGCAGGGAGAGGCGGAAACAGTTTTCTTTGAGGTCTAGACGAAAAATGAAATTCAGACCGATGATCGGAATCTTAATTCTGGCCTCCGCGACTGCGGTTGTCATGAAAGCTGAGGCGCAATCTTCGACGGACAGCAACGCCGATGTTCTTGCGGCGACGCCGCCAATGGGATGGAACAGCTGGGACGGCTACGGAACCACGATCAATGAAGAGCAGTTTAAGGCCAATGCCAAGTGGATGTCCGAACATCTGAAACTGTTCGGTTGGGAATACGCTGTCATTGACATGGAATGGTTTGTGGCGAATCCGACGGCGGAAGGAAATTCAAAATCCTCGGTGTACGCACTCGATGGCAGGGGAAGATATATTCCTGCAGAGAATCGTTTTCCGTCATCGGCAGGCGGAAAAGGGTTCAAGCCTCTCGGGGATTATGTCCATTCGCTCGGACTGAAGTTCGGCATCCACATCCTCCGAGGCATTCCGAAGAAAGCAGTAGAGGTAAACGCGCCGATAGCTGGATCCAGCTTTCACGCTGCCGATGCAGCGGACACTTCTGAAACGTGCCCCTGGAATCCGGACAACTATGGCGCTGACGCGAGCAAACCAGCAGCGCAAGCCTACTACGACTCGATCGCGGCTTTATATGCAAGCTGGGGCGTGGACCTGATCAAAGTCGATTGCATCAGCAGCCATCCATATCGCGGCGAAGAGATCCGCATGCTAAGCGGGGCGCTTCGCAAAGCCGGTCGGCCGATCGTGCTGAGTTTGTCGCCAGGCGCCGCGCCGCTGGAAAAAATCGACGAAATGCGCAAGTACGCGCAAATGTGGCGCATTTCGGATGACATCTGGGACATTTGGCACAGCGATGTTCCTTATCCGCAGGGCCTCGGGGATCAGTTTGCGAATATACTGAAATGGATTGGCAAGTCGCTGCCGGGGCGCTGGCCCGACGCAGACATGTTGCCGCTGGGTTATTTAGGGCCCGCACCCGGGTGGGGAACGCCGAGACAGAACCGGCTCTCCCCGAGCGAACAGCAAGCTCTGATGACCTTATGGGCGATTTTTCCCTCGCCGCTGATGATCGGCGGGGACCTTACGCAAGTCGACGCCTCTACCAAATCTCTCTTGATGAATAGTGAAGTGCTTGCGGTGAATCAACACTCGACGGCGAATCGCGCCACAATCGTGACCGACAAGGTTGTCGTGCTGCTGGCAGAATCAACGGAGAACAGGGGAACGTACGTCGCAGTCTTTAATCGGGGGAGCGAGCTGGCGGATATTCATCACACCTGGAAAGAGCTTGGGCTCGCGGGTCGACAATATGCGCTGCGCGATATCTGGAACAACGTGGATGCTGGAAACAGTGACGGCGTGACGGCAAAACTAGCGCCGCACGCCTGCTTGTTGTACCGGGCGACGAAAGTGAATTGACCCGAGAACCATGGGTGAGCGAATCGACGCGCATCATCATTTGTGGCGCTACAGCAAAGAGGAATACGACTGGATCGGGCCAGGGATGGAAACGATTGCGCGCAATTTCTTACCTTCCCACCTGCAAACAGAACTAGCGGCTTGTAGCTTCGATGGCAGTGTGGTGGTTCAGGCCCGCCAGTCACTCGTGGAAACGGATTGGCTACTTGATTTGGCAGCGAGTTCGACTCTCATACGTGGCGTGGTAGGTTGGGCGCCGATTGCTGATGCTGAATTTCCAGGCGTCCTGGAACGTTTCAAAGAAAAGAAAAAATTGAAAGGTCTGCGGCACATCATACAGGGTGAGAGAGACGACGAGTTCATCCTGCGAAACGATTTCAATGCGGGGATAAGAGCGCTGGCGGGGAGCGGAAAGGTTTACGACATTCTGATTTACGAGCGCCACCTCCCGGCTGCCATCGAATTTGTCGATCGACATCCGAACCAAATCTTTGTACTCGACCACATTGCGAAGCCCCGCATCAAGGAAAGAGCGCTGGAACCGTGGAAAAGCAACCTTTGCGAATTGGCCAAACGCGAGAACGTCTACTGCAAGCTCTCCGGACTCGTGACCGAAGCGGACTGGAAGAATTGGACCGGCAATGATTTGCTTCCTTATGCTGACGCTGCCCTAGAAGCGTTCGGATCCGCTCGCGTAATGTTTGGTTCCGATTGGCCAGTGTGCCTGCTGGGATGCAGTTACGGCACGTGGCTGCAAATGGCGCAGGATTTGCTCGCTGGGCTCTCCGCATCGGAAAAAGAACTTGTGTTTGGCGGAGTGGCCAGTAAAGTCTATTCACTCGAACCGGAAGCACGCCTGGCATCTTGTACGCAGCAGGAGTAACAAGTCGAATGCCTCTTCAGCCGCCGGCAGTGGTTTCCAGCAAACCTTCTTCCTCAACTCACTCAGCGCACGCGCTTTTCCCCGCCGGGCAACTGGTTCCTTTCATCCTCGTTACCTTCCTGTTTTTCCTCTGGGGAATTCCCAACAGCATGAACGATGTGCTGATTCGCCAGTTCATGAAATCGTTTGAAATTTCCCGCTTTCAGGCGGGTCTCGTACAAAGCGCCTTCTACATGGGCTATTTCATGCTGGCGATACCGGCCGCGCTGCTGATGAGGCGGTCAGGCTATAAGGCTGGCTTCATTACCGGACTGATTTTGCTGGGAACCGGAGCGTTTCTTTTTTGGCCGGCGGCAATTGCGGGAAAATATGGCTTTTTCCTGATCGCTCTGTTTGTTATGGCGGGCGGGCTCTCCTTTCTGGAGACCGCGTCGAATCCGTTCATTGCCCAGCTTGGAGACCCAAAGAGCTCGGAGCGCCGGTTGAATTTTTCTCAAGCTTTCAACCCTCTCGGGAATATCACAGCTGCGTTAGTTGGAACAATCTTTATCTTTTCCGGGGTTGAGCTGTCCAGGGGTGAAATCGCCAGCCGCATGGCTGAAGGCACATATCAGTCTTATTTGCGATTCGAAACCTTGCGCGTCGTCCGTCCTTATGTCGTGATTGCGGCAGTGGCATTCGTGTGGGCCGTCTTGATCTGGCGCACGAAATTCCCTCGGATCCAGAGTGAAGGCGAAGACGGCGGAGAACACGGAAGATTTTCTGAATTAGTGCGCCATCGTCACTTTGTGCTCGCCGTCATTGCGCAGTTTTTCTACGTGGGTGCGCAGGTTTGTACCTGGAGCTATTTGATTTCGTACGGCCAGGAGTATGCGCACTTGCGCGAGAAAATGGCCGGTCTGCTGCTAGCAGGCAACTTCGCGATGTTTGGTATAGGCCGCTTCGTTTCGGCCTATTTGATGGGATACCTCTCTCCCTCCCGTTTGATGGGCACATACGCGCTCACGAATGTGGCGCTCCTACTGGTTGCGATTTTGCGGCCCGGAGTGGTGGGCATGTGGTGCGTCTTTCTGACCAGCCTTTTCATGTCAGTGATGTTCCCAACGATTTTTGCACTGGGGCTGAAAGGGCTTGGGCCAAATACCAAAATCGGAGGATCGCTTCTGGTGATGGCGATTGTGGGCGGAGCGGTGCTCACCCCGGTGATGGGGCTCGTTTCTGAAAAAATGCACAGCATCGCTCTGAGCTACTCGGTGCCGCTTG
>Ga0126379_10001638_pt1 | contig 13796 bp, 12 predicted proteins | sample PanSoiMetPlot_24_FD_92640 | JGI IMG/M metagenome (GOLD analysis project Ga0126379, IMG submission 92640) | Tropical forest soil microbial communities from Panama - MetaG Plot_24 | ecosystem: Environmental > Terrestrial > Soil > Tropical forest > Bulk soil | place: Panama | collected 2016-02-17 | reverse complement strand
GCCACGCCTATATCTATCCTAGCATGCCGCCTGATGGCGTCTCCGGTGTAGGACACATTGATCTCCGGATGGCGACTGAGTGCAAGGGCCAACGCTTTAATGAGCAGATCGGTAATGGACGCATACCGCTGGCGGTTCTGGTTGATCTGACCACGGAACTGCTCGACCTGCTCCATATCAATCTCGACCGTGAGATAGAAGTGCGGAACGGGCGCTTTGCTCTGCATGGTGGCCTTGGCAATGGCCTTGCGCATCTGGCTCAGCGGGTAGTCTGTTCCAGCGAGGGGAGGTTTCATCTTAGGGGCAGCTTTCACGATGTCGTCCTCGACGATCCGCCCCCCCGGACCGGTCCCCGTGAGGGTGGAGAGGTCGATTCCTCGTTCGGCGGCCAGAGCTTTGGCCCGAGGCGAGGCCATGGGACGATGACTCTCCGACACGATCGGCGTTTGCGGAAGAGGGCCACTGCTCGGCGTCGCGCTGGTCTTCGTGCTGCCTTGAGTTGCTGGCGCGACAGCGATGGGGTCGGTTAACGCCCCGGAAATGTCTTCATCTGGCTCGCCGATGACCCCGATTAAGGCACCGGAGGGAACGGTTTCTCCGCCCTGCACCAAGATCTTGCGTAAGATGCCGGATGCGAAGGCCTCAAGGTCCATGACGGCTTTATCGGTCTCAATCTCAGCAAGAACATCCCCTGCCTGCACCTGATCGCCTTCGTGCTTCTTCCAGGCAAGCAGGACGCCTTCCTCCATCGTGTCACTGAGTTTGGGCATGACGACTCGACTAGCCATGCGGTCCCTCTTCTTGCCGCCTGAACCAGCGGCGCAATGTTCCAAGCCAGCCATCCGATCGCTCGGGTCTACGCGCTGGGTCCGGATATTCGATCCAGGGCTCTTGAGACCCCCGGTACGCCCCGTTCCGAACGCTCAACTGGCTGCGCAGTTGCGAGTAGCCCTGGCTCTGGAGCGTCCGAATCAATTCCTCAAGCGCAGTCGCCTCGGTATCTCGGGCCTCCGTCATGACCCGTAGGGTCTCGTATCTTAGGACGGCTCGAACCCCTTCCCCCGATTGCTCGAACTCGACCGGTCGGCAGAAGCCTCGCTCACGCTCGTCGATGCCAGCCAGTTGATGTTTGTCCATTCTCCTGCTCTGCCTCACAGGGCTCGAAAAACTGCCAACAGATCGCTCAGTGCCATCGTCTTATTTTTCAAAACGGCTCGCTCTGTTTTCAAGCTCTCAAGCGCCGAGGCTTTCTCCGTTCCCCCTTTCAGGCACGCCGCTCCCAGGGACAAAACGCGATGACATTCCTGCTCTACCTTTGCCTTGACCACAGGATTGACCTGTAAGATTTCCATCATGCTGTCCCGAGTGGTCGAGAGATGGGTCTGGAGTTCGTGGTCCGGATAGGCCGTTCTGGCTGCTTCATCGAGGCAACGATCGAGGTATTGGGCCAGGAAAACATACAGCCGAACCAGTGTGGCCGTGATATCGATGAAGTTGGGAACCTGCTTGTGCGAGGACATGAGTGGCTATCCCTCCGTGGTTACCGACTCGCGCAGACCGACTTTACGGCTGCGATGACGCGCAGTTGATCGGGAATCGCAGCATCTTCCAGTGGGCGACTGTAAGGCATCGGCACATCTTCACCGGTTACGCGCAGAATCGGGGCATCGAGATAGTCGAACGCTGCCGAATACACGCTCTCGGCAATCTGCGCACCCAGTCCGCAGAACGGCCACCCTTCTTCGACGATCACCAAACGGCCCGTTTTCTTCACCGAGGAAACGATCGTCTGAAGATCCAGCGGTTTGAGGGTCCGAGGATCGACAACTTCTACGTCGATGCCATCGCGACTCAGTTGCTCGGCTGCCGACAGTGCGAGCAGGAGCATCTTCGAATAGGCAACGAGCGTCAAATCATCTCCGGCGCGTTTCACCTCGGCAACACCGATAGGGATCGTGTACTCCCCTTCTCCAACTTCCCCCTTCGTAGCATAAAGTAGCTGCGCTTCAATAAAGATCACGGGGTTTATCTCTCGGATCGCACTCTTGAGCAGGCCCTTTGCATCGTGTGGAGTTGCCGGTGCGATTACTTTCAATCCCGGCACATGGCAGAACCATGCCTCTAGGCTCTGTGAATGTTGTGCGGCTAACTGATGGGCGGCGCTGCCTGGACCACGAATCACAAGCGGCGCCGAGAGCTGCCCCCCCGACATGTAGTGCAATTTGGCGGCATTGTTCACGATCTGATCCAGTGCGAGGATCCCGAAATTGAACGTCATGAGCTCGACGATGGGATGCAGCCCCGCCATCGCGGCGCCAATGGCTAGGCCCGTGAAACCGGCCTCGGTGATCGGCGTATCGATCACCCGTTGCGGGCCGAACTCTTCCACGAAACCCTTGCTCACTTTGAAGGCACCTTGGTAGTACCCCACCTCTTCCCCGATCAGAAAGATGCGCGAATCCCGACGCATCTCCTCCCGCATGGCTTGGTTGAGCGCTTCTCGGTAGGACACCACCATCGATCACTCATTCCTTCGCAAGCACGTCGTCGTGCAAATCCGAGGGCCCAGGGAAGGGACTTTCCTCTGCAAATTTGATGGCGGCTGTGACGACCTGACTAATGTCCCGTTCGAGCTGTTTGAAGTCTGCCTCAGTACCCAGGTTATGACTCAGGATCGTTCGCTTTAGGGACAGAAGTGGGTCTTGTTTGCGGTGCTCTTCGACCTCCTCTTTGGTTCGGTAATGTCCATGCGCCGGGTCGGCCATCGAGTGGCCCATGTAGCGATATGTCATCGCCTCGAGGAAGTAGGGGGCCTGGTTCGCGCGAACCTGATCCACGACTTTTCGCATCATGGAGCGGACCGCAAGCACGTCCATGCCATCGATGCGTTCGGCTTCGATCCCATAGGAACGGGCTGTCCCTGCGACATCGGCGTAGAGTGCGATGGCTCGTTCAGCCGGCGTGCCCATACCATACCGGTTGTTCTCGCAGACAAAGATCACGGGCAATTTCCACAAGGCCGCCAGATTGAACGCTTCGTGCGCCTGTCCGCTGGGCACTGCTCCTTCGCCAAAGAAACAGACCGTGACGAGATCAAGCTTCTGATACTTGGTCGCAAAAGCGAGGCCGGTTGCGAGCGGGATGTGTCCACCCACAATGGCGTAGCCTCCCATGAACCGGCGCGGGAGATCCACCAAATGCATGGAGCCGCCCTTGCCTTTGCACAGGCCTGTGATCCTGCCGAACAGTTCGGCCATCACCTGACCAGGGTCCGAGCCACGGGCTAGGCAGTATCCGTGGTCCCGGTAGCCGCTGATCACATAATCATCAGGTCGAAGTGCAGCAAGGGCGCCAACCGCGATGGCTTCTTCTCCGATATAGAGATGCAGGAATCCGGCAATCTTCGCGAGAGCATACATTTCCGCTGATTTTTCTTCGAACCGGCGGATCAGGAGCATGTCCCGATACAGAGAGAGCAGGTCGGCCCGATCCATATCAGCATTATGCAGAGGCCAGTGAGCCGACTCAACCCTTATGTTGTGAGGTCAGAGAAGAACTTTGATGTCGGCGCCATCGACCTTCACTTCATAGCGGTCCACTTTTGCGGCGGGATTGTTCACACATCTACCGGTGGTCACATCGTACTCCCAGCCATGCCAGGGACAAGTGACGACGTTTCCAGTGAGGTCGCCTTCACCAAGCGGTCCACCTCGGTGGACACAGGTGTTGTCAATCACATAGAAACTCCCGTCCACGTTAAAGACCGCGAGAGTCTTGCCGTTCACTTCCGCGACGATGCCGTGGCCAGGATTCACATCTGCAGTGGCAGCCACTCGTACGAACTCGCCCATCGTTCCCCCTCTCTGCAAAGATCCGTTAGTTGCTCGTAAAGGGCTTCTTGATTTTCTTGAGCAGGCTTTCGATCGTGGTCTTTGTCTCCCCTCCTCCACCCAATTCATCGATGACTTTCTGCGCGATCGCGCGGAACGCCGCAGCCTGCGGGGAGGCTGGGTTGGCCACAACAATAGGATGGCCCGTATCACCCCCATCACGAATGGCCGGATCGATGGGAATTCGTCCGAGGAACGGCACGCCCAGTTTTTCCGCCGCGCGTTCGCCGCCTCCATAGGAAAAGATTTCAGTCCGTTCGCCACAATGGCCGCAAACGAAGTAACTCATGTTTTCGATGATGCCGAGGAGAGGGACATTCACTTTTTGAAACATAGCCATGCCCTTCCGGACATCGTAGAGCGCCACTTCTTGTGGTGTGGTCACGGTGACGGCGCCGGCCAGTGGAACCATTTGGGACAGGGAGAGTTGAACGTCGCCGGTACCGGGCGGCAAATCAATAAAGAGATAATCCAAGTCACCCCAGAGCACATCACGGAAGAACGCTTGCAAATATTGATGGACCATCGGTCCCCGCCACACGAGCGGGGCTTCTTCAGGAACGAGGAAACCCATGGAGATAAGTTTCACACTGTGAATTTCGACCGGCAGAATCTTGCCGTCTTTCTGTTCCGGCCCTGTCGTGCCTCCCATCATCATCGGAATGTTTGGGCCGTAAAGGTCCGCGTCTAACAGTCCGACCTTGGCACCAGTCAGCGCGACCGCACAGGCAAGGTTTGCCGCGACGGTTGATTTCCCGACACCGCCTTTGCCGCTGCTCACCGCGATGACGTGTTTCACACCGGGAATGAGGTTGTCTTTGCCCTGGGGTGGTTGAGCGTCATGTGCATGTTCTCCGGCCATAGGTTCCTCCCACCGTCTCGCCTATTCTGCGTATAAGTAGGTCAATCGACTTCGAGGTCAACACCTCCATCATAAGCGATGGAGGTCGCGAAAGAAAATGGGCCAGTTGGACCAGGCCGACATAGCTCAACTGGGCTAGCGGGCTGATGTTGCTCTGAGAAATCGGTGCGATCGAGTCGGCCCGGATTGGTGGCGAGGCCCAACAGCAAACCAGGCCACCTACGATCGTGGCGACGGCGGAACATAAGACGACGACCCCAGCACAACCCGATGTTCGACCAACGTCCTCATTATTCCTTCCCCCCCTTCTCAGCAACACATTGCTTCATCGGACCATCACAGTGGAGAAGAGGCAGCACGGTTCGGATACCAGCGCTTGAGGAAAATTTCTCCGAAGAATCATGGCAGTGTATACTTAAAGCAGCCTCCGCGTCGCATGGTCAGGGGATATCCATGCAGCCAAGTCGCCCTACCCTTGAACCGGAAATTCGTCGTATCGGCGAGCAGCTCGCGCGTCTCTCTGCCGGTCAATCGCCAACCATGTTCAACCGCCGATGGTGGTCGCACGCGGCCATTAATCTCGCGCTCCATGACAGTGCATTCAAAACGCAACTGTTTCGCTTCATCGATGTCCTACCTTCCGTCGCCGACGATGCGCGTGTTGTGACCCTGGCACAGGAGTATTTAGGCGACGTGACCACACAGATCTTCGGAGCTCAATGGGGGCTCCATGCAGTGGCCGCCACGCGCCTTGGCGCTCGGCTCACGGGAAAAGCCATCAGGAGCCAGGTTGAGCAGATGGCGAGGAGTTTTATTGCCGGCAGTACCATGGTCGAAGCAGAGCCGGTGTTGGCCGACCTGTGGGCACACGGACGGGCCTGGTCTGTGGATCTTCTCGGGGAAGCCACGATCAGCGACCACGAAGCCGACCGATATCGGGATCGGTGTGTAAAGGCGTTGCGCGAACTGACCCAGATTGCCTCGGAGTGGCCCTCCGTTCCCTTGCTGGAGCAGGATCATCTTGGTCCGGCTCCCCGCGTCCAGCTCTCGCTCAAGATCTCCGCGCTCTCGCCGCATCTTGACCCGATCGATCCAGATGGCAGTTACCGGTCTGTGGCAGCGCGGTTGCGTCCCATCCTCGATGTCGCGATGGTGTCCCCCGCATCCCTGATCTTCGATATGGAACAAGCTGAGACAAAAGATTTGCTGATCGAGATTTTTACCCGCCTATGTGCGGAGCCAGCATATCGCGCGTTTCCCCATGTGGGGCTCGCGCTCCAGGCCTATCATCGAGAGACACAGCACGACATAGATCATCTGTTCGCGTGGGTCCGCCAGCGGTCGGCTCCTATCACCATCCGCCTGGTGAAGGGGGCGTACTGGGATTCGGATACCATTCGCTTTCAGCAGCGAAGCTGGCCCGTTCCTCTCTTTGAACACAAAGCCGAGACCGACGCCAATTATGAAATGCTTGCCGAGATGTTGCTGACCCATTCCATGATGATTCGACCGGCATTCGGCACCCACAATCTTCGGACCCTGGCTCATATTGAGGCTTTGGCGGAATCACTCAAACTTTCTCCAGAAGCCTGGGAATACCAGATGATCTTTGGTATGGCCGAGCCGTTTCAACAGGCAGTCACACAACTAGGACGTCGTTTGCGAATCTATACTCCGGTCGGAGAGCTTCTCCCCGGGATGGCCTATCTCGTCCGTCGCTTGCTTGAAAACACCTCGAATGAATCGTTCCTCCGCAAGGAATATGTGGAATCGCAACCCCTCACGACGTTGCTCGCTCCTCCTTCTGTGGAGGGCGAAACTCAGGAGACGGCGGGAACGCATCAAAAAGCTGGGAAAGATGGATTTGAGAACGAGCCGACCCGCAACTTTGCAGAAGCCCACCGCCGAGGAGCAATGCAGGCCGCTCTCGAGACAGTTCAACTGCAGTTGGGCCGCCAGTGGACGTGTTCCAGTGGAAGCTTCTCGCCTACCGGACCGGTCATCGAGTCCCGCAATCCCAGCCGTCCGGACGAAGTGATCGGATACGTGACGAGCGCACGGCCTGGCGAGGTTGACCAAGCCGTGCAGGGCGCCGTCAAAGGCTGGCCATCTTGGCACGAAACCGCCACGGGCGATCGAGTCGACATTCTGCGAGCAGCGGCATCGCTTATGCGGAAGCGCCGTGATGAGCTGACGGCCTGGGAAATTTTCGAGTGCGGCAAACCTTGGCGGGAGGCGGATGCGGATCTTGCCGAGGCAATCGATTTCCTAGAGTTTTATGCGATGGAATGGCAGCGACTTGCGCTTCCTACACGGTTGGGACACCAGCCAGGGGAACTGAATCGCCGTTGGTATCACCCTCGTGGCGTGACAGCGGTGATCGCCCCGTGGAACTTTCCGTTGGCGATTCCGACCGGCATGGTCTCGGCGGCCCTGGTGACGGGAAATCCTGTCGTCTTCAAGCCTTCTGAACGGTCATCCGTGTTGGGACAGCTTCTCACGGGGGTCCTTCGAGAAGCCGGTGTGCCGAATGAGGTCCTGTACTGCCTAGCCGGTGGGCCAGAGATTGGGCAAGTACTGGTGCAACACCGCGACGTGGCCACAATCGCATTTACCGGTTCGAAGGACGTCGGGCTGAGCATCATGAGAGACGCGGCAGTCGTTGCACCGGGACAAATGATGGTGAAGCGTGTCATAGCCGAGATGGGAGGCAAGAACGCAATCATCGTGGATGAGACGGCGGATCTCGACGAAGCCATTACCGGCGTGGTCGCGTCCTTTACGGGCTATGCCGGGCAGAAGTGCTCTGCTTGCTCTCGAGCGATCGTGCATGCCTCCATCTATGAACAGTTTCTGGAGCGCCTGAGAGAGGCGGTCTTCAGCCTGATCATAGGGAATCCGAAAGAACCAGGGACGCAGATCGGACCGGTCATCGACAGTCGGGCCCAGGCGAAGATCAATGATTACATCGCACTGGGGAAGCGGGATGCGCGCTTGGTGGTCGAACAGGTCGTGGCTGGCCCTGCTGGGTGGTATGTGGGACCGACGGTGTTCGCCGATGTCGAACCCACGCACCGCCTTGCGCAGGAGGAAATCTTTGGGCCGGTGCTGTCCGTGATGAAAGCTGGGTCGTTTCAGGAGGCGTTGGCATTGGCCAACACCACGGCCTACGCGCTCACCGGCGGTGTCTATTCGCGAAGCCCCGTCAATCTAGCGCTCGCCCAACAGCAGTTCGATGTGGGGAACCTCTATCTTAACCGGCCGATTACCGGTGCAGTGGTAGGCCGGCAGCCCTTCGGTGGGCATCGGCTGTCAGGTGTTGGATCAAAGGCGGGGGGACACGAGTATCTGATGCAGTTCTTGGTGCCGCGAATCATTAGCGAAAATACCCTGCGGCGGGGTTTCGCTCCCATCGAATGATGTTTGCGCGGGCTTGAGCTCGTACGATTCTAATTCTTCTGTGATTTCCGTAACCACTCCACGATCCTGAATCGATGAGAGCTCCTGACGTTCCGCATATTTAATTAGTCCCACACCTCTGGCAAACCAGGCTGTCATGATATCGGTTCCAGTTGCGGACTTGTCGTTCCCCGAAAGATGAATGCGCATCGTCATGTGCGCTTCAACCTTCACGGCATCTTTGAACGTGCCGGCTGGAACTGTGATGGACTCCAGGCCAACAATGGTCGCATGGCCTCGGACGTCAGCCTTCTCGTTGGTACCGTCGCGATCCATGTCGGTACCGAAATCCAACCCCGACCGATCGAATTGTTGAAATGATGTGCCGACCTTCATCGGAAACCGGATGATCTGATAGGGAATCAGCTGCTTCTCCAGCGGGGTCCCGGGATCGGATCCGTAGTAGACAATCCCGACCACATCACGACGATAGAAGCTATCTGAGGGCCCATGATTGCCTGGATTCGTATCGTGGAAGACCGTCACCTTTAACCCCTTAATTGCCTTTGTTCCAGTGACGGATGACACGTTACTAAACACCTTTAGGTCGATTGTTTGGAGCGGACCTTCCGAGATTTGGCCACGATAGGTCCACCGGCTGCCCACTTCGTCGGGAAAGTATTGGTCCGAATGGGCGATGGTTCCGCTTTCTTCGGCATGGAGTGAGGGAAGCAATGCCGGGTTGCCGAGACTGAGTACAAATCCGATAACAACAATGGAACGAATCGCAAACGAGTCCACGTGCATGCGTATGCCCCCCCGTCTCAAAAAAGGTTCGGTGACGGTACCATAGGCTTCACTCAGGCGGCAAGCGAGGATGTCACTAATTTTTCCGCTTCCCAAAAATATGACACTTGCCTAAAGAGAACGTCCTGACCATAATCACGGCCCTATGTCATTACGGCGACCGTCGGGTCATCGTCCAGCACGTCGCAAGCCGACGCATCTCGGTGCGTCTGGTGTCCTCGTTACCGGCGCGTCCGGGGGAATCGGTCGTGTCATCAGCCTGGCGTTTGCTGCGGCGGGCTGGTATGTCGGCGTGCATTATCATGAAAACAAGGCGGCAGCCGAAGCCACACAACGAGCGGTTGTCGAAGCTGGGGGAACCGGCGATCTTTACCAGGCCGATATACGTCACAAACATGAGGTTCAACGTATGGTGGACGTCTATTGTCGGGCCATCGCGACGCCCAGGGTATTCGTGTGCAATGCCGGTGTGGGCGCGAGTCGTCTTGTCATCCGTCAACCGGAAGAGGAATGGGCTCACATCATCGCGACGAATCTCACCGGAACGTTCCATTGTCTCTGCGCCATGGCCGAGTCACTGATTGCACAGCGCAATGGGTCGATCATTGTCGTGGGATCCTACGCGGGTCTTCACGGGCACGCTGGCCAAGCCGCCTACGCCTCATCGAAGGCTGGACTCATCGGGTTGGTGAAGACCGCGGCCCACGAATGGGGGCAATATAACGTACGGGTGAACCTTGTTTTACCCGGCTGGCAGGACACGGGACTTGTGGGAGAGGCTATGCCAGGCCCAGACCGATTTACGGACCATGCAATCGGTCGGCCCCCTGCCCTCGCTGAAGTCGCAAAAACGGTCGTCCATCTTGCGGAAGTGCGAGATGTGTCGGGGCAAATCTGGAATTGTGACAGCCGAAATTTGTGATGCGGCGGACGATTCGGCATACTGGCGTAGGGATTTTTGTTGTCGGAACAGACACGGCCGTTGGAAAGACCGTCGTGTCGGCCGCGCTCGCCTTTCAGATGAAGCGGCAAGGATATACGGTTGGCGTCATGAAGCCAGTTGAGACCGGTGTGTCGGATGCCAGGCTCGCCCAGTCTGATGCAGCACGGCTGCAAGCCATCGTCGAATCCGATGAAGCGCTGGGAGCCATTAGCCCCTTTCAATTCAAGCTGCCGCTCTCGCCGCTGGCGGCAGCGCAAGCCGAAGGACGGCAAATCGACCCGGCAGTCATTCACAAAGTGTATCGTCTTCTTTCGGCTCGGTATGAATGTCTCGTGATGGAAGGAGTTGGCGGCGTGTATGTGCCGCTCGCTCCCAAAGTCGAAGTGATCGATCTCGTCGCTCAATTGAAGCTTCCGGTTGTGGTTGTGGGTCGATCCCGACTGGGCGGGATCAACCACGCGCTACTGACTGTCGAAGCGCTTCGGCGCCGGAAAATACCCATCGCGGCACTCGTTCTGAATCAAACTGAGCCAGGGCGATCGAAGCTTGATCGCCTGCAGGAACGGACCACAGTCGGGATTCTCCGGAAGAAGGCGGGCGTGCCGGTGCTCGGTCCACTCCCCTATCGATCGGAACTGTCACGGCAGTTTCGGCGGTCGGTCACGCGGCTGGCTCAATCGGCAGCTATCCGGAAACTGGCTAAGGTCGTTAGGAGAGCATCGAAATAATATGCTCGACCGCCTTTTTGACATCCGGTGCAGCGACCACCGCCGAGATGACAGCGATGCCATTGGCGCCCGCCTGCAGGGCGGCCTTGACTTGATTCGCTTGAATCCCACCGATAGCAAAGATGGGGAGTGACGTGAACGGTCGGATCTGACGCAACCCTTCCAACCCGACGACCGGATCATGATCGTGATTCGAAGCAGGCTTGAAGATCGGTCCGAATCCGATGTAGTCGGGCTTCAGCTTGTCCGCTTGCCGCACCTGCTCGGCATTGTGAGTTGACAAGCCGATGATTTTGTCCGGTCCCAAGAGCATCCTTGCCTCGGCATAGGGCAGATCGTCTTGGCCTAAATGCACCCCGTCCGCCTCCACCGCCAGCGTCAAGTCGCAGCGATCATTCACAATGAACCACACGCCTAAGTCCGACGCGACTTTCCTGAGGAGCAACGCTTCCGCATACGCCTCCTTGATCGACGCTGACTTGTTCCGGTACTGAACTAGCGAGACACCTACTCCGGCGGATTCCCTCAAGACATCGCCGAGCGATCGGTCCGGACGAACCGACGCGTCGAGAATGACATAGAGACCGGATAGGCGGCGAGATACGCGCGGAGCAGCCATGAGCATGAATTGTAGGCGGAACCGGGCCGCCGATTCCACCGGAGCCTTTCGTCGGGAAGGCGCCTCAGCCGGGTTTCTTGGCCAGGACGAAGACGCCGGCCGCCAGCATTTCCCGCCCGACCGGTCCCAATGTTTCGTCGAATTCGGCTCCACTTTCCCGGAGCACTCGTAAGGCTTGGTCGAGCTTCCTTCGCCATCGATGGGAACGAACGAACGGCAAGATGATTTCAATCTGCATGATCAGGCCCAAGGAGGGATTTTGATACGGCCGGACGCCTATGTCCTGAATCTCAAACCCCTGCATGATTTGGAGCAGGCCCGGTTTGGTCATGTTGAAGTAATGTTCCGGGTCTCCGTGGAAGGGTTGCATGAAGGCCGTATCGATCAGGACCGTTCCGCCTGGACGGAGGACCCGATGAATTTCCCGCGCCATCTTGAACGGGTCCGGGACGTGCTCGAACACCGCCTGGCTGACGACGGCTTCGAAAACGTTGGAGCGAAACGGCAACTCGGGATGCCGATTGACGACGTCGACATATGGAAACTGTAAGGCATCCAGGTTGAGCACGTTGTCGCGAAGCCGTTCAGGCACCTGTATTCCCGCCCCGAGATCGAGCACCAGCCCGCTGCAATGCGCCATGACATCGTCGGCATAGCAACTGTAGGGATGGGTGGCCCCGGTCTCCAGCAGTCGGATAAGCGGTGCGGACCCGGCGGGCAGAAAGTGGGGCACGCCCATGATGATCGGAATCCCGCCGTCGGACAGCATGGTCTGCGCCCCGAATGGAGTGCCAAGTTTGATCGGTTGAGCGGTGCGCGGGTCCTGGAAAATCGGACCCCACGGTCGATGCCGCACCCGAAGGCGTGAGGCGTCCTGCGGCGCATACCGTACTGATCGCTCGATCAACGTATGCTGCTGCGTTCCGGAGGTCGCGCGCACCGCAATGGTCACCGTGTCTCCCGCGCGCACGTGATCAGGAATGACAACATCGCCGCCAAACCCACCAAGGACTGCCGCCGGCGAATTCGGAAACGCGTCGGCCAGATCGTGGCGATGTATGCGAGACAGTTCGGCGATGGTTACCTCGTCGAGTCTCACCTCGATGCGAACGGGTTCGTCTGCGGCGGGCAGATACCAGCCGCTGACGTGTTCAACTGGTCCTGCGGAAGTCAGCGGAAACGAGTCGATCGAACAGCGATACTGATCGGTCTGCGTCTGGTTGAATTGAATCGTCGCGGCCGAGAGAGCTCGGCGCATCCTGCGCAGGAGTGTATAGCCAGGCAGTGTTCGAAGAACCTCTTTGAGTGTGCTCATAGACCTGACGCGTGACTCAACGCTTGAAGGCTACAGGCCATGCGCCGAATGGTCAACAGTTTCGAGAGAGTCTTCCGTAGTTCATTCGCCGGAGTGAGAGACGTTGGGCGGTCGACGCATCCCTATGTATGCGGGACGACGCGCGCGGTCACTTAGCCGGCCAGGAAGCGTTCCAGGAAGGTGGTCGAGACGTGGCCTTTTTGAAAATCGGGGTCGTTGAGGATCCGCCGGTGTAGCGGGATCGTCGTTTTGATGCCCTCGATCACGAACTCGTCGAGCGCGCGGCGCATGCGGACGATGGCTTCCTGCCGGTCTCGGCCATGGGTGATGACCTTTGCAATCATGGAGTCATAGTGCGGGGCGACCACCACGTTGGATTCCATGGCGGAATCAACGCGGACGCCGAATCCGCCCGGCGGGTTGTATTTCGTAACCAAGCCTGGTGAGGGCGTAAATTTTTCGGGGTCTTCCGCGTTGATGCGGCATTCCAGACTGTGTCCGTTTAAGCGGATGTCTTGCTGCTTAAACGAAAGGGCCAGTCCGTTCGCCAATCTGATCTGTTCCTTGATCAGATCAATGCCGGTGACCATTTCGGTGATCGGATGTTCGACTTGAATGCGCGTGTTCACTTCCATGAAGAAGAAGTTGTGGTCTTTGTCGAGCAAGAACTCCACTGTGCCCACGTTCCGGTAATGCACGGCTTTGACGGCTTCGACGGCCACACGGCCAATTTCCTTGCGGAGCTTCTCGTCCACGGCAGGAGAGGGCGTTTCTTCCAGCAATTTCTGGTGCCGGCGTTGAACGGAACAGTCTCGCTCACCCAAGTGCACGACGTGGCCGCGATGGTCGGCGATGACCTGTACCTCAATATGCCGAGGTTCAAGAAAATACCGTTCGAGATAGACACCATCGTGACCGAACGTTGATTTGGCCTCCGCCTGCGCAGCCTGGAATGCGCGCGCCAAGTCATCGGCCTTATTGACGACCCGCATGCCACGTCCGCCCCCTCCAGCCGTGGCCTTAATGATGACGGGATACCCGATTTTGGTCGCCGCTTCCAGCGCTTCCTGTTCGCTCTTGAGCTCCCCGGGGCTTCCCGGCGTGACGGGGAGGCCTTTTTTCGCGACAATTTCCCGCGCCTTGGCTTTGTCACCCATCAGGGCGATGTGCTCGGAGGTGGGACCAATGAATTTAATGCCGATGGATTCGCACACTTCAGCGAAATGCGCGTTC
>Ga0126379_10001637_pt1 | contig 13796 bp, 10 predicted proteins | sample PanSoiMetPlot_24_FD_92640 | JGI IMG/M metagenome (GOLD analysis project Ga0126379, IMG submission 92640) | Tropical forest soil microbial communities from Panama - MetaG Plot_24 | ecosystem: Environmental > Terrestrial > Soil > Tropical forest > Bulk soil | place: Panama | collected 2016-02-17 | reverse complement strand
GGCAGCGCGAAGCGGCGGTGAAATTCGATGAGGTACCAGCGTGCGGTGACCGGATCGGAACGCTGCGCTTTGTCGAGCAGAGCGCGCGTGGTCATTTCGCTTGCTGGAAGAGATTCGTCCGCTTTGTTTTCGGTCGAGGGCAGATCGATGGGAATGTCGGTCTGTTCGAAGGTCGAGATCTGATAGTGCCCCGGATTCTTGGGATCGGTTTCGTGCTCAGAGCCGTCGATGAGATGGAGATGCAAGCGGTCGGGTCCTTCGCTGACCACGATTCCTTCTCTCGCCAAGGTGATGCGGGGATTGGCGGCGTCCGAGACATCGGCCATGAAGACACCTTTCCAGATGGCCGCGCCCTGGGCAGTTTTGACGTCGTGCACATAGAGCACGATTTTCGGGAAGCCCTCGTAGAAGACGCGTGGCTGAATCTCAAACGAAACCTGCGATCCCTTTAAACGGTCTTCCAAATGTCCCAGAGCTGCCTGGGCGCGGGGAGCGACGTAGAGACCGTTTAGCAGGGCGAGGAACCAGGCGGCGAAAACGAAGATAGATAGAATCCGCAGGAAGGCCCATACTCCCACCCCACTGGCGCGCATGGCGGTAATTTCGCTGTCGGCGGCCAGACGGCTGAGACCAATGAGAATCCCCACAAGAACGCTCATGGGGAGCGTGTACGTGAGAGCAAGAGGGATGGTAAAAGAGAAGATTTCGGCGATGCTCGGCAGAGGAGCGCTGGCCCGAACAACGAGTTCGAGGATGCGTCCGAGGTCGCGCGTGAACAGAACGAAGGTAAAGATCGCTATGCCGATCAGGGCATGAGCCGTGACCTCACGGAGAATGTAGCGGGTAAGAATCCGCATGGGACGCGCTTAAGCCGAGGATAGCACGGAGCGCCGCGAGATGCCGCGCCGGTATCGGAACTACAAAGCGGTTTCATGCGTACCGCTATGAGAGCATGGTGTTTTCCTTCGGAGGGCGGGGATGGCCACTGTGAATGCTGTGCAGCAACCTGGCGGTGCGAGCATTGATGAAGAGCAAAGCCGGTTGCGCGGCGATAACCTGGTGTTGCTGGCGATCGCGGCGGCGATGGCGTTGCTTCACATTCTTACGAACGGGCGTTATGGATTTCATCGGGATGAATTGCAGTTTCTGACCGATGCCCGGCATCTGGACTGGGGATTTGTGGCGTATCCCCCGTTTACGCCGGTGGTGGAGCGGATCAGCCTTTCGATCTTTGGACTTTCGATGGTTGGGCTGCGGCTGTTTTCGGTCATCGCCACGTCGGCGGCGGTCGTGGTGACCGGCTTGATGGCTCGCGAACTCGGCGGCGGACGATTCGCGCAGGTGACCGCCGCATTATGCGTCGCTCTCTCTCCGTTGCCCATCTTTGAAGGGACAGAATTTCAATACACGACATTCGATTACTTGTGGTGGGTGCTGATCGCGTATTTTGTGATCCGGTTGCTGAAGAGCGATGATCCGCGATGGTGGGTGGCCATCGGCGCGGTGATTGGCCTTGGAATGCAGACGAAGTACGCGATCGCGTTCTATGTTGCGGGAATTGTGGGTGGTGTGGTGCTAACTGGGGCGCGGAGATACTTGTTGAGCCCATGGCTCTGGGCAGGAGTTGGGCTCTCGATGCTGATTTTCTTGCCGAATCTGATTTGGCAAATCAGACATGACTTTATCTCACTTCACTTCCTGCAGAGCATCCACGCGCGCGACGTTGGGGAAGGGCGGGCGGACGATTTTCTGAGCGGACAGTTTCTGATTTGTACGAACGTGCTTGCAGCCCCTATCTGGATCGCGGGGCTTATTGGCTATTTCCGGAGTCGGCAGTATCGAATGCTGGGTTGGATGTACGTGATCCCGCTGCTGCTCTTTATTGTGGGGAAGGGGCGGCACTATTACCTGGCGGCCGCCTATCCGATGTTGATGGCAATGGGTGCTGTGATGGCGGCACGATGGCTGGCTTCGATGTCAAAGATGCCACGCCGGGCAGTCGCCGGGGCATTCTTTGTTTTGCTGGGTCTCGCCGGCGCATACGCCTGTGCATTGCTTGTCCCGCTAGCCTCCAACGGACCTCTGAAGAAGTTTGCATTGGAAAAGAATGGCGAATTGCGTGAGGAGATCGGCTGGGATGATCTAGTGCGGAATGTTGCGGCGATCCGGGATTCGCTGCCTCCAGAAGAACGAGAGCACGTCGGGATTGTTGTGAGGAATTATGGAGAGGCGGGAGCGATTGAGATTTTCGGTCCCGCGTATCATCTGCCAACACCGATCAGCGGGACGAATTCGGGTTGGCTGCGGGGGTATCCAAATCCTGCACCGACTACGTTAATTGTGTTGGGTACGTCGTTTGAGAATGCCGACCGGAGGTACACCGGTTGCCGAGTTGCCGGGCACAACCAGAATTCATTGGGCGTGAAGAATGAGGAGAGCCGGGATCATCCCGACATTTTTGTGTGCGGGCCTCCGCGATTGCCGTGGCCGGAATTTTGGAAGGATTTTCAGGCCTTCGGGTAGGGCTTCACCACGGAGGACACACAAGCCGCACGCCGTAACTCAGGAACCTACCTCAGGCGGCTTTGAAGAACAGTGCTGCCAATGGTGGCAACGTCAGCTTCAGCGAGAACGGCCGCCCGTGCATCGGCACAGCTTCGGCGTGGACTCCGCCTAGATTGCCCAGGCCGCTGCCGGCGTATTCGCGCCCGTCGCTGTTGAGCATTTCGCGCCAGTAGCCGCCATGGGGAACACCGAGGCGGTACTCCTGCCGCGGAACGGGCGTGAAGTTGCAGACCACCAGAACTGTGTCTTGCGGGTTTTCGCTCTTGCGCAGCAGTGAGATCGTGCTGGTGGCATTATCGTTGGCGTCGACCCATTCGAAGCCGGCCGGATCGTTATCGAGCCGGTGCATGGCGGGTTCGTTCCGATAGAAACGGTTGAGTTGTTCCATCCATGCCTGCACGCCTCGGTGGACTTGGTATTGCAGCACATGCCATTCGAGGCTAGTATCGTGCGCCCATTCGCGCACCTGGCCGAACTCACTGCCCATAAACAAGAGTTTCTTTCCAGCCTGCGCGTACATGTATCCGTAGAGCAGGCGGAGGTTGGCGAATTTCTGCCACTCGTCGCCGGGCATTTTGCCGATTAACGAGCCTTTGCCGTGGACAACTTCATCATGCGAGAGCGGCAACACAAAATTCTCATGCCATGAATAGAGCATGCGGAACGTGAGCAAGTTGTGGTGATACTTGCGGTGGATGGGATCATTCTGAAAGTACTTGAGCGTGTCGTGCATCCAGCCCATGTCCCATTTCATGCCGAAGCCAAGACCGCCGAGATAGATGGGTTTTGAGACCATCGGCCACGACGTCGATTCTTCCGCAGTGGTCTGAATATCCGGACGCTCTTTGAAGGCCTCCTGATTGAAGCGGCGAAGGAAGTCGATGGCTTCCAGATTTTCACGGCCGCCGAATTTGTTCGGAATCCACTCGCCCTCTTTACGCGAATAGTCGAGATAAAGCATGGACGCCACCGCATCCACGCGAAGACCATCGACGTGGTATTTGTCAAACCAGAACATCGCGCTCGACATCAGGAAGCTGCGAACTTCCGGGCGGCCGTAGTTGAAAATATGCGTCTTCCAGTCGGGATGAAATCCCTGACGAGAGTCGGCGTGTTCGTAGAGGTGAGTGCCGTCGAAGTAGGCGAGGCCGTGGCCGTCGGAAGGAAAATGAGACGGTACCCAGTCGAGGATGACCCCGATGCCATGCTGGTGCAGGTAGTCGACCAGGTACATGAAATCCTGCGGCGTGCCGTATCGCGCCGTCGGAGCGAAGTAGCCGGTGGTCTGGTATCCCCAGGAACCGAAGAAGGGATGCTCCATCACGGGAAGGAATTCGACGTGGGTGAAGCCCATCTGGCCGACGTATTCCGCCAGGCGAGGTGCCGTCTCCCGGTAAGTCAGCGGACGATTGTGTTCTTCGGGGACGCGCATCCACGAGCCGAGATGGACTTCGTAAATCGACTGCGGAGCATGAAGAGAATTGCGCTCAACACGCTTCTGCATCCATTCGTGGTCATGCCATTCGTAGTTGAGGTCCCAAAGAACCGACGCCGTGCGCGGAGGCTTTTCATGCCAGATGCCGATGGGATCAGCTTTGTCAGCCTTGTATCCGTGGTGGCTGGATTCGATGTGAAATTTATAGTGTGCGCCATGATTCGCGCCAGGGATGAAGCCTTCCCAGATGCCGGATGATCCACGCGAGTTGAGACGATGAACTTTCGGATCCCATCCGTTAAAGTTTCCGATCACGGACACAGTGCGAGCGTTAGGAGCCCAAACGCTGAAGATGGCGCCCGCTTGTCCGTTGTGAGTGGCGAGATGGGCACCCATCTTGTCGTAGATGCGATAGTGGCTGCCCTCGTTGAACAGGTAGAGGTCGTTCTCGCTAAGAAGTTGGGGGCCAGCTACGGCGATGGAATCAGGGCTCATAGGTCCGGTGCCTAGTGTACCGGACCGGGGGCCAGGGTGGCACCGCTGGATTTACCTTAGAAACCGAAGTTTTTATTCCGAGAGGGCTGGCCCATCCTTTCGAATCCAAACTCTCTATGAGGTTGCCCCACCCTTCCCGCGTTCTTGGCGGGAGGGTGGGCTCTGGCCACGAGCACGACTCCCATTTGTTCTCGCCTCCGCGCCGTCCATTGCGATTCGATCTCGACAATCCCCTCCATCCCCGTTGCATAGTGAACAAAGCTGCTCCATTTCCAGTCCGCTGGCCTCTCCACTAGTTCTTCGCTTGACCGGACTTTCATACCCAGCAAGCCAAGCCAATCACAAATCACCTGTGAGAATGCCTCGCCACACTCATCACGTTGCACAGGAGGTAGGGATCCTTCGACTGCGGTTGATCTTCGCGCTTTTCGCGCAAAGATCAATCCTCGCTCAGGATGACAGAGCTTGAGGCAGTGCTAGCATCATAGCGTTTGGGGCAATACTCAGGATGACAGGGCTAATTTCCCACGCTTTGCAAAATCCGCAAGGAGTGGCCCCATTCGTCCGTTGCGCTGGCTGCAACAAACAGATTCACCCGCCTTCGCTTCACGAATCGTCGGATGGAACCCCGTTTTCGACGGCTGCAAGTTACGCCACGGAAACCTGCGTGCTAGACTGACTGCTTCCGGCCATGCCTGTCCTGCGCGTCATCCTTCTTTGGCATCAGCACCAGCCCTTTTATAAAGATCTGGTTTCGGGCGAATACCGCTTGCCTTGGGTGCGCTTGCACGCCCTCAAAGACTATTACGGCATGGTGAAGCTGCTGGACGAGTTTCCCAAGGTCCATCAGAACTTCAATCTAGTGCCGTCGCTGCTGGTGCAGATTCAGGATTATGTCGCCGGGACCGCGCAGGATCCGTTTCTTCGCGTGGCCGCGAAACCGGCAAAGGAGTTGACGCCCGAAGAGCGGCGGTTTGCACTGCAGTATCTGTTTCAGGCGAATCCGCAGAATGTGATTGGACGGTATCCGCGCTACCGCCAGCTTTGGGAGCGGTTTCGCGAGCATGGAGATCATCCCGAGCGCGCGGAGCGCTATTTTCAGGATCAGGATTTCACGGACCTGCAGGTGCTCTCGCAGATCGCGTGGTTCGATGAATTCTTTCTCGAGGAGAAGGAAATTGCGGCGCTCGTCACGAAGGGACATCACTTCTCGCTCGACGATCAGAAGTTCGTGATCGCGCAGGAGCGCGCGTTGATTGGCCGAGTTCTGCCCGCACACGCCGATGCGGCGAAGAAAGGATCGATCGAGATCTCGGCGACGCCGTTCTATCACCCGATCCTGCCGCTGGTCTGCGATACGAGTGTCGGGGCCGTTTCGTCGCCAGGAATGCCGTTGCCGCAGAACCGGTTTCGCCATCCGGAGGATGCGCGCGAGCAGTTGGTACGCGGCCTCGACTTGCACGAGAAAGTCTTTGGCGTTCGGCCTAAGGGAATTTGGCCTTCGGAAGGAAGCGTCTCAGAAGAGGCGCTTGCGATCGCGCACAACCTCGGCGTGCAGTGGATGGCGACTGATGAAGGCGTCCTCGGCCGCAGCACCGGAGCATACTTTTCGCGCGATGGAGGCGGACGCTTGCCCGCGCATCAAGCCGAGAAGCTCTACAACATCCATCGCTATGAGAACGGCTCCACGGCGATGCACGTGGTGTTTCGCGATCACACCATCTCGGACCTGATCGGTTTTGTGTACTCGGGCATGCCCCCGGCAGATGCGGCGCGGCATTTGATCGGCAACATCAAGGATGCGGCGAGGCCCGTGCACGATAAAGGCCGCGATGCCGTGGTCTCGATCATTCTCGATGGCGAGAATGCGTGGGAATACTATCCGAAGTCGGGACGCGAATTTCTGCGGCGATTCTATGACGAACTGCAGCGCGACCAAGGTATTGAGGCGCTGACGATTTCCGAAGCGATTGCGCGGCATAAGGACTTCGGCAAGCTGAACTCGCTGGTGCCGGGATCGTGGATCAATGCCAACTTCAATGTGTGGATCGGCGCGCCTGAAGACAATCGCGCATGGGACTACCTCTATCACGCGCGCGAGTTCTATGCGCAGAATGCGGCGCGTGCGACTGAGGCGCAGCGCAAGCTGGCGTTTGACGAGATCTTAATTGCGGAGGGGAGCGACTGGAACTGGTGGTACGGCCCTGAGCATCACTCGGCAAACGATCGCGACTTCGACGAACTCTACCGCAAGCATCTCTCGAATGTGTATCAGGCGCTGGGAGCGGTCCCGCCCGATTATCTGGCGCAGCCGATTACCGGCGTCGAGGTGCGTCCGTCGTTTGTGCCGCAGACGGCGTATATCCATCCGCGAGTGACCGGCGACAAGGTGCGCTACTTCGAGTGGATGGGCGCGGCGATCTATACCGCGGATCATCGCGCCGGCGCGATGCATGGGAAACAATTCCTGCTGGACTCGGTTTATGCGGGGATTGATGCGACTTGTTTGTATGGGCGGCTTGATTTTTCGGGGAAGGCCCCGGCCGAGGATTTCGAGATTGTCGTCAACATCGAGTCGTGGGCGAGTGGGGAGCCGCGTCCGAGGCGGACGTTGCGGATCGACGCGGGCGCGAATGCGGGAAAGCTCACGACCTGGAAGATCGAGAACGGAGTCGCCGGAAGAGTATTGGCGTCGTCGAGCCAGAAGGACGAGCACGCGGCAATTGCACTGCTGCGGAATTTCGAGTTCAAGGTGCCGTTGACGTGGTTGTTGGCGATTCCGACTTCAGGATCGGACGGAGAGAAGAAGGCTGGAGCCGCGTCCAGCACGCCGACCAGCAAGATACGGTTGCGGTTCAGTTTGTGGCAGAACCGTTTGCCGGTGGATTCATTGCCGCTTGAGGGATGGATCGAGTTGCAGGTGGTGAGCGAGGGGGAGTTGTTGTTCGGTGCGTAGATTCGTTCGGCAGCGGTTGCTCAGCGGCTAGACCATTTTGGTTCTTATGTAATCCACGGTGTCATCCTGATGGCCTGCGCTTTTTGCAGGCCGGAGGACCTCTGCAGTCTCCGGCCGCATGAGCACCGCAGGCAGGTTGCATAGGTCCTCCGGCGCCAAAAAACGGCGCCATCAGGATGACAAAGCGGAATGGTATACAGCAATCTATTTGCTGCCGGTGTCTGGCGCTGGAGTTGCGGTTACAGGTGCGGTGGCTGCCGGTGTTGCAGAAGGTGGCGCCGTCATCGCAAGAGGACGATTCAATTCCAGGGTGAGCTGAGTTCCGGCTGGAAGCGTTGCCGAGCGATGCTTGCTTAGCCAGTGTCCAGTCGTTGAGCCCGCGCCGATCGCGCCGCCGACCAGGATTCCGACAGGGCCGCCGACTAGTCCTCCGATCAGCATGCCGCCCGCGGTGCCTCCGCCTTGCTCGATGGTGTCGCGGCGGTCGTGGCCTGATGCTTTGAACTGTCCTTCATTGTTGACGTCGCTGCCTGGGATGTTTGTGTCGGTGAGAGTGGCGTCGAGGTAGTAGCGCTCGCCGCTTGGCAGGATGACAGCTTCGGGCAAGATCCCGATCGTGGGCTTGCCTGAGATGCGGCGCGGTTCTACCAGCTTGGTGACGCGGCCCTCGACCACGGCTCCGGCGGGAAGAAGAGTCTTTCCATCAACAACCACTGGCTGCGTGAGGCTGCCACGGAATGGATCTCCGACGCGGTTGCTGAACGTGGCCAGAGTTGTTTCGAGGCGAACCATCAAGGCTGTGCCAGCGGGAACGGGTGCGTTGGTTTGAGCGGCGAGCAAGGTCGCCAGGAATAGGCAGGGTAGGAACATCCAGCGTTTCATCGGTACCTCCGGGATCCCTTTGTTCTTCTAACTCTAGATTAGGCGGAAAGTAGCACACAAGCGGCGGACAGTACATGGGGAACCAATGGAGATAAGAGGGGTTGCCGGGTGGCCGAATGGACAGTCCCAAAAATGAAAATCGAGCACGTTCGTGTGCCGGGCGTCACTAAGCGCGTGTGTCCATCCGATATAATCGAGGGTTTCGTAACGCGCAGCGTGAAGGTTGATGTTGTTCCCCCCTGTCGTGGACGCATCGGCGCGAGGTTGAAGATCAGTCTGCGCACGTGAACCGCGGTTGAACTCATCCCAGTAAAGGATAACTATGTCGAATATTGCAGGAATTCATGCCCGAGAAGTTCTGGACTCACGCGGAAACCCGACGGTAGAAGCTGAAGTATTTCTGGCAGACGGCTCGATGGGCCGGGCCATTGTGCCGAGCGGCGCCTCGACCGGTGAGCACGAGGCAGTCGAATTGCGCGACGGGGATACAAACCGGTATGTCGGCAAGGGTGTATCGAAGGCTGTTGAGAACGTAAACCACGAGATCGCCGAAGCGTTGGCGAATTGGGACGGATTCGATCAGCGGGGACTCGATGCCCGCATGATCGAGCTGGATGGAACGGAGAACAAGGGGCGTTTGGGCGCGAACGCGATCCTGGCAGTCTCGATGGCGGCCGCGCGCGCGTCGGCGCAGAGTATAGACATTCCTTTGTATCGCTATCTGGGTGGAGCGGGAGCGAATACGTTGCCTACGCCGATGATGAATATTTTGAACGGCGGAGCGCACGCGGACAACAACGTCGACTTTCAGGAATTTATGGTGATGCCGGTGGGAGCGCCGAGCTTTTCCGAGGCGCTGCGCTGGGGCGTGGAAGTGTTTCATACGCTCAAAGGGGTGCTGAAGAAGCGCGGCTATAACACTGCGGTCGGCGATGAGGGTGGATTTGCGCCGTCGGTGAAGTCGAACGTGGAAGCGATCGAAGTCGTGCTGGAAGCGATCACGAAGGCTGGTTATAAGCCCGGCGAGGAGATCGCGATTGCGCTTGACCCGGCCGCGAGCGAGTTCTTCCAGGATGGAAAATACGTTTTCAAGAAATCGGACAAGTCGTCGAAGAGCTCCGACGAAATGGTGAAATTCTGGGCAAAGTGGGTGAGTGATTATCCGATCGTTTCGCTTGAAGACGGTTTGGCGGAGAATGATTGGGAAGGCTGGTCGAGTCTCACGAAGGAAGTGGGCCGCAAGATTCAGCTAGTTGGGGACGACTTGTTCGTCACGAACGTGCAATTCCTGCAGAAGGGAATTGACAAGAACGTTGCCAATTCGATCCTCATCAAGGTCAATCAGATCGGCACCGTGAGCGAGACGCTCGATGCGATTGATCTGGCACGTCGCAACGGATATACGTCGGTGATTTCGCACCGCTCTGGTGAGACGGAAGATACGTTCATCGCCGATCTGGCTGTGGCGACCGGCGCAGGACAGATCAAGACCGGATCGGCTTCGCGCACGGACCGCATCGCGAAGTACAACCAGTTGCTGCGCATCCAAGAGGAATTGGGGAGCACGGCGCGGTTCCTCGGTCTGAAGGCGCTGAATTATCACGCCTAATTGAAATCGCCCGCATTCTGGAGGCTTTTTATGAAACTGAAAGTCTGGCTCTGTGCTTGTGTGATCTCGGTGTCCGCGTCTGCGTGTGCGCAGACAACTGTGTCGATTGCGCCTGACGCGGCTTCGAAAGAGGATGTCCAGAAGTTGTTCGACGTGATGGCGAGCCGGGACCAGGTGCGGCAGCTCATGCAGCAGATGTTTGCTCAGGTGCGGGCGATCAACCGGCAGGAGATGAAGAAGAAGTATCCGGATATTACAGAAGAAGAAATCGCCCGCGCAGAGCGTGGTTCCGAAGAACTGATCCGGAATTTTCCCATCGATGGAATGCTGAGCGATATGGTGCCGGTCTATCAGCGGCACTTCACGAAGACGGAAATCGATGGGTTGACGGCGTTCTATTCGTCTCCGGTTGGGCAGAAGTTCTTGCACGAGATGCCGTCCGTGACTGCTGAGACGATGCAAGCTGCGATGCCGCGCATTCAGGCGACGGTGGATGCCGCGCTGAAGCGCGTGGACCAAAAGCCAGAGTCGAATAAGAAGTAGTGTGGCCGATTATGCAAGTGAGCGTTCGAGAGGCGAAAGCCAACCTTTCCAAGCTGCTAAAGCGAGTGGCGCTTGGGGAAGAAGTTGTGATCGCGAAGGCGGGAAAACCTATCGCAAAGCTCATCGCCATGCCTGATGCACGATCACGTTTTAGACTGGGCTCCGCCAAGGGCGAATTCGTGGTCCCGGATGACTTCAACGACCCGCTTCCGAAGGACATCGAGGATCTGTTCTACAAATGAAGGCTCAACTCCCTACGTTGTTTATAGCCGGTCTGCTCGCCAGCGTGAGTGCGCATAGTCAAGCCGTTCTTGCAAAGGAATCATTAGCACAAAAGAAAAAGGTTCACCATAGCTGCCGCGCTTTACATCGCACAAATTTCCCGAACTGCCAGAGGGGATCTGGCAAGCTAGACGCTAGGAGCTAGAAGCTTATTTATGTCTCGTCCTAAACCACTTATTCTGATCATTCTTGACGGCTGGGGATATCGGGCCGAAACCAAAGCCAACGCAATCGCACTCGCGCACAAACCGACGTATGACCGGTTGCTGCGTGAATATCCGAACACGCTCATTCACACGAGCGGGCCCTTCGTTGGGCTTCCCGAAGGGCAGATGGGGAACAGTGAAGTTGGGCATCTGAACATCGGCGCGGGGCGCATCGTGCACATGGATATCACGCGCATCGATCTGATGATTCAGAATGGCGAGTTGTTTTCGCACCCCGTACTGCTGAACGCAATGAAGCATGCGCGCACCGGAGAACGACGGTTGCATCTATTCGGGCTTGTTTCTGACGGAGGAGTGCATTCGCAGCAGGCGCATTTGTATGCGTTGCTGAAGATGGCAAAGCAGAATGGGCTGGAGCGCGTATTCGTGCACGCATTCATGGACGGGCGCGACACATTGCCCACGAACGGCGCGGGGTATCTTGAGCAATTGCAGCAGAAGATGCGCGAGTACAACTGCGGCAAGATCGCGACGGTCAACGGTCGCTACTACGCGATGGACCGCGACCGGCGCTGGGAACGCATTGCCAAGGCTTATAACGCCATGGTCTTCGCCGATGCCGAAGGTGGCAAGCAGGCTGATCCCGTGCAGGGAATGAAGGAGTCGTACAACAAAGGCGTGACGGATGAGTTCGTCGTTCCATTTTTTTGTACTGACAGCAAAGGCCAGGCACTGGCGACGATTCGGGACGATGATTCCTGCATCTGCTTTAACTTTCGTGCGGATCGTGTCCGGCAAATTACCCGGGCTCTTACGCGCAATAGCGGCCTCAACGACAAGGGCGGAAGCGATCTGCCGGGTGCGGCCGATCTTGATGTTACGATTCCACGCGACCGCGTTCCGAAGAATCTGCACTACGTTTGCATGACGCAGTACGACAAGAATTTCAGCCTGCCGGTGGTGATTCCGGCGGAGTCGATGGCGAACATTCTCGCGAATGTCATGGGTGGGTTGAATATGCGGAACCTGCGCGTCGCGGAGACCGAGAAGTATGCGCACGTGACTTACTTCTTTAATGGTGGAGTGGAGCAGCCGTTTCCGGGAGAAGACCGCGTGCTGGTGCAATCGCCCAAAGTTGCGACCTACGACTTGAAGCCGGAGATGAGCGCCAGCGGGATCGCCGACGCTGTGGTCAAAGCCACGGAAGACGGAACGTTTGACGTGATGATCGTGAACTTCGCCAATGCCGACATGGTAGGGCATTCGGGCAAGATCGAGCCGACGGTGAAGGCGGTCGAGACTGTTGACGGATGTCTTGCGCGGATTGAAGCCGCCGTGAAAGCGAAGGGTGGTGCGATGCTGATCACGGCCGATCACGGCAACGCGGAGATGATGATCGATCCGGCGACGGGCGGTCCGCATACGGCGCATACCACGAATCCGGTGCCATTCATTGTGATCTCCGAGAATGCCAAGCAGTTCACGTTGAAGTCCGGAGGCTCGCTGCGGGACATTTCGCCGACGGTCCTCGGTATGCTTGGAGTCGATGAGCCGAAGGAGATGACTGGGATGGATTTGCGAGTGTTCGGAAAGATGTGAGGGGTTACAAGAACTGCTGGGCCCTCGAAGCATCCCTACCCGAACGTACTGCTCGAGGTAGGGATTCCTCGCTACGCTCGGAATGACAACCCAAGTGCGATGGGTGTGGAACGGTGCTTCGTAGACTTGTTCTAACTCCGCTTAATTCGACATCAATGCAGGGGCCGTTGCTAACAGTCCCGCGGCAAGCTCGAGATCGTGCAGGTCTTCGCGGCTGAAATCTTGCGCGAACTTCGGATCCAGGCCTTTGCGCGAAATCTGAATTACGCCTACAACAGCAGAATCGCGGTCCATGATGGGGACTGACATCAGCTTCTGAATCGGCGCCGGCGCGGCAACATCTTCTCCATCATCCGCCTTGATCGTTTCAAAGATGCTGGCATGTTTGACGCGCGCGAAATTGTTGAAGATCTCGGCCTTCTTGCTGAGGGCGGTGTGCGCAGCGACTGCTTTACTGGAGAGCGGAATTGCACCCGTTGTGCGCAGATGCTCCGGAAAAATGAAGCGCAGCAGTCCACCTTCTAGGCGCAGCAGGGCGACTTCGGTGTACTGCACGCGGAAAATCTTGGCCAGAACCATGCAAAGGTCCAGCGCAGAAACTCCCTGGCCCAGAACAGATCCCAAGGGGAGAAGATGCTCAGGAAGAACGACTTCTTCCATCATTGCGGGGTCGTTATTTTGAGTCATAGGTAATCCCACAGCCCCTTTTTCTTAAGGGACACACCGACTGTATCGCATTTTCGACGCCATAAGATACTTCCCAAAGTAACGGAGTGCGCCTAAATAAGCCCTTTGTTTTCAAAGAAAATGGTGCACTGAGGGCTGGGAATGCACAGGGGTCGACGATTGGTTACCCGCCGCAAACAATCACGAATGACAGTTTTTGTCAGTGAGTTTGGGCTGCGCCACACCTCGGCCGCTAAGAGTCGGTTACACTTTGTGCCATGAATAATCCGATGCAGCCTAATGTGAAGTTAACGAATGATTCGAACTATCGCGAGAACTACGCGAACAGCGTGCAGATGCGGGTCAATATCTGGGACTTTTTTCTTGTTTTCGGCACATTGCAGCAGCAGAGCGAGACGAACGTCGAGATCCGGAATTTCCAAGGTATCTATCTGAGCCCTCAGCAGGCGAAGGCATTGCTGGGACTGCTTCAACAGAATGTGTCGAGCTACGAGGGAGCGTTTGGGGAAATCAAACTGGATCCGCGGATGAGTCCAACAGGGCCGGTACATTAGCCCGAAATCACTCTGCCGTATT
>Ga0126379_10001636_pt1 | contig 13800 bp, 12 predicted proteins | sample PanSoiMetPlot_24_FD_92640 | JGI IMG/M metagenome (GOLD analysis project Ga0126379, IMG submission 92640) | Tropical forest soil microbial communities from Panama - MetaG Plot_24 | ecosystem: Environmental > Terrestrial > Soil > Tropical forest > Bulk soil | place: Panama | collected 2016-02-17 | reverse complement strand
ATCTGTGGACTCGAAAGGCGCTCTGGCAGTTGTGCCAGTAGGCGCAAGCTCGCAGTATTTCTAACATCAATTGCAAGGCGGCGGGGTTACTAGTCCGATGTCTTGTCCCAGCCGGCATCGCGGCAGGTTTTTTAGTGGCGCAAGGCCGATGTCGGCGATCCCCAAAGCGGATTGGTTTCCCCGCAGCCGCATTGTGAGTGCTTATTTGCGAGCCAGTCACAATGTCCCGCGAAAATGTGCAAGACCCATTTTGAACTCGCAGGACAATAGAGCTCCGTTGATGAGGACTCAAACCAAATAACAGAAACGGAAAACTGTCTTGTCGGATTGATTCATGGCAGGCGATCAAGACAGTTCTCCTGGTAAGGCCGTCTGCAGCAGGGCAGGCGGCCTTTTCTGCAGCCTGCTTTCGCAACTGGCGGAGTAACAAGGGATGACCCGATGGCCGGCACATGGCCGCTGGACTTTAGCAGCTATCGCCGCTTTGGTTGCGTTGATTTGCCGGTTCAGCGGCTCTGCTCAGGATGACCCGCTGAAACAACAAATCACCCAGGTCAGCAGGACCGCGGCCGATAACAAGCTGGCGCTTCTCGATTATGCGTGGCAGGAGCAAGAGACCATCAGCCTCAAAGACAGAATTGAGGACCAGCAGTGGTTTCAAGTTGAATTCGGGCCTGATGGCAAGTTGCAGAGAACACCGCTGGGCCTGTCAGACGAAAACTCCTCCTCCAGCAAAGGAAACCCGGGAATGCAGGATTGGTTGGCGCGAAGGAAAAAGCGCGCGCTGCAAGCTTACTCCCATGAGATCAAAGAAGTGGCTCAGGCCTACACTGAGTTTGAAGGCGATTCACTCCGGCTTGCCTATGAAAGACATGATGTAACAACTGAACCTGCCAGTCCCGACGGCGACGCAAGATTAGTGGTCCACAATTACGTGAAGACGGGCGACTCAGTGACTCTAGTTTTCGACCTGAAAAGCAGTGAACTGCAACGCGTTGAGGCTTCGTCCTACCTGGCTACTGCGGGCGACCCAGTGACGATTACTGCCTTATTCTCCAGACTTGGCGATGAACCCAACCACGTCGACCAAATTACTGTTGTAGCCAGGAAAAGAAACCTCTCAATCTCGCTAACAAACCTTGCTTACCACCGCAGATCCTCAAACGCTTCTCCTGAGAACCTCCGTTCCAAAAATAGTTTGCAAACTGCCACTATTGCCAGTCTCTGAGGAAAACGGAAGCTTGCTACTGTGAGAGGCACCGGTTTGTGCAGCACTGGTCAGGCGTGGTCCCAAATGGCAGTATCGGGAAAACAATTCGCCGTATCTGATGCGCGCAGGCTTTGCCGTGCGCTTTTAGATGCAATCAACGACGTCGTTCTCGTTTTCGATCCAGGGAGCTATCGCGTCGTCGATGCAAACCGATCTGCCGCAAAGACTTATGGCTATACGAAGAAGGAGCTAATAGGGAAGGAACTGCGGCAACTGACCCATGAGCGCACGGACTATTCGCATGTGCTCCGCTCCGGTCGCTCATTCGAGAGGACAGACTTAGACAGGCGAGGCGAGAAGATCGAATTTCTCGTGTGTCTCTCAGTCATCGACTACTGGGGCCGGCGAGCGATCCTGAGCATCAATCGTGACATTGGCGAACGCAAGCGCATCGAGGCGGTGATCGCGGCCAGCGAGAAGAAAGCGCGATTGCTGATCCACGGGATTTCGGAGATCGTAGCGCTGCTGGACGGATCGGGCCTGATTGGTTTTGTCAGCCCCCAGGTGGAGCGCGTGCTCGGGATTCCTGTGTCTGAGGTTACGGGTCGCAATGTGTTTGACTTTCTTCATCCCGATGATCGCCCGAGGGCAGCCGCAGAGTTTGCCAAGACGGTCAGTGAACCGGGTGGGGCCGTGCCATCAGTTGTGCGATTGAAGAGCCACCAGGGACACTGGGTGCCTTTTGAAGTGATTGCCAACAATCAATTGATGGATCCGGACATAAACGGCGTGATCTTTACGGCACGCGACTTGCGTTTTCGGATAGAAGCCGAACAGGCAATCAGGCGGGCAAGCGCCGGCCTTGATCGCCAGGTCGAACAGCGCACCATAGATCTGGCGAAAGCCAATGCTGCGTTGCGAATCGAAAACCAGGAACGGCGCTACGCCCAGACGCAGCTCGAGCATTCCCTGTCGCTCTTGAACGCGACCCTGGAATCGACTGCGGATGGCATTCTGGTAATTTCCACTGACCGGAGAGTCAGCAGTTGCAACCTTAAATTTCTTGATATGTGGCACATTCCACGCATCGCGGTTGCCGGCCTGCGGAGCAAAGATCTGCTTTCCTCAGTAGCGCCGCAAATGGAAGTTCCGCAGGAATTTCTGGGCGACCTGGAAAATATGCAAAACAGGCCGGATACAGTCGGATTTAAGCTACTTAAGCTCAAAGATGGGCGAATTTTTGAATGTTACTCCCAGCCACAACGCGTGGACGACGCCATCATGGGACGTGTATGGAGCTTTCGCGATGTGACTCAGGCCCGCAAGTTGGAGGAGGAACTCCATCAATCGCAGAAGATGGAAGCTGTAGGCCGGCTGGCCGGCGGGGTCGCGCACGATTTCAACAATGTGTTGATGATCATTTCGGGATATGCGAACCAGCTCCTGAACGATCCTGACCTTCCCGAAATTGACAGGGGTTATTGCGAACATCTGGTCGAGGCAACGAAAAGGGCTACAACGTTTACACGGCAGTTGCTGGCGTTCAGCCGGAAGCATCCAGCGCAACCCCAGACGGTGGACCTCAATATCCTTGTCACGGAAATGGCCAAGATGCTGCAACCGCTGCTTTCTGCCCGCATTCAATTGGTGGTGACTTGCAGAGACCAGAATCTCTTGGTTTATGCAGACCCTTCTCAACTCGAACTGGTGATCATGAATCTTGTGCTGAACGCGCGGGATGCGATGCCGGACGGAGGAGTTCTCTCCCTGACGACGGCTGCCGAGACGCTGGCGGGAAATCAGATCATTCTTGGCACGCCCAGCAAGTTTGTTGTGCTCGAAATCAACGATACCGGTGTTGGCATGCCTCCCGAGATCAAACAGCATATTTTCGAGCCGTTTTTCAGCACAAAGGAAGTAGGCAAGGGCACCGGTTTGGGCTTATCGATGGTTTACGGGATTGTAGAGCAGGCCAATGGTCATATCACGGTGGAGAGCGAGCCTAATCACGGCACAACCTTCCGCGTCTATCTTCCTTTCTCCTTCCAGGGAATTGTGCAGAAACCGCCTGCTGTGGTTGAGATGCAATCCAGCGAAGGCACCGGGACACTGCTGCTGGTGGAAGATGAAAGCGGAATCAGGACGATGACCCGCACGTACCTTCAGAGTTTGGGCTATACGGTCCTGGAAGCAGACAATGGCAATGACGCCTTGCGTATCTCCCACGAGCACGATGGGCCAATAGATTTGGTGGTCACAGACATTATCATGCCTGGGCTCAGGGGTGACCATCTCATCCGCGAAATACGAAGAGAAAGACCCAATACGCCTGCTATCTTTATTTCTGGTTATGTGGACGCAGGGCAAATGGACCAGGATACTTCGATTCTGGAAAAACCATTCCCGTTTCCGGAACTCGGCCGGCGGGTGAAACAGGCGCTTATCGGCGCGGCAAGAACTGCAGACATGCCCGAGAACTCGGCGGCGGCAAGCTGAGTGCGCCATAGGGGACAGTTCATCGTCTTCCTCCTCGCGTTAAAAGACTGTCTGGCACTTTTGGCAGTTCGTGTGAAGCACTTGCTAAGAGTAGTTTTCAAGCATGTGGAAGGGCACTCTGCAGGCCAGCCAGCCAACCACTCGCAGGTTGAAGGTCCGGACCCCACTATCATGGTGTCGCACTCTGGCGAAGTGGCGGCCATTGCCATCTCTGGCTCTGGCGGCGTTTGCCCTGCTTGAGGCCGGCAACTCCAGTGCGCAAAAGGAAACGCCGCAGGGCAAAATTCTGGAGATCGAGAACAAAGCCGCGGCAGCACTTACGGTCCACGTTGACGAAGTGGACTTGTCATTTGCTGTCAGGGACAAACATCATCGCTGGATAAACGACCTTTCTCAGGACGAGATCCGTTTGCGCGATAACGGTCAACCTCCAGAGTCGATTCGAATGTTCCAAAGCGAAGCGAACCTGCCCTTGCGCATCGGGCTTCTAGTAGACACCAGCGATTCTATCTCGCAACAGTTTGATTTCGAAAAACGCGCCGCAGGGTTGTTCATCAGCCAGATCGTGGACTCGAGTAAGGACCTTGCTTTTGTTATGGGCTTCAATACCGAGCCTTATCTGATCCAGGACTTGACAGCGGACACGCAAGCCCTTGCCTCCGGAGTAAAAGAACTTGATCTGGGCGGGGGTACGGCCGTTTACGACGCTATCGATTTTGCCTATCACAGATTGCTGCAACAGGGAGAAAAGTCTTCAATCCGGCGTGTGCTTATTCTTCTGACTGACGGCGAAGACAACAGCAGCCATTCACAACCAGAACAAATCATTAAAGACGCACTCCAGTACAACATCGTTGTCATTGTGCTGGACACCCAAGTCGACCCGGACCCTGAGACGCCACAATACAAAATCCTTCAGAAACTGGCACAGGAGACAGGTGGCCAGCTACTGCCCGCCGGCAAAAAAAAGGACCTGGAAAGGACTTTCAAGGAGTTGAGCACGCAGTTAAGAAGCTATTACCGGCTGGCCTACCGTCCAGCACAATTTATCCGGGACGGCACGTTCCGAAAAATTCAATTGAAGACAACACGGCGAGGAGCCCACATCATTTGCCGGCGTGGTTATTACGCAACTGCTGGCGCAGACGAAAGATAAGGCGCCATCCACCTTCCGCTTGAGATCGGCCTTCCACCCCCCGGCACTAACATGCCGGCGTTCATTCAGTGTAGATAAGGAGCAATGCGCCGAGAACGACCATACTTGCTGGCCACAGATACTGACGCACGCGAGCAGATGGGCCCGCCGTGTCATGCAGAAACTTGAGTAATGCAATCGAAAAGCCGACAAAAGCAAACCACGCATGTTGCCTTTTTATATTTTCCATCGACAGCGGGTCATGTTCGGTCTGGCCTGTAGTCAAGGACGATTCTTTGTGCAGTCCTTCCGCACTGGTTCCCGGAGGACCGCTGCCGTGGTGATGTTCCGCAGCAGATGCGATTGCCGTACCTGCGGTGAATTGGACAGCGACGCCGCTATGCGGAACTACGGATGGCCCAGTTCTAGCAATGGCATTCGCCATAACATGTCCGCTGTGCTGGTGAAAGAAAAGAGCACTTCCACCGACCACACCCAGAAGGGGGAACACAACGCTCAGCCAGGACCGCCGAAGCTTGGGAGTTGACTGCACGGCTTCTACGCACCCAACTGTAAACAACAACAGGGCATAGAGTTTGTGCTGGCGGGCCTCCGCATCATGATGCAAGAGCCATGACCAGTTCAGATCTCCCCTGGGCCAAATCTCATCGTCGCTCCAGGCAGCAAGGAAGAGACCGGCTGAAATGAACAAGACGGGCGACAACCACCGCAGCCAAGTTAAAGATCGAAAGCGTTTAACGGAGGCAGCACTCAACGCAATCCCAATCAAGAATATCCCGGCAATGTGGTGGTTCATCTCCGATGATGGCTTGTCAGGGTCACCCGCGGAGGTAGCAGCTATATGCTGGTGAGGAAGCGGGGAGTTTGAGGCCAAAACAAGTGGCACAGCAAGGACAAACAAAAAGGCCAACGAAAGTAAGGTGCGTTTAGGGTTAATGGAAATGAATCGTGATTGCAACATATAACGGCGTCTTCACAGCCTGTTGATCAGGCTGCCTTTGTTGCAGCAGGGTTGGAGAGATTACTGAAGGCATAAAAGTCGTCGAGTATGCCTTCAAGTGCCAGGGCATAGTCGGCCATCCCGGCTTGTCCGACCAGCCATAGCTCGTAGTAAGAAGACAAATCGGACGCACTGCGATTGTGTCGTATTACTCCGGTGCGTGTGACGCCAACCACCGCGGCAACGGATTCTGAAACATGCATAACCAGGATGGGCGGCAACAATTTCGCAATGAGGCCCATGCCCGAGGTCACATGGTCGGTGTAAGCGTGCAATTCTTCCGGTGAAATATGCTTTGGCGCGTCGACCGATCTTACGATCGCGAAGTTTGTCATTGTCCGATCTCCAGCGGCTCAACACTCTGCCTTCGTGCTTCGCAAATATCTCCGGGCTATTTATTTCCGAACTGCCTGCCTTTCAGAAGCGGAAATTGAACCCAGTGCTATACAGAAGGTTGCTTTGATTGCGATTGCGATTGGCGTTTCCCAGATTCGGAATGAAAATCGGCTGGAAGCGTGTCATGTAATAATCCAGCTTTATCGGACGGAATGCTAGGTGATCGTTCACCGCCAGATCCAGATTTCCGCCAATTAACATGGAAAATGCATGTGCTTCGTTCACAAAGCGCTGCGGGAGCGTAATGCTGGTGCCGTTACCGACCAGGGTGACCGGTTGACCGCGGAAACTGCGCGAGTCGTGCGTGGCTCCAAAAAGAGTCTCAAACGAGGGGTTAATGCGTCCAAAGCGAAGAGTTCCTCGCGGACCAAACATATATCCAAATAAAGTCTGGTCTACGTGAAAGTTGTTGATGTTCCCATTGTGCACTGCAGGAAAACTGCCGACGGCCGCAATGTACTTGTTGAAGTTGTATGCAATTTCCCCCATGCCCCCGTTGGCGGAAAACGCGGAAACATTGATTCCGGAGTTGATACGCGCGAATGTATAGCCCAAGTAGGTTTCGAATCTGGGAAGGTCTTGAGCCAACGCTCCCACGGTAAACAGGAGGAAAAGTCCAACTGCGATTTTTTTCATAGATGCTCTCCTTCTAGTGTTTGCTGGAGATCGTTGCTCTCCGTAGCCTTAGAGGTTTCATCTTCGCGCACGGTCGAGACTGCTTAAACTGTCAGAATTGCCAGAAAAACAAGCACAGGAGGGAAGGAAACGTTACGGTGCTTCAAGCAAGCAGTCAGACGACCATGGGCGCAATCAGCAAAACTGCCGCCACGGCGCTCTGGCTCATTTTTTTCTTTGCAGAAGCGCGTGAGTCTTTCTATGCGAAGGGTCAGATCCTCTCAAAACGGTCGCTACACTGTGCAAAGTCTGGATGGTCTTTTCGTTGACACTGTGGTAATCTGCTGAGGCCGCTGGTTGTACTTTTAATTCAGGATCCTCTTATGCTCAGCGGCCGACGTCTGCTCTCTTCACTGTTGTGTGTTTCTTTCGCAACCGTATGTGTCTCGCAGCTACTTCCCCAAACCTCAGATTCAGTCCATATAGTTCCCCAGAGCAAAGCTGAGAAGAGCGCTTTGGCCCCAGATGCCGGGCTGGCACGCAATCAGACCCGGCCCATGCTGGTGAACGTCGATATTGTTCTCGTGCCGGTTACGGTAGTTGAGACGACAAACCGGCCTGTGACAAACCTGGTGAAACAGAACTTCGAATTGTATGAGGATGGCGAACAGCAGACTCTCCGCTATTTTTCGACTGAAGACTCTCCCATTTCCGTGGGAGTTCTCCTGGATCTGAGCTACAGCATGAAGGACAAGATTGACACCGCCCGGCAGGCGCTCCATGAATTCTTCGAGAACTCAAACCCTGAAGATGATTACTTTGTGATTGGCTTCTCCGATCATCCGGCCTTACTCGCAGATTCAACCCGTTCGACAGAGAGCATTGAAAACGAACTGGCTGTGGCAACTCCGTACGGCAATACGGCCCTGCTGGACTCAATTTATATGGGATTGAACAAATTACGCAGGGCGCGTTACAAACGGCGCGCGCTCATCATTATTTCAGATGGCGGAGACAATCATAGCCGCTATACGGCAAACGAGATACGCCGCCAGGTGGAAGAGGCGGATGTAGAAATTTATGCTCTCGGAATCTTCTCTAAGGTATTCAAAACCTATGAGGAATGGGCAGGAAAGCGTCTTCTTACTGGAATTACGGAAGCAACTGGAGGCCACACGGTTACGGTCAATAACGTAGAGGAGCTTCCCACTGCGGCCGCCAACATAAGCCGGGAGCTTCGCAACCAATACATTCTGGGTTACCGCCCAACTCATAGCCTTCGCGATGCGAAGTGGCGCAAAATCAAAGTAAAGGTGCTGCAAGAGTCGACGGGTAAGGCGTTCCACGTATATAGCAGGCAGGGGTATTTACCTTCACATAATTAGGAGAGCCGGCCTTCCCTGCGAGGGAGTGGCGGCCATCCTTTGAAGCCTCTGGCTCTTAACCACTCCTCGTGAACGATAGTGGCCTCTTACTGACCTATTTCATTCCCTTCCAGCTTCAATATGCGCCCCCTGTCAGTTTTACCAGTTGGACATACTTTTGACTGAGCGTAAACAGAGCTGGAAGGTAAATCAGGAACCCACACAGCTACATAGTTGAAATCGCCGGCCTGCATGGGTAGGTTTTAAATCCGAGCTGTCAGAAAATGCACTTAAAACCAGCATGTACTATTGCTGAAATTAGAAACATAGGCCGATGCAAAGGGGGCACGAATTGTTTCGCTTTCTAAATGCGTCAAGGAAGTGGAAACAGGAGGTATGTACATGGCTACAACAGGACAGGGTGTGAGACAGGTGTTGAGTGAGGCCAGCAAGGCCATCGTGAACTGCGAAGTTGAGCGCGTTCCCTCCTTCCATCACTCTCATGTTCTGGTAGTTGACGATGACTCCGGAGTGCGTGAAACCCTGATGTTGTTGCTGACGGCTGCAGGCTACCAGACGTCAGCGGCACGAAACGGATTTGAGGCATTGCAGCAACTCAAGAGACAGACTCCAGCGGTCCTGCTGTGTGACCTGGAAATGCCAAGGATGTCCGGGATGGAACTACTCTCGATCGTGCGCCGACGTTTTCCTGAAATCGCGGTAATAGCGATGAGCGGGTCGTATCGGGCCAATGTTATGCCTGAAGGTGTCATGGCGGATGCGTTCTACAGCAAAGGCCAGCAAAAACCTCCTGAGCTCTTTCGCATTGTCGCTGAGGTTTTGCGAACGTCAGCTTCGCAGACACGGTCCCGTGAGAACCGGCCCGCACCGATCTGGGGTCGCTGGATTGGTACTGACATGTGCGGAATTTCGTATGTGCTGGTCAACTGTGCAGACTGCCTCCGGTCTTTTCCCGTGGCTATGGATGGCAGTGAGGTTAGAGCTGTCCATACCGGGTTTTGCGTTTTTTGCGGGTCGGAGATTCAATACATTGCCGAGCAGACTGCCGCCGCAGATCAAAATTTCCCAAAAACTATTCTCTCAATTCTGACACAAAGTCAAAGTGTCTGTGATAGCGGCGCTCTACCGCAAAAATGAGCTTTTCCAGGAGCAGTCGTGAAGATCTCGAATGGCCAGAGCGGCCTCGAGGCGAGGCTGAATGCGCGGATTTGGCAGATTTGACAGTTTCCTTGCGGCAATCAACAGCTAGAGTGAACAAAGGCGATGATGTTGACCCCCAGCGGCGTCAGCAACCGCCTGGGCGAGACCGTGTGCCGCGGTCTCGCCGCACCTGTCAGTCAATCCCGCGCCCACGGACGGGCAGAACTACACAAGCTCCGATACGGTGTGATGTGAATTACTCGCAACTCTTGAAGGATCCATCGCAGAGTCCGTCATTGCCACCTTTCAAAAAGTGCTTTCGTTTGAAATGCCGCGTAGTTTTTGTTCCTCATGACTTCAAACCGGGCAGCCCGAGACGAGTGTTTTGTTCCATGGCCTGCTTTGAGGCGCATTGGCACGAAAGGATTGAAGTTATCTGGAAGACGAGTCAGTTCAAACACATGAGCAACGCGCGATTACGCTGATCCTTTAAAGTCGGCGTGACTTGCACTCTCAAGATTTCGCTCTACTCTGCACATAACGCTCAAGCATGACTGTTATAACTAACAGTCGCCGGTATTACTGTATTGGCGGATATAGATCATCTGTCAACAGTCAAGCTGCTGATTTGCAGCCGGAGAATAGATGTATGGGGCCAGCCTCCCTCTCCATCGGACGTAAACTCCGTTCATGGCCGGTCCTCGCAACGATTCTTCTTGTGCTTCAGGCAATTGGAGTCCTGGTTTCAAACCATCGCGACGTTCGTCTCGCCTGGAACAGCATTGTTCTCTTTGCGGTCCTCCTGATCGCCACGCGGGTATCAGCTCAAAATGCTTTGAATAGCCGGCAGTCGATTCGATCGTTCTGGACGTTCATTGCAGGTGGATCTGCTCTATGGGCGGCCAATCAGGTGCTCGGAATGACCTACAGCGCGGGGAGGGGAAGCAGATCCCTGAACTTTACCCTATCGACGTCAGTGTTGTTCCTGCATACCGTGTTGATGCTTGCCGCCCTGGCCTGTCTCCCACATGTAAAGCAATTGCCAGAAAGACATTACAGAAAAACTCTGAATTCCTTGCTGCTTCTTGTCTTCCTCATATTCGTATATGTTTTCTTCTTGCTACCGGGCCAGTACTTGAATTGGAATGGCAAAACCATTCTGTGGTCCTCCATCCTGTACTTTGTCGGTAATATTGCGCTGGCTTTAACAACTGCAGTTCTTGCCATCCGGACCCGAAGCTTCTGGAGGTCGATCTATCTGCGTCTGTTCTGGGCCTCAGACCTGTATGCGTTTGCCTCGCTAGTCTCTAACTTGAGAGTAGCAGACAACACGTACTTTCCGGGTGTGTTCGATACGCTCAACACTGGCGCCGCCTGCATCGTAATTTCTGCTGCGATCCATGGCAGGAAACTGGAGCCACAACTTGCCTCTGCCGTCCTGCCAGAACGGAAGTATAGCCACCCGAATTTTCTCGCTATGCTGACCCTCACTAGCGTCCCTTTGCTCGGAGTATGGGAACTTGTACAAGCGGGAACCCCGGGAAGGGTACATAGCATTCGTATGTTTGCAGTTCTGGTTGCGGGCCTGTTGTTGATTTGGATGGCTTTTATCACAGAGTATCTGGAAAAGCGCAAGTCCGCCTTTGATATTGAGGTTGCTCACGATCAGCTTCAGTTAGCAAACGAACGTTTACAACTCGCTGTGCAGGCTGGTCGGGCGGAGGTTTGGGATCTGGATGTCAAAACGGGAAATAGCACCCGGGTCGGCAATCATCAGATGCTTTTCGGAACTACCGGCGAACCGCACACGCTTAAAGCCTTCTGGGACCACGCGCTCCCAGACGACCAGCAAACCCTGCGCCAGAGCCTGGAGGCTGCAAAGCAGTACAAAACCGTATTCAGCGAAGAGTTTCGTGTGCTCTGGCCTAACGGAACGACGCGCTGGTTGCGTTCGGAAGGAAAATACCTCTACTCCACAAGCGGAGAGCCGGAGCGCATGTTGGGAATAACCGTGGATATCAGCCGGCGAAAACGTGTTGAGGATGCACTGCAAAAGAGCGACGAGGAGTTCAGACTGGCTTTTGAGGCGGCCCGCCTTGGATGGTGGGTGTGGAATGAAGAAACCGGACACGCTATCTTGAGCGAAGGAACGAGGACCGTGCTCGGCTTACCTTCCGAGGCAGAAGTCACTTTGCATGCCTTCCTGGATGCGGTACATCCGGAGGACCGTGAACGGGTTTACCGGACATGGCGCCAATCCCTTGAAGGCGGAACGTATTACTTCGTGGAATACCGCGTCTTGTGGCCAGATGGCACCGTGCATTGGGTCGAGACGCGGGGCCGAGCAAACAGTGGCTCGCGCGGCAAGTTAATGCAAATGGTCGGAGTGAGCATGGATGTCACCGAGCGCAAACGCGCAGAAGAAGCGGTTCGTACGCTCGGTGGTCGCCTCATTGAGGCACAGGAACAAGAAAGGATGCGGATCGCTCGAGAGCTTCATGACGATATTTGCCAGCGGTTAGCACTGTTGGGAATCGAGCTCGAAAGGCTGCGGGACAACCCCGAATTCCTTCAGGCTACGTTGCCGCAATGGGCGGACAATCTGGCGCAATTTACGGAAGAGATCGCGCTGAATCTCCAGGCCTTGTCGCACGAATTGCACTCTTCGAAGCTGGAAATTCTAGGCGCGAAAGCTGCAATGAAGAGTTTCTGCGCTGAGTTTGCCGATCGACATCAGGTCAAGATTGAATTCACCAGCGACAGTGTCTCTCACTTGCTCTCACGAGAGGCCTCGCTTTGCCTGTATCGCGTCCTTCAGGAAGCGCTGCACAACGCCGTCAAGCACAGCGGGACTCAGCACTTCTTCGTCCAATTGCGGGAAGAGGCTGGCACTGTTGAGCTGACCGTCAGGGACTCAGGTGTTGGCTTTCGACCGGAGACAGCGATGGCAGGCGGTGGCTTGGGATTGGTTAGTATGCGCGAGCGAATCAACCTGGTCAACGGAACAATCTCAATCGAATCGGTCCCCATGCAGGGTACAACGATAACGGCAAGGGTGCCCCTGGAAGAGACGGGCACACTGCGTTGTGCGTCTTGATTCTTTCTCAACATTGCGGCAATCGAAGGCGCCTGGTGTGTCCAAAGACTCCGATTTGATGACCACATTCGCATGCGAATGGAGAAACCTGGAAGCCTTTACTGAAAGAATTGCCAGTCATTTTGAAACAGCATCGGAAAGACAAATCAATTGCTGGTAAATCCAGAATGAATCTCATTCCTGGGAACTCTTCACTTCGAACTTTCTTTGCAGCGCAACTTCTCTTGGCTGGACTGTCCCTGACCGGCTGCGGCGCGGTTTTTGTGGGCTTTATCTCCAACCCGCAACTTCCGCCTTCAAGCACGACTGGCAAGATCGTTGCAGTGGTCCTGGGGTCTGTTGATGATCCCCAGCGCAACCCGCTGACAATTACAACGGTGACGCTCGTCAATGCCGGGCTCGAGAGCACACTCAACTTCTGCGGCGATCAACGGGCGCGCCTTCCCATTGACGAAGTGGTGCGGGTTGACTTCACCAGGGAAATCAGCTGTCTCCTTCTGGTCAATGTTTTCGTACTGAATTAATACCAAGGGGCGGAACGCCGAGCACACGTACCATATGTGGTGGCTTGAGCACCAAAAACAGAAAGCCGCTACGGGCTGTTTTTCCCGCGGCGGCCTCAGCCAGGAATGTGCTTTCGGGACCAGTTGGCGAAGTCTCTATCTTGCCAGCGCCCGATTGACGAGCAGCTTAACCTCTACACGCTGGTTTTGCAGTCGCCCCTCTTGCGTTTCGTTAGACGAAACCGGGTTGGTAGTTCCCATAGCGGCGGGGTTAACGAGATTTTTCACAGGGACCCCCTGCTTGTGCAAAAAGTCCATCACGCTCTCGGCACGGTCCTCGCTCAGTTGCTGGTTCCTGCCGGCATTTCCGCTGGTGCTGGCGAAACCTTTGACCTCGACCAAGTAACCTTTAAGTCCCTTTGTTGCCTGGGCGAGTGACGCAAGCTGGCTTTCGGAGTCCTTTGGGAGGGTTGATTCTCCTGTCGCAAAATTGATGGTCACTTCTTTTTTGACGTCCCACTGAGTCAGATCATCAAAACGTTGTTGAGCTTCTTTTATATCAGCCGCGTTGACGCCAATCTTCGCTGCGCTGGCTTCAATCGCTTGCTGTTGCTGAGTGTTCGTCTGTGCATTGGACGCTACCCCCTGCTTATTAGTTTCCACCTGGGCCCGAGTTGCTTCCGTTGCAGCCTGGACCTGTTTGGCAACGCGCAGAGACTCCTCGCTGAATTTGATTTCTTCAGCCACAACTTGCCCCTTGTCATCGCCTTTCCCTTCCAACTCGATTTGGAGCCCAGGTATT
>Ga0126379_10001634_pt1 | contig 13805 bp, 10 predicted proteins | sample PanSoiMetPlot_24_FD_92640 | JGI IMG/M metagenome (GOLD analysis project Ga0126379, IMG submission 92640) | Tropical forest soil microbial communities from Panama - MetaG Plot_24 | ecosystem: Environmental > Terrestrial > Soil > Tropical forest > Bulk soil | place: Panama | collected 2016-02-17 | reverse complement strand
CGCTCTCCGTCAGGCCGTCAATTTTGTGGGTCCAGGTTTTCACCCCGACTTTGCCCCACGAGAGGTAGAGGTCGGGATGATGTCCTTCCTGCTCCGCTACGTCGCCGACTCGATTCACGAATGCCAGGGCCTGCTTGAAATCAGGAAATCGGAACTCGCGGTGGAGATGATGTTCATTGAGGACGTCCCATTTGGGAGTTTGCTGGTGGAGCGCCTTGAGTTCGTTCCCCTTCAAGGGAGGAACTCCTCCACGGCATGGGACGCACTTTTTGTCAGCAAGCTGTTCTGCCATTGAGTCACCCACCTTCTTCGACGAGCACTGCCCCAATTTTGCCTATCTTAACAGGCTGTTTGACCGCGCGAGCTGTTGAAGGCGCTTGTGAACGAACTTCCCAAGTAGCACTGTGTACAATGTGAGTCTTCTCCCATTTACAGCTGCGGACTTATCGGAAAGGAAACTACCGTGGTCGTTTTGGTTATTGGCGGTGCAGGATATATCGGGAGTCATACCGCGAGGGCGTTGAGGAATGCCGGCCATGACGTGATCATCTTCGACAATCTTAGTACCGGCTACGAATTGCTGGGGTCCGGATTTGAACTGGTCAAGGGCGACGTTCTGGATCCCGTGGCCCTCTCTGCTGTGCTGCGTCGTTCGGATGCGATTATGCATTTCGCGGCACGCGCGTACGTCGGCGAATCGGTAACGAATCCGCAGCGATACTTCCACAATAACGTCGAGGGTGGACTCTCTTTGCTCAATGCGGCGCTTCAAGCCGGAGTGAAGAAGATCATATTTTCGTCGACCTGTGCAGTTTATGGAGAACCGGCAAAGGTTCCGATCGAGGAGAATATTCCTCGCCAGCCGGTGAACCCGTATGGCGTCTCGAAATTGTTTTTCGAGCAGGCGCTGGAAGCCTACGATCGCGCCTACGGCTTCCGCTATGCCAGTTTGCGGTACTTCAACGCTGCCGGGGCGGACGAGAGCGGCGAAATCGGCGAACTTCACGATCCCGAGACGCACCTGATTCCCCTCGCCCTGAGTGCTGCTGCCGGGGCCGGACCGGCCCTGCAGATTTTCGGCACGGACTATCCAACGCCGGATGGCACGTGCGTTCGGGACTACATTCATGTGAATGATCTCGCCAGCGTGCATGTGAAGGCTCTCGAGCACCTGACTGCGGGGAAGCCGAGTTTCGCTGTCAACGTGGGCACCGGGACTGGCGCGTCGGTGCGCGAGGTCATTTCTACCGTTGAGAAGATCACGGGAAAGCCGGTCCCGCACCAAACGGCGCCTCGCCGTGCAGGTGATCCTCCTGCACTGGTGGCGAATCCAGCTAAGGCCCAGTCGTTGCTGAATTGGAAAGCAGCTCGCGGTCTTCACGAGATCGTAAGCACAGCCTGGAACTGGATGCAGAAGCAGCCGCAAGCCGCGGCCCACTAGAGCACTGCAACCGCGATGGCGCGTCGCGTTCCAAGATTACATTCCGATCGGAGCAAGAACTGAGAAGCCTATGCCACATGATCTGACAGGGAAGAAAGTAGCATTTCTCGGCGCCGGAAAAATGGGAGGCATCATACTGCAAGCTTTGTTGAAGAATGGCTTGCTTTCGGCGAAGTCGACCTCGGCAACGGTTGCGCATCCGGAACGAGCCAAAGCGCTGGCCGCAAAGCTCAAGGTGAAGGTCGGTACAGATAACGTTGAGGCCGCCAAAGGTGCCGACGTCATCGTAATCGCAGTCAAGCCGCAAGTTGTCGAAGAGGTTGTGCGCGAGATCGCAAGCCATCTCGGACCCAAACAGCTGATCATTTCGGTCGCGGCGTCGGTGCCGACATCGATGATCGAGAAGAACGTGCCGGCCAACGTCCCGGTGATTCGCGCTATGCCGAACACTCCGTGCATTATGGGCGCGGGCATGACCGCGATCTGCAAGGGAAAATACGCGACCAATTCCGATCTCGCGCTGACTAGCCATCTTTTCGACGTTGTGGGAAGAACCGTCATCGTCGACGAGAAACACATGGACGCTGTAACGGCGCTTTCCGCCAGTGGACCTGCATACATCTACATCATCCTGGAATCATTGGCAGAAGCCGGTGTGAAAGTCGGGCTGCCGCGCGACATTGCGACTTTGCTTGCCGCTCAGACTGCGCTCGGTGCCGCCAAGGTCGTCCTGGAAACGGGAGATCACCCGGCTTTGCTGAAAGACGCGGTCACTACTCCAGCCGGTTGTACGATCGACGCCATCATGGAGCTCGAAGAGGGCAAGCTTCGTGTGACGCTGATTAAGGCGGTGGTGAAGGCTGCGCAACGCGCGAAAGAACTGGCCTTCGGATAGTTGCACTCGTCGCTTCGCGAACTCAGGGCGGACGAATGCGTCCGCCCCTACATAGAAATTGTCATCGCCGAGGCTGCGCCATCTTTCTTCCCATGAAACTGCTGATCGTCGTTCACCACCGCTTTAACCTGTGGCGAGTGCCTGCATGGTTCGTGCAGAAGCTGGTAGAGGACTTTCAGCAGGTACAGGTAGTGAACCGCGATTCGTATGACGGTGTGGAAGCCGATCTCCGCGATGCTGAAGTCATTCTCACAATTTCACTGCGGCCCGAGCAGTTTGCGCTCTGCCGCCAGTTGAACTGGATTCACGCTCCTACGGCGGCGGTGCATCAGTTCCAATTTCCCGAACTCATCAACAGTGACGTCGCCCTCACCAATTCGACCGAAGTTCACGGCCCCGTTGTTGCCGAGCACGTGGTCGCGCAGATTTTCGCGTTAGCGAAGAAAATCCCGCAAATCGCGCTTCTCCAGCAGAAACATATTTGGGGACAGGAAACCGTATGGAACAGTGGTCCACCTCCGAGGGAAGTTGCGGGTGCAACTCTTGGGTTGATCGGTGTGGGTAGCATTGGACGCCGCGTCGCGCAAATGGCCAGCGCAATCGGAATGCGGGTCATTGCCGCCCGTGAGCACGTTGAGAAGGGAACTCCCGACGGGGTTGAGCAGGTGTTTTCTCCCTCACAGATCGACGAGTTGCTTCGGCAATCCGACTTTGTGGTGATCGCGGCTCCGCTAATCCCGGCGACGGAGAAGTTGATCGACGGCACACGTCTGCGCGTCATGAAACCCGAAGCTTACTTGATCAACGTCGGCCGGGGTCGGCAAGTGGACGAATCCGCATTGTTCGAAGCCCTCCGTGCTCGCCGCATTGCCGGGGCAGCGCTGGATGTTTTCGAGCACGAGCCTCTGCCCGGCGACTCTCCTGTCTGGGATCTCGACAACCTCCTTATTACTCCCCATACAGCAGGCCTTACCGAGAGGCTTTGGCACCGTCACTACGACCACTTTTCGGCCAATCTGCGCCGATATCTGGCGAAGGAACCCCTGCAATACACTGTCGATAAACGCAAAGGCTATTGATCGAGCGGCGTGCTAAAGTTTTGAAAGCGCCGATATATTCGGCTTCAACGCACAACTCTGATGGAATCGCGCCTAATCCTGATAAACCTCCTGATCAAGTTGGGCGTAGCTGCGGCTGTGTCGAGCAGCCTGGTGCGGTCGAAAGAGTTCAAGAAACTGCTGTTTCGGGAAGAGCGCACCTTCCGGCAAAAGATGTACCTGGTCCTGTGGTTCGGACTGCCGATCGTGTTTGGCGTTTTGATCCGCATTTCACAAAACAGTTTCCAGGCGAGCGATCTGAGTTTCGAAACGGTCATGCTGCTCGGAGTGATCGGCGGTCGCTGGGCCGGTTCTCTTGGTGGGGTGCTGGTGAGCATTCCGGCTCTGATCTACGGGGAATGGGCGGCTATGCCGTTTCACGTGTTGTGCGGATTCATGGCCGGACAGCTGCGCACGATGGCCCGCGACAAAGACGACATCTGGTACTTTTCTCCCTTTATTGATCAAAGTATCTTTCGCCTGATCCGCCGCAACCTGCCGCGGCCTCGCTTGTTCGACTGGCAGATCATGTTCTTCGCAACGATTGTCGGGCTGCGTTTTGTGGAAACCGAGCTCGCTCGATACTTTCCAGCAGCCAACGGCAGGCCAGGGGCAATCTTCAGCATCGAGAGTCCTGACAATCTTTGGGTCTTCGGGTTGATCTACGCTGCGACCGTCGCCGCGATCGGGATTGAGATCAAGGTCTTCAACAGCGTGCGCATCCAGATCAAGCTGGAGGAGCAGGAGCGGCTTCTTCTGCATGCGCGCATGGAGGCCCTGCAGAATCAGATCAACCCACACTTCCTGTTCAATACACTGAATTCAATTTCTTCGCTCGTGCGTTTCGATCCCGATACGGCACGCGACATGATTTCCAAGCTCGCGACGATTCTGCGCCGGCTGCTTAACAGCAGCGAAGCTTTCACATCGCTTCGCGACGAATTCGAATTCATCGATAACTACCTCGACATCGAAGTCGTCCGGTTTGGGCGGGAGAAGCTCCGCGTTGTGAAGGAACTCGATCCGGCCTCGCTCGACGTTGTGGTTCCCAGCATGCTCCTGCAGCCGCTAGTCGAAAACTCCATCAAACATGGACTCGCACCCAAGGTTGAGGGTGGCAGCATCTACCTTCGCAGCCGCGTCACAAACTCACGCTTGATCATTGAAGTAGAGGACGATGGCGTCGGAATGGGCGGAGCGCAACTGGAAGAAAGCAGCAGCTGGCCGGGTATGGGAATCGGGATGGCGAACATCTCCGAACGCCTGCAGGTGCTTTATGGAGACACTGCCCGCATGACCATCGACAGCCATGAGGGCAAGGGAACCCTGATTCGCATCCGTCTGCCGCTGATCGAGGCCGATAGTTCCGTGCCGGAGGGTTTTTACGCCGAGCGCTCGAGCACGCGCCGGTAGAAATCTTCATACTGCTTCACAATCTTCGTCGAGCAGAACCGTTCCATCGCCACGGCCCGAGCACGCTTGCCCATTTCCCGCAAGCGATTCTCATCGCTGAGCAGTTCGATGGCATAGCGTGCCATGGTATCGACGTCGCCCACATCGGCAAGATAGCCGCTGGTGCCGTGGTCGACCACTTCAGGCACGCCGCCCGCACGCGTCGAGATCGGTACTACTTCACAGGCCATGGCCTCTAAAGCCGCAAGCCCAAAGGATTCCAATTCGCTGGGAAGCAGCATGATGTCAGCGATGGATAACTTTTCGTAAATCTGATCCTGCTTGCCGAGAAATAGAACATCATCGTGAATGCCTTTTTGGACCGCGAGCCACTCCGCCACTGAGCGGTCGGGACCATCGCCGATCAGCAGCAACCGCGTCGGTATCCGCTTGCGGACGCGGTCGAAAATCTCGATCACGTCCGTGATTCGTTTTACCGGACGAAAATTTGAAAGATGCACCAGAACGCGCTGGCCACTGGGGGCATACTCTCGGCGCATCTCTTCGGCGAGTTTCGTATTGCGGTAGTAGACGTCGCAATTGACCGAGTTGTAAATCACTTCGATATTGTTCTTGACATCAAAAACGCGCTGGGTGCGGTCGCGAAGATAGTTCGAGATTGCGGTCACCCCGTCGCTCTGTTGGATCGAATACCTGGTGATTGGCAGGTAAGAACGGTCCAGGCCAACGAGGGTAATGTCGGTGCCATGTAATGTTGTGACAAACGGCAAGCGCCGCCCCCGCGGACCGGACGCTAGCATCTGCCGCGCCAGCATTGCGCTCACCGAATGCGGAATTGCATAGTGCACATGAAGCAGGTCGAGATCGTAGAGCTGCGCCACCTCTGCCATGCGCGTAGCCAGCGCCAAGTCATACGGCGGATAGTCGAACAGCGGATAGCGGGTGACCTCTACTTCGTGATAGTGAATATTGGGCTCAGCGCCCCGCAGCCGGATGGGCTGTGCGTAAGAAATGAAGTGGATCTCGTGATCCCGCTGAGCGAGCTCCAAGCCGAGTTCTGTCGCGACGACTCCACTGCCGCCATACGTCGGATAACACGTGATCCCGATTTTCATGTGCGCAAGTTCGCCCGCTCGTTCCGTCATTCGATGGCTGGAAGGGGCTGTGGATGCAGATTTTACACGAGTGGGTGCTCGGGAGGTGGGCCCAGTGGAGTCTTAGCTTCCGGCTTTCGGGCCCAGCGTGATGCCGGGGTCAATCTTGTCGAGATGTCCTTGAAATCGTTTCTTCCCATCTTCGGGAAGTCCGGTAAATTCGATGCCCATGCCGACGCCGGGGTCACGGGTACGTACAACCGCGCTGGGAGAGACGCGTTCTTCTCCAATCCACAGGTCGACTCGAAGAGCCGTGCCGATCGCCAGCGGCATTACGGTCTCAACATAACAACCGTTGCCGCTGATATCGGTGGCATTCACGCGCAATGGGGTATTCACACGCTCATCGCGAAGTTCCAAAGGAAATGAGATCTTGTGCCGGGCAAATTTCCTGCGATTGTCGTTCCGGATAACCGTCCGCTCCTCAGCCTTCATCTCGGCGGGCAATGCGGACGACCAGGGACAGTCCTGTTCGAGTACTAGCTGGACGCCGACCTGGGTCTTCTTGAGCGCGCCGGCGTCGACTACCCACATCACTTTGCAGCGTGCCTTCTTGCCTTCATACTGGACGCCAATGACGTCCCCAACTTTCAGTTCCGGCTCAATGCCATAAATGCACGCACCCGTGGCGCTGATGTTCTGGGCAACGGCGTTTTGGAAGAAGGGCTGGTTGTTGCTGCCCATTCCCCACACCTTGACCTTCAAGTCCAGAGTCGCACGCGGCGCTGTCCCTTGCGACGACATGAGCATCCTTCTCCAGCTAGAAACGCAGAGTTCTAAGCCATCTTACTACTTGCATTTAACGGGAAAGGTTACGAGAGTACCTAAAGGCACATGACCCTAGTGGGTTGACCAAGGAAACACGCCTGACGTGTCAGGATGATGCCAAATCCCGATAAGAGATCAACTCCACGCCGTCCCTGGCCAGAACTTCGCGGGCGGCGGGAAGCGTCAATACCCGCAACTCTGTCTCCCGCGATTCCCGCAGACGTGTTCTCGCGCCCTGCAGATCGGCGTCGTTATATCCCGGATGGCAAACGAACTCCCAAGTCCCATCGGGGACGCTTGCAGCGATTGCGCCGAACAAGGTTTCGTCGAGTGTGCCAGTGACCTCGATGCCCAGCGTGCCGTCCGTTGTAGTGAATCCTTCACCGTCCACAGCTTCCCGAAACTTTCCGGCAAAACGTCCCAGAACCTTCACCTCTGCAAGGCGCGTCCAGAGACCAGGCCGCGCCAGAAGTTGGCTCGATCGCAAAGGAAACTTCGGCCCAAATGGATTGCGCACCGCTTTCACACCACAGATCGTTGCAGCCCGCAGCACGGGACGCAGAATCGATGGAAAAAGATGCGTGTGCTTGTGCGTGTCGACGTGCGACACTGAGATCCCCGCGGACTGAAGCTTGCGAATCTGTGCAGATGCCTCTGCCTCAATCTCGCGAGCATCCAAGCGACCAGTTAGAGCGCGAGTAGCAAACGACTTCAATCCATCGCGAAATCGTCCATCCTGTGTCAACGTGGGGATTGTTTTTGACTCAGCCACTGGTTCGCCGTCGATCAGCACGACGTGGCAACCGACACTCAGCTTCGGGGCTGCCTTTATCAATTCGACAGCCTCACTGAACGCGCGTCCATTTGCCATCAGAGTCGAAGACGTGACAATGCCCTGGGTGTGAGCCTCGACAATCGCTCGGTTTACTCCCGAGGTAAATCCAAAATCATCCGCGTTGATGATCAGTCGCTTCACGCCGAAAGTGTAGCAGGGACTGCTTCTCGTCCTCGGATTGGCTTAGTCTTGATGAACCGCCACTGACCAGGGGTGTTTGTTCTTTGATCTGGAAAAATCACCGATTGATTCCTGACTCAGGCAGTGCTTAACTGCTTTACGACGACGCTGCGGTCCGGCGGATCGGGTCCCCGGAGTCGAAGAAGGAAATGGCATGATGCCGTCAAATATCGCGAAGGATGAACCTCGGTGGCCAGCTCTTCCGCTGGAGGGATGGAAGGATACATGTGCCACACTGCATATGTGGACGCAGATCGTCGGCAAGGTTCGACTCGCGCTCACGCCGCTGATCAATCACTGGTGGAATGTTCCGTTGTACGTCAACGCACGCGGGCTTACGACTTCTTCAATCCCATACCGAGATCGGCCGTTCGAACTGTGGTTCGACTTTCTCGATCAACAACTCGTGTTGCAGATGAGTGACGGTTCGCGCAAGGCGCTCCCGTTGCGGCCGATGTCGGTAGCGGACTTCTATAAGGAAGTCTTGGGGATGCTGCGATCGAGCGGAATTGAGGTAAAGATCTGGCACATGCCTGTCGAAGTGGCGGATCCTATTCCATTTGACAAGGACCGCGTCCATGCGTCTTATGATCCTGAGGCCGCGCAGAGATTCTGGACAATTCTGTTGAGCGTGCAGTGTGTATTCGAAGAGTTCCGGTCGAGATTTCTCGGCAAATGCAGCCCGATCCATTTCTTCTGGGGCAGCTTTGATCTGGCGGTCACACGCTTTTCAGGACGACCTGCACCGGAGCGACCCGGCGCCGACCGCATCACCCGCGAAGCATATTCCCACGAGGTCAGTAGCGTGGGATTTTGGCCGGGCGGCGGCACTGTCAGTGGCCCTGCGTTCTATTCGTACGCTGCTCCCGAGCCGCAGGGATTCCGGGACTGGCCGGTTCAACCCGCGTCGGCGCGATACGATCCACAACTTAGCGAATTCCTCATCATGTATGACGATGTGCGGGCGTCGACGTCCCCGAGTGCAGCGCTGCTTGACTTCTGCCAGTCCACCTACGAAGCGGCAGCGAGTCCTGGGAAATGGGATCGGGGCGCGCTCGAAAGACAGGCGGGAGCGACTCACCAAAAAACCGCCTGAAGCTCGGAGTAGGCAGAACTGATCTGAGCGGTATGTCCTTATTGGGCACGCAACGAAAGGATGTGCCTTTCTGATGCGGCTTTTCTTTTAGAGAAGAAGCCGGGCGCCCATTTCAGGCGCCCGGTCATGCATTCAAGGGGTTGACGGTTGATTGGCCCCGATCCAGGTTCCCCAGTCGCCATTGGATTCGGCGAACATGCCCGAGAACCAGACGCTGGGAGAGTTGGCCAGTGTGTTGTCGACCGCGGTCGCCGTGTAGTCACCCCAGCGGCCCTCACCGTAGAAGGCGTCGCCGTTTCTGATGAAGAAGCCCGAGCCATTCATCAAGCAGCAAAAGTCGACCTTGCGGCTGGTGAATGCGGTTCCCGGGAATTGGTCATCCTCCGAGTAGTTGTACACCATGGTCACGTTGCCCTCCGGATCGGGCTGCAGAGTTGCGAAGTAAGCGGAGCCGTTCTTGACGAAGCCCCCGCAGAAGAAACAATCTTCCTGCAGCTCGTTGGCACCGGTGATGTTGCCGTTGACATCCGTCTGCGGGCGAACTTCGAACCAGATCGGATGTGCCGCGCCCGCGGCGGAGGTCTCAAGGGATCCAAATAGCGAGCCGGCATTGTATTTCACCTGTCCGCTTATTCGGGTGTCATTCGTATCAATGCAGCCGCTGGAGGTACAGCCCGGTTCGTGGGCCAGAGGCGGAAGCGAGTAGCTGTTCGCGGTACCGATCACTTTGGCGGTGAAGCTGCCACCTGTGAAAGGATTGGCGATGCCCCACACGATCAGACCATTACAGCCGCTTGAGCACTGACCGCCCCCAAAGTTGATGTTGAAGCTGTTCACAAAAAGCACTTCCTGCAGCTTGTCGCCGCGTCCCGTGATATTGGCGGGTTGAAGCGTATCCACGAGTGGACCGTCGGTAAAGCCGTGCCAGATCGTGAAACCAAAGCCTGCTCCGTTGTAAACAGGATCTTTGGGGATCAGGAACAGGAAGTTGTTAATCAGATTGGCACAAGGCGTGTCGAACTCATTGATTCCGACATAAAATCCGCCTTTGGTCACACCAGCGGTCCAATTGGTGGCATCGTGGCCGAGTGTGGGATAGTCCGGACACTCGCCGGTGTTGCCAATCTGAAAAGCCGGGCTGTAGGTGAACCAGCCGCGTCTGGGATCGTGAGTCTGGCTGGCAGCGATCAAAAGCGATCCGACGTTGTCCGATCCGAAGAGGTCACTTTCCAACAGCATGACGAGCAAGAATCGATGGTTGACCCAGTCATAGAAAATGCGCGGGTCGGTGGTGAAAGCCGACGGCGATAAACCGAAGAACGAGTTAATGCTCTTCGGATATCCCGCTTGCACATTACCGCGTTTGTCGAGAACGGTGATGGCGGTGTTCACGACTTGTACGACGAAATTCTCTCCTACCGCCAATGCCATGTCCGAAGGCGTGCAAAACGGACACGCAAACTCCTGGTTTAGTCCGGCAAAGCTGGCCGTCGCAAATGGGAAAGGCGTGTTGATGTTCTGGTTCACGCGAGGACCGGGTCTGTTGTTCAGACCGTTCGCCGTACCCTTGCTGATGATTTCAGCCTGGAGTTTACGGGCGCGATACTGTTCATCCGTTAGGCCGTTACGAGGACGAAGTGGTGCTGGATGAAGCGCCAGTTCCCCAGGCGTGGCTTGAGGAATGTCGTCGAGCACGACAGGACGAGCTGCCCCGACATCCACTCTTGGGCCACGAATGGCCTGCGGCGTTCCCGTTCCGCTGGGAACCTGATCGGCTGCCGCCCACGTCAAAGGGACGGTGGTGAGAGAGACTAGGGCAACAAGAGTGATCGCTTTGCGTGCGTTCGCTCGTGCCCACCGGTAAAGAGGTCGTTCTTGGCTTCTAATGACTGACATAAGTCTTTTTCTCCTTGATTTCGCCAATTTTTAGTGGGCCTAGTTGGAAGCAGGCACCTGACGATTACCCTGATTAGTTGGCCTTGGCTTTGTCGTGCCAAGGGTAAGCTCAGGCATTCGTGCAGACTCAAGCCCCTTGCGGTGAGCCACAATGCGGTAATCGAACTGGACGTTGGAGTTCCCTTGGTGGAGTTCACGGACTTCGAACGAAGTGGCTGTCCGATTCGCGACATAGAGGCCATCGCACTCACCCGCAGGAGTCAAGAACACTTTGTAGTCAGCCTTGCCGCCGATGGTTTTGGCAAAACGCGGCTCGAGGTTGACGGTAACGACACCGAGATTCAGCGCGCCGGAACCGAAGTCTTCAATCCAGTTCTCGGGCGACTGCACGCTGTATGTTCCATATCTCTGCTTGGCGCCTGCCTTGACGGCGGCACCTAGCGTACCGGTGCAGAACAGATTGCCTGACACATCCACCGAGCATTCTCCGCCGAAGGATGGTCCAAGGACATCGAGAGCCAGGTCGCTCGCGCTGGTGAAATCGTTGTTGGTGAGGGACAAAGTAGGATGGTCGGGGTCGGAACTGGTGTTGGATGCGATAATCGCGTCCCCGGCACCGGCGTTAGAAACCTCCACTTCCCATTCCGGTTCGTTGCCATCAAAGTCCGAAAATCCGGAAAAGAAGTTGGTGCCAGCGAGAGTCGGCACTACTGAAGTGTCGACCTTCAGCGTTGGAGTCTGTCCGCCAGTTGAGGTGATGCCGCTTCCGGCAGCGATGCTCAGTACGCCGGTGTTTTTCAGCGTGACGCTGCTGCCCAACGCGACTGTTCCGCCACCGCTCAATCCTGATCCCGCAGTAACAGTCAACGACGGATGTTGCAGCATTGCATTGGTGACACCGCCCGTAGCAATCGCCATGTTCAGCGTGCCGCTGGTGCCACCACCGGTGAGTCCGCTCCCTGATGCCGTGGTAATCCCCGTGATGGTGCCTGTGCCGGCATTGGAGCAATTCCACACTGTGCCGCTGAACTGCAGAATCTGTTTGGCAGCACAAGTCTTTAGACCAATCGTGGAGGTACCACCCAGCGTCATGATGCCGGGCGCGGTAATCCCGCCGGCGGCATTCGCGTTTAGAGTGATCTTCGAATTCTGCAGCATGGCATTGGTGACTCCAGCTGCAGCGACTTTTAAGCTCAGCGTCCCGGAAGTACCACCGCCAGCGAGGCCGCTGCCCGCCGCTGTCGTGATACCGGTGATCGTTCCGGTTCCGGGGAACTTCTGACCGGAAATGAATGTGACCAGTCCAGTACTGCTAACCTTGAAGGCCGTTCCACTGACCGCCAATGTGTTGTCGGTGCTCTTTGGGAATAGAGTCAATGTGTCCCGCACATCACCTTTGCCGTTCACGTCAAGTGTCGCGGCGGGTGTGGTCGTGTTGATGCCGATGGTGCCGGTCTTCTGGAACATCACCGAATTGATGATGTCGCTCGCGGTATCCCACATCGGAATTCTACCCACCGTTCCTACGCCGGTGACGGGAGGATTGGGCGAGATGGTCCCAGAGGCTGTAGAGACGGGTTTGTCGCCGTTGGCGGTTTCCTGAGCGTACAGTGGGGGGTAACTGCAGATCAGGAGCAGAATGGCACCTACTCGAATACTGAATCGATCCATACGTCCTCCTTGAAAGTTACTTCAGCTAGTGCGGAGAGCCGTCTCGGTTCTCCGCGAACTGTTTTAGGAAAAAAGGGGCAGGTCCCAAATAAGCGCGTTGCTCGACGGCCCCCGCTTTCTGGGACCCGAATCTCGAAGCCGCTGTCCGATAGCGCTCAGCTGCGACTGCGCATTTCACTTCGCCTGTAAAAACAGCTTGTAAAGCCTTGGGGAACCTGGCGCACGAGTAGTCCGGGGGCAACTTGCAAACCCACCGTGTCGATCTTTGGAATTGAACATCGCAGACAGCCCGAGCCCTGCGCCAGAGGCTCGGTCAGACCTATCTGAATCAAAAAGACTGCAGAAGCCAGAACGTAGCGATGATTAAAACGCCGGTTTACATACGTCGGTCGGGCCTCGACTTTGCTGAATTCGCATATACAGGCTCACGTTCTCTTGCAGCGCAGACACTCGCACCACAAGCGACGATGTCATCTGGCAACTACACGACAACTTTTAGAGGGAAATTGAATTCGTTTGACGCAGCGTGGCTCGCTGTCGAAGCGGGGGATCCTTCGAGACGAATTCTCCGCTCGCGGACGTTATCCCATGCCGCTACAGAAGTCAATAAAAAAGTCGATTCTCAAACTGTCAAAGTTCAATCGTGCTGTGCTGATGAGAGCAGTCGCGCGATAAGTTCGGAATTAACGATTGATCCAATGAAAGGAATCCAGCTTTTCCAGATTTTCGAGTGCCACCGCACCGCGCCACTCTTTTTCTGCGAGTTTCCAGGCGACAGGGTAGGTCTTTTCCCACGACCACGTAAGCTTCCACCCACCGTCGGGCTGCTGAGTAGAGATGATGTAGTTGAGGTTCGCGGGAATGGTATCTTTCAGCGCCGCATAAAACGGCGAATCGGGCGTATGAATGAATGTCAACGGCTGCACGGTGTAGCCGGTCCATTTTTGTGGATCGCGCTCGACAGCAGCCGCGAGTACTCGGTTAAGCTTCGCGACTGCCTCGCGGCTTCTGGCAGGCGGGAGGAATTGGACAAGCGTCGTCAGCGCTTCAATGTCGGGCATCGGCACGCGTGTGGATGAGGCCGCCAAGTACTTGAGGGACGACTGCGTGATCCGCTCCAAGAACCCCGGTGGAAGCAGGGTTGAATATGCCTGCAGGTAACCAGCGAGAGCAGCGGTAGGGAAGACCTGGCTCTCGACTTCGCACTTAGCAGTGTCCTGGTGAACATCCCACCACGGAGCGTGGGGCACAGCATTTGCCTCAACCGGAAGAGCGTGCCAGTACCCTTTTTTGTCGTCGAAAGTCGAGAGCAAGTAGTTGATTGCGGCTTTCACATGTGCGTCGTCCGTTGGGGTTTTG
>Ga0126379_10001633_pt1 | contig 13806 bp, 14 predicted proteins | sample PanSoiMetPlot_24_FD_92640 | JGI IMG/M metagenome (GOLD analysis project Ga0126379, IMG submission 92640) | Tropical forest soil microbial communities from Panama - MetaG Plot_24 | ecosystem: Environmental > Terrestrial > Soil > Tropical forest > Bulk soil | place: Panama | collected 2016-02-17 | reverse complement strand
CTTATCGGCCTCAGAGATCAGATCCTGGACATCTCCGGTCAGTCCGAAGTGGCTCGCGGTCGTATGCCCAGCGGGGTACGTTCTGGTGTTGCAATCGCCTACCTCCAGGAGGAGGACGACACAAAGATCGCCCCGACGATTGCGACGATGGAGGAGGCGATAGCGCTGATGGCTAGCATGGTCCTCGAGCGCTTTGCACAGTTCTATTCTTTTCCTAGAATACTTCGGTTCTATCGTCGGGACGGCTCGTTCGATGTCCGCAAGTTCAAGGGCGCGGACCTGAAGAACAACACGGACGTGATCGTCCAGAGCGGCAGCGCGATGCCGAAGATGAAGGCGGCGCGCCAGCAATACGCCCTCGAGCTCGCGACGCTTGGGTTGATTAAGGACCCGCGCAAACTGATGGAGATGCTGGAGCTGGGGCAGGGCGAACCCGACGACGAGGACAAGGCCGTCGCGCAGGCCGACCGCGAGAACAACATGATGCTCTACGGCGTGTGGCGCGCGCAGACCAACCTCGACCCAGAGGGCCAAGAGGCTGCGCCCCGCGCGCGCTTCGACAGGCTACACGCCGCCGTGCCAGTCAAGGCATGGCACAATCACGAGGTCCACATCGCTCGCCACACGAGTATAATGATGGACGAGATGTTCGACGACATTGTGATCTCCCACCCAGAGGTCTCGCAGCTGTTCGACGAGCACATTGCCATGCACTACCAGCAGATGCAGGCGGCGCAGCAACAGCAGCAGCAAATGCTCATGGCGGCGAAGGGCGCGCCGGACGGGCCGCCGACGCCAGCGGGAGGCAACGGCTTCAATCCGGATACCAACATGTCCCGTACTTACGTGCCCGACGTGATCGGCGGCGGGCAGGTACAGATGGGCTCAAGACAAATCCGACCGCAGTAAGAGAGGAGAGTGATGGCAAGCGAAGAGCACGATGCTCCCAAGCGCAAGAAGAGCAAGGCCGGCGACACGCCTGGACTCGACCCGATGCTCGTCGACCCCGAGGCGGTCATCAAGGAGCGCCTCGCTGGTACGACCAGCGACCCGTCCACCCATGTGGAGGGGCAGACGCTCGAGGACGTGAACGTCGACCCGAGCACTGCGACGGACAAGGCGAGCGACGCCGAGGACTACGCCTTCCCACAGGGAGGCGATGTGGACATCGCACTCGTCGAGCCAGGCTCGGGTGAGGGCGAGACGTGGCCGGGCCTCACGATCGAGGACTGGGTCGTGCTCGACGGCTCGGCCGCAGAGGTACCCGACGTGCTCGACAACCGCAGGGCCGTCGTCATCAACGTCGAGATGCCCGACGATCCCGTCCCTGTGGGCGAAGAGGGTGCGGTGTTCCTCACGGTCCGCACGCGCGACGACTACGCCGCGACGCTCCACATCCCCTTCTCGGCGGTGAAGGAGGTGCAGAAGCGGGGCGTTTCCCCCGTCCGCTGATGGACTTGCACAACCTCAACGATATGCTCGACCAGATCGCTGGCCTCGGCATCGAGACGAGTCAGGGTACGGTGGTCCGGATCGACGATGTACGGCGACTCATTATCCAGCGTGAGATCGCTGAGACTCCAGACAATGAGGTGCTGGACCTCAGGACGTGGGATCAAGCACGTCATGCCGCGAAGGCGTTTCTCTTGAGCGAGCGTGACGGACCTGAGCCTATTCAGTTCGGCCGATCAATCTCGGCATCCCCATCCGCCGTCGAGGGCGTATAAGCGTAGGGAGAGAATATGTCGGGCATGGCAAACGAAATGGCAGCGCGCATGGCTGCAGATGGTCAGGGCGCTGTTCCGGCGCAGGAGCCGGGTGGAGTACCGGGCAACGAGGGTGCTGTCCCACCGTCCGCGGGGACGTCAAACACCGATATGGGTCAGCAGGGGAGAACCCCCGAAAGCATCCCGTATGCCCGCTTCAAGGAGGTAAACGACCGGCTTGCGACTCTTCGGGGGTACGAGGACCTCGCAGCGTACGGTTACGACGCTGACTCCTTGCGTCGGCTCGCCAGTTTCGAGCAGCAGTGGCAGGCAGACCCCATCGGGGTATGGAAGTCGATGGCTGTCAACCTTGACTTGCCGCAGGAGATGATGGACGCGATCAACGCCTACGGCGTGACGCCTCCCGCTCCCCAGCAGGCGGAGGGCACAACCGACGGTCTCGGCGGACCCAACTCCGGACTCTCTGCCGAAGACAGACAGCGGCTCGAGTACGTCGACCAGGTGCGTGCCCGCGACGAGAACACCGCTCGCGAGAACGCGCTGGATCGCGTATTGGCGGCTTGGGACAGCATGGATCAACGGGACGGTGTCAAGACCTCTAGGCGTACCCAATTGACCTGGATCTCCGCTATGGCTGGGAGTCAGCAAAACGGAGGCTCGTCATACCGCACCGCCGAGGAGCTTGCTTCTGCGGCGCGTGCAGCGCGCATGGAGGAGCGTGACCTCGACCTGGGGGATGTTGTCCTTCACGGAAACGGTCAACGGGGGACGCCTGCCGCGTTGCCCGGTAGTCTACCCACTCCTGCGGGGCCAGTCAAGTTTGGCTCCCTGCGCGAAGCAAGTCAGGCTGCCGAGGCAGACATTCTCGCCGGAAGGCTCGCCCACCTCGAGTAAGAGGGAGGGTTACGCAAAGTGCCACAGACCACAACGCAGGCCGACGCAATCCTGCAGAACTACTACCTCCCTGTGGTCAGGGAGATGATTAACCAGAAGGCGATCTTGCTCTTCGGTTACTCGCCGGCGGAACTATCGGCCGGGGCTGGCACGATGAACGCGATCAACGGCGAGACCATGTCCTACCAGGGCATCAGTCGCGACGCCGACCAGGTCGAGTTCGCTGGCCGGCAGTGGGTCATCGCGCTGCACACCAGCCGCAACGAGTCCGGTACCGCACGCGCCGAGGGCGGCACGCTGCCATCGCCGGGACAGCAGGGCTGGAACGACATCATGGACTCCATCAAGAAGCTCTACAAGCAGATCCAGATCACCGGGTTTGCCATCGAGCTCTCGGAGCGGTCCGTGGGGTCGTACCTGCGCCTGCTCGAGGCGGAGACGACGGGAGCAGTGAACGACCTCCGGAAGGACATGAACCGGCAGGCCTACGGTGACGGGACGGGCGCCCTCGCGAACGTCACCGCCGATGGCACCAACACGTTCACGGTCGACAACCTGCAGTACCTGCGGGTGGGGCTCTACATCGACATTGTGAACAGCTCCACCGATGCCGTGCTCGCCGCCAACGTCCAGATCACGGCCATCAACACATCCACCCGTGTGGTCACGTACAGTGGGTCGGACTTGACTCTCACGCCGGGCACGCACGTCCCGGTGATGAACGGCAACTGGAAGCTGGAGATCAACGGCCTCCGCAAGATCACCCGGAGCGACCTGTCGCAGAACTACACGCTCCACAACATCAACAGCTCGACGGCCGGCAACGAGTGGTGGAAGGCGAAGCAGTCGGACGGTGGCAACACCACCTTCGACGAGGACATGGGCCAGCTGATGCTCGACCGGATCGGCGCCGAGGGCTGGGAGACCGAGCTGCTCCTCACCACGCGTGGCGTGCGCCGCAGGTACGTCAACACGCTCAAGACCGGCAAGCGGTGGAACGATGCCAACGCGCTCACCATGCACGGCGGCTTCAAGTACATCGACTACAACGGCCAGCCGCTGGTCTTCGACGACGACTGCCCGAAGCAGCACATGTTCTTCATCCGCCCCGAGGACTACCTGTGGGTGAACCTCAACGGCAACGACTTCCGCTGGATGAACAGGGACGGTGCGATCCTCCGCAAGGTAGAGAACCCCGACACCGACGCCTACAAGGGCACCCTGTACAAGTACTGCGACCTGGGGATCCACAACCGCAAGACCCAGGGCGTCATCTACAACCTGGCGGACGACATCCCGTAGGCAGCGGGTAGGAGGAGGCGGACGATGGAGCTGCGCGCGATTAAGGTCTGGTACGACGGCCGTGCGGGGCTTGTCGAGCTGGACGACGACGTGCTCTCCATCGTCCGCCAAATCCGCGAGCGGTATGGCAACAAGGTCTCAGTCGAGGTCGACCCGCAACAGCAGGTCTACCACTTCGTCGAACATTCAGAGGACGGTACGGATCGTTTGATTTTCTCCACCGAGGAGCTTGATGGGCGTGCGCTGGATAGATTGCTGATGAGTGACTCACAACGTCGCATGTATCAGGATCCGTACGACGCCGCTGAGCGCGATCAGGACAAAGCCCACGATGATTACGACAAGCGATATGGGGAAAAGATCAAAGAGGTAGGTGAGGAGTTGGCCCACGCCATTCGTAAGGATGGTAACGCACCGTTCCTCCCGCTCCCTGTGGCGATTCCGAGAGGACTCGACGATGCCTGACACCGACGGTAAGTACTACATGAGCGACTTCATCGCCGACCTGCAGCAGCGCGGTTTCGATGCGCTAGCGCCAGCGGAGCTGAATGCCATCGTCAACAGGGCCTACTTCGCTGTGGCCAAGAAGAGTCGGTGGGAATGGGAGAAGACTAAGACGGCGTTCACGCTCGACCCGGGTCAGTTTCAGGTATCGGTCGCGTGTGTCAGCACTAGCGACCTCCCCAACTTCAGATCTCTCGATCGGCTCTACATGACTACAGCTGGCGTGGAGAAGAAACTCCTGCTGATGAAGGAGGAGGTCTTCGTCACTAACTACCTCAATCTCGACCTCACCCGGCCAGAGCACCGCAACGAGCCGAGTCAGTACTTCGTGTTCGATGAGCAGCTCTACGTCCTCAATCCGCCGGCGTCGACTCGCGCATTTCTCGCCTACTACTTCCAGCGGCCGACGTGGATCACCGATGACTTCGACCACTTCGTCACACCGCAGCATCTCGATGAGGCTATCATCGACGCCTCACGTGTCAGGGCCCACACGCGCGTCAACGAACCAGCGCTGGCGATGGCTGCGCGCTCGGACCTCGAGGAGGCCTTCGACGATATGCGCGATGACGAAGAGGAGGAGATGCAGGAGTACCAGGAGCGCACGTCTCCCGATAACACATGGCTCTGAATCCAAACGCCGTCCCGTACAGCCGCGAGCAGGTGGCCACTTGGCTCGGTGAAACGACGGCTACAGACGAAGCCGCGTTGCGCACCTTTCTCGAGGGCAAGTTGGGTGCTGACGCGCAGATGATGGTGAATACTACGCAGATGAATGCGTGGCCCGACTTCACGCTGCTGATCGACATGATTATTGCCGACCTTCCGAGCTACGGATTCACGTATGGCTAAGGCGCCTAATCTCCCAGGATTCCGTTTCAAGACTGTAGGCGTTGCAGGCGGTGCCAATATTCGCGAGGCGCTCAACTATATAGCGCCAGACCAGATGCGCCCTAGCGAGAACGTCACCCTGAGTGAGCGCGGTGGGGGCCGCAAGCGCCTTGGGTGTCAGTCGTTGGGCACATTCGGGGGATCGACTGCACGCGCCCTGTCGACCTACACATACTACCGCGCAGGCGCTGCACCACAGGTCTTGCTCCACACGACGGAGGGCATCTTGTATTACACCGATGACCCATCCGCCAACCCTGTGGTGTGGACGCAGATTGTGACCGGCGTGTCGTCTACGTCGCCCTTCTCCTACGAGACCTTCAAGGGAAACGTCTATCTTGGCAACGGCGTGGACATGTATGCGCGGTGGAATGGCACGACTTACACGGTGTTCCCGACGGCGCCTCGAGCGAAGTACCTCCGCCTGTGGAAGGATACGATGTGGCTAGCGGGGGCGCCTAGTCTGCCAGATCGCGTGTACTCCAGCGCCAACGGCGATGCCGAGGACTTCTCGTCTGCGGCGTTTGTTGACATTGGCCTAGGCGATGGTGATTCGATCCACGCACTCACGACAGATGGACAGTTCTTGATCGTGGGTAAGCGCGATAGCACCTTCACGATTTACGACCCGATCACCTTCGCGAACAGGGTGGTCGATTTCGAGAAGGGCTTCGAGTCGCACTTCGCGGTTGCGCAGTATGAGGGCGGGATCTTCTTTCTCAGTCGTCGCGGCATTTGTCAGTACTTGGGCGATTCGCCTTCGAGGGTTATCTCGACTCGACTCGATCCCCTATTCGTGCCCGAGCTGATTGCGCTCGACAAACTGCAGCAAGCTACAGCCTACGTCTATCAGGATAGAATCGGATTCGCCTTCCCGGAAGTCGGGCAACTACAGAACTCCGTCGTCGTCGAGTACTACCCGCGGATCGCGATGCCATCGTCGTTCGGGGTCATGGGCATAGCTCCGTTCGTATTCCACCGCATGCCCACACAGGTCTTTACGACGTGGCGATGGCAGAGTAAGGAGCAACTATTCGCCTCGCACAACACGGCTAACAAGTGGCTCCACGTCTTCGCCCCTGTGGGTGATGACGACGGTACAGCGTACACAGCGGTTATCAATACGCCGTTCTTCGATATGGGCACCCAGTTCGAGACGAAGTACCTACGCGCGCTACGGTTCCTGTGCGCGGGGCGATTCAACGTGCTCATCTTCCGCAATTACGACGGACCGATCTATCGCTCTCTGGTCGTGGATGCGACGATCCGGCGGGACTACTGGGATGTCAGCGCCGACTTGTGGGGCGTTGGGACGTGGGACTTCGAATCGCTCGTGCAGGACCTACGCAAGGAGGTCGATGCGTATGGGCGGTGCTTCTCGTTTCAGTTTCGTGATGCAGAGACGGGCACGACGCCACGTACGGTATGGGTCGGTGCGACGAGTAAGGAGGTGCCTGACGGTGAGTGGGCACTCTACGGCATGTTCGTGGAGGGGGTAACCTTGGGGCAGAGGTCATGAGTTACTACAGCGTCATTAATCCCCCGTCGATGGTCAATGGCCAGCCCGAAGACATCTCTGTGGTGCTGGCGAACTTCGACGCCATCCAGCAGGTCATCAACGCGCTCACCGACGCCAATATCGCGCCGGGCGCGGGCATCAAGCTCTCAAAGCTCGAGCCCTACGGTACACTCGGCGGCATCTACTTTAACGGCGGCGATATGGACGTGCCGGGTCGCTTGCGCGCGGGCGGAGACGTATGGGCACAATACAACACCAACCCTGTGGGCATCGGCAACATGGGCCCCGCCAGTCAACCTGGCCTGCAGGTCATGGGCGACACATACCTCTATCGTAGCGCCGCCGGCGTTTTCCAGACCCAGACCCTGCACGCTACGAATCTCCAAGAGACGTCTGAGAAGGGCCAGCCAAACGGTTACGTGCCTCTCGACTCGAGTGGTCATATCCCCACCTCGTTCCTCCCGCCATCCATGGACACGTCGTTGTACCAGCTTCGCTCGGAGAAGAACCAACCGAGTGGGTACGTTGGCCTCAGTGCGAGTATGGTTGCAAGTGCTGCTGAATTCTCAGGTACTGGTAGCGCTGTGTCCGATTGGACATTCCAGGCGCAAGTCGTAGGTGATGCTAACCCTCGCATCCTCATCAATGCCGGTGGGACGATGTATTGGACGAATGGTACTACTGGTGCCGATACGAGTCTTTACCGCACTGCAGCGGGCATCCTTAAGACTGACGGTCAGTTCTACGCTGGCACTGATATTGTGGCCAATGCGAGCCTTGCAAATCAGATCTGGCTCCACTCGAATGGTCGCATCTACTTCGGTAGTGCTGCTGACACGAATATCTACCGCAACGCCGCCAACCAACTCCGCACAAGCGGCTCACTGATCGTCGATGGTCTGGTTACTCCAGCTTCGCTTGGTTCAGGCACGCGTGACGGGACGAAGTATCTACGTGACGACGGGACTTGGCAGGCAGTTGCCGCAACTGGTGGGCTGCCCGCCGACACAGTCATTCCGGCAGCAACACGGATCATCGCCAACAAGCTCGTCGGCACCGACGTGAACGGCATCTGGCAGGTTAGAGGCGACGGGAGAATGGACTGGGGGCCTGGCGGCGCGGTTGCACTCGACACCGACTTGTATCGTCTTGCTGCGAACAGGCTCGCGACCGACGGAATGTTCACGGTCGGGAACAGCATCACCGTCACTCCGAACGTCTACATCCGTAGCGACGTCGGGCATCTCTTCTTCGGTGTCTCCGACGACACGAACCTGTACCGGGTAGCCGCGAACCAGCTTCGCACCGACGGGTCATTCACCATAGGGAAGACCACTCTCGGATTCGTCACTGGTGGCGAACTTGGGAATACTGGCTATGCGCGCTTTACTCGTTCCGCCGTTTCTCTCTCGGCGCTCCAGGTGGGTGTCAATGGGGACAGCAACGCGCGCATCCAGATCGATACTGCCGGTAAGATCGACTGGGGTCCTGGTGGTGCAACTGCTGTTGATATTAGCCTGTATCGCTTCATCCCCTTCTACGTGTACCTCCGGACTAACGCAAGCTTCATGGCGGACCAGGGGATCTGGCTCGACTATGTCGATGGCGGCCGTCGGATCTCGTTCGGCAGCGCTGCAGACACCGAACTGTGGCGCTCGGCGGGGCAGACGCTCAAAACTGGAGCCTTCTTCCAGTCGGGCTATACGACTACCGCCCATGTCGGCACCGTCGCTCAGACGGTGATCGGTGCCGATGGTTCGTCGCGTCCGTCCATCAGCTTCGGGAATCCGGTCGATGCAAGCATCTACCGTTCGGGGGCAAACGCGATCAAGAGCGACGGTTCCTTCGACGCTGCCTCCTACTTGATCGGCGGGCAGATCGCCTGGACAAAACCCGCTACGGGCTACCAGCGGAGTGGCGACGTGGTGACGCAGGTCATGCGAAGCTCAGCAGGACAGGCGCTCGCCATCGGTTTACCAACCGACACGACCGAGCACTTCCGCGTCGACACGTCCGGAGTGATCAGCTGGGGGCCCGGCAACGCCGCGAGCGACACGAATCTGTACCGTTATACAACAGGGATGCTTCGCACCGACAGCTACTTCCTCGTCGCGAACAAGATGGCCGTCGACCACGGCGGCACCGGGGCGAAACTGTTCTTCGGTAACGCGGAGGATACAAGTTTGTGTCGTCTCTCAGCGGGTATAATCGGGGTCGGGTGGGGTGGCGCTGACGGGTCACTTCAATTCGACCACTGCACGGTCAGCGGTGGTGCTCCTCAGCTGACGTTTAGTGGCGTTTCTGGAGCACCGACCCTGTACGTTGACGGGAGTGGCGCTCTCAAATTCAAGGGCGGTAGTGGTACCGTCACAACCGTCGCTCCAGCATAAGGAGGCATATGCCAAACTACCGTACCTACAAGTTCCTCATCATCCCCGTCATCCAGGAGGTGGACGAGGAGGGCAACGTCGTACAGGAGATGTCACCTGAGCAGCCGACGACAGTATTCGGTCTCAAGGGTCTGCACACCTACGCCGACGCGTTCGAGCTCGACCTTGCCGCCCGCATCCCCGAAATCCGAGAGAGAGGCCGCGTGTGAACATCATGGTGAACATCAACCTCGGGCCCGACGACAACGTGCCGACCACAACGCCGGCGGAGTTCCTCGAGAAGCTTGGGGGCGATCCCGACAAGGACACGATCAGCGTCAGTATCAGTACCTCGTACGTGCCGTCACCCGTCCCGCCACCTACAGAGCCTGCATAAGCACTTGTGAGCATCACCAACTTCAACTTCCCGTACCGCCCCCGCGCAGACGACCCAAATGCCGTCTTCGTGGTACAGCGGAACGTGGATTTTCTTGCGGCGCGCATGCTCCAGCTGACAACCCACATCGACAGCGGCAGTAACATCGTCTTCAGTGGCTCTACCTCGCAACTCGTCCTATTCTCCGTCAACCTCCCCACAGCTGTGGTCACCGCGACACCGACAGCCGATCCCGGCGGCCGCTGGTGGATCAGTGGCGTGAATAGTAGCGGCTTCACGTTTCACCTCGAGATTGCTGCACCGACTGCAGGTGTACCCTTCGATTGGATCGCGAGAGGAAGTGCCAGCTAATGTCTACCCTTGACTTCACCAACGCGCCACTCGCGCCAGGCAGCCCGCTGGTACCGCCGGTAAACCGCCAGCTGGGTCAGAATCCGATGCTCCCCGCGCTGCCGGCGACAGGCGACCTCGATTCGCAATACCTCGCCGACGAAGCCGCACTTCGCCAGCAGATTGGTCAGCAGTACGGAGATGTCCTTCAGCAGCTGGGTTGGTCGGATGAGAATGGCAACTTCATCCCTGGCTCACTCAGCGTGCAGGCGGGGCGTCAGGCCAGCAGCCTAGCTCGCTCGTCGAACCTCGCCGCGGAGGACGTGACGAATCAGGCGACCCGCGACCAGACGCTTTTCAGCAGCCGCCGCGCCCTCGATACCGCTCGAGCACAATTCCCCTTTCAGACGCAGATCGGTCAGCTCGGCGTAGACATCCCTGTGGCCCTGGGCGGATTATACGAAAGGGCCGCAGGTCTCATCGACCAGTACGTCACCGCGAACAACCGACTCCTCGCAGCGATGGCGCAGCGACGCGCCGCGGCGATCGCGCAGGCGCCGGGCACCTCACCAGGCGACACCGGCCCCGGCGGTCCCGAGGCGCCGACCGCACCGACCGATACGGGACCGGCGCCAGAGGCGCCGCCGTCAGCCGGCCAAGCAGGCGAGGGGTCAGGCGGAGGTGGGACACGTACGACCGGTGGCATCAACAGCGGATTCGAGACGCAGGAGCGACCGACGGCGCAGACGCCATACACGCCACTAAATCCTCCTGACCAGTACCCCTATCCGCTGGATATTGTCGGTGCGGGTGGCGGCACATCGTCGGGTGGGATCAACAGCGGGCCTGAGCCGTACGAGCGCGGGGGACCCCTCGTGCCGGCGACACCGCTGCCGCCTGAGCCAGTCACCCCGCCGCCGGGCTACGGCGCGAATCCGGCGGGGCAGCTCATAAACGCCGATCAGGTCTACAACCAGACCACTGGCTACAACGAGACCGAACCAGGCGCCGGCTACGTGCCGTCGCCCTATCCAACGTTCACCCCACCTGCTGCGCCGGAGCCACCTCCTCCCGAACCGGCGCCAGAGGACAACTCGATCTTTCTCGCAACACTGCCATCCGACCACCCGCTGGTGCCCCTGCTGCAGCAGATCGCCCAGCCGATCACGCCGCCGCCCGGATACGGTGGAGGGCGCAACGCCGCACAGGTCCGCCGTAACAACCTGTAGGTGAGCCATGAGTAGCTACTCAGACATTCCAAATCTGCCTGCACCACAGTCTGATGACGCGCTGCGCAAGACGGCCGCGTCGCAGGTCGACCTAGAGATCAACCAGTCCGTCGCGCCGATTCAGTCGCAGATCGCGACGGCTACGGACCGAGAGAACAAGAGCCTGGACCAGGTCGCGGGCATGTTCAATGCCCTCCAACCTGTGGTGGATCAATCGGCGCAGGCCGTACAGACAGGGTATGACCAGGCTCAAAGCCAGGAGAAGGCGATCTTCACGCAGGCCCAAGCGAACCTGCAGAAAATGCGCGCGAACCGCGCGCAGGACGCGCAAAACATGGCGCAGATGATCGGCGGTCCTGTGGCGATGGACGAATGGACACAACCGTACGACCAGGCCACAGAGGACCTGACGAACCTCGGCGCGGGACAGCAACTGCACACGTTGGTGTACGCGCAGGCGGGTGAGCAGGAGGCTCAGCAATTCGCGGGGCAGGTGATGCCGTTGGTGCGCACGGAGCAGATGGCGTCAGTCCGTAATCAGTTTGAGGAGCAAATCCGTGAGTACAACGACCAGATCACGGCGCTCCAGGCGCAGAGAGGCGCGCAGGTCAACAAGCGGTTCAACGACCTCCGCACGCAGGAGCTACAGTACGGGCTTCAAAGGGCGCAGTTCCAGCTCGACAAGTTGAACGCCCAGAAGGACTACAACTTCAAGGTCCAGCAGGCGAAGATCGCGCAGACACAGGCGGACCGTACATTCAAGCTCAACAAGCAGCAGTTCGACCTCGACAAGACAAAAGCTGACCATGACTACCAGATGGCGAAGGTTGCTGCTGGCCAAAACAAGCGCAAGCTAGACCAGGCTGACAAGGACTACGACTTGGAGTTGAAGCGCATCTCCATCGAACGGCAGCAGGCTGACAATCAAACGAAGCAGCTCGCGCTCCAGCGGGATGAGGCCCTCGGTTACATCGACGGCAAGCCCACGCTGGAGACGCAGGTCGCGCTCGGTGAGATTGGTGGTAAGCCGACACTTGCTGCAACGACTGAGATGGACCAGGCGAAGCAAGCAGCAGTCACGGCTGGCCTTAATGCGAAAGAGATCAACGCCCGTATCGCTGAGAGTAAGGCCAACTTGAAGACGGCAACGATGGATGCCAAGAACAAGCAGACGGCGCAGTGGTTCGACATCCTGAACAACGCCATGAATCCGAAGGATGGCGTGGATACGGTCGTCACGCAGGCAGTGCCAATCGCCTCGAGTCAGGGCCTTCTCACGCCGGGCGCATTCCAGGGCAAGGACGGCCACTGGTATGTGTATCAGGACGTGCATGTCCACACGCCAGACACGCGCATCACTGACCCGAACGCCCTCGTCGACTACCTCTACACTGCCGTCAACGACCCAGCTACGATGAGCCGCGAACGCGCCACTGCGCTCGTCAGGGATAAGTTGGGGTTAAGCCAGGATTGGAAGTACGGCGACCCCGATCCGCGCAAGGCAACGGCGACCCCAACCACCAAGACTACGAGAGACACTGGTGGCCCCGCAGGTGCAGCTGGCAGTCAGGGTAGCGATACTGGGCAAGGTGGAGCAGGCCCCGCTACAAGCGGGACGACCACGACGTATCAGCCGACGAAGAAGGCGCCTACTGACACGTCGACTAACGTGTGGACACCGATGGGCGCTATGCCTTACAGTCAAGCCGTAGATATCGCGGCGGGCCGTGGCGACTATGCCAAGGCTCAGCGGGACCAGATGTACGACTGGTTCATCCAGCAAGGCTACCCGCTGCCGAAGGTCGTTAGTGGCGGTAAGACTGCAACGACCGTGACCACGAAGGCCAAGCCCTCTGACTGGGCGGGCTACAATGTGCCGCTTACCACCACAGGTAAGTTCGACCTCAAGGCGATTCGTGCTCAGGCTAATGCCGGTAACAAGAAGGCGCAGGCGTGGCTATCCGGTCACGGGTGGAGTCAGTGAGCAATCAGCTTCCGGAGATCCCCGTCGCCGGCGCGCCAGGCGCGCCTACTATCCCCGTAGCAGGTAGTCTGGATGCGCCGACGTTCCCTCAGACCGACCTGACCCGGCCGGTAGCGTTCAACAGCAACCAGACAGGTTTCACCTCTCTCGGCGACATGGCGCTCGGTCGCGCGACGCAGATCCTCGACGCCGTACACACACGCCGCATGTCTTGGCAGACGGCGCACGATCTGCTAAAGACGCTGTCTGACGCAGACAAACAGACCATCGTCAAATTCCGACCGGGGATGGACGAGGACGAAAAGCGTGCTCTCGATATGCCGAGTGGTGGCGGCGGGGGTTTTCTCGGCGGCGTTGGGCATTTTCTCACGCACGGTCTGCTCAACGATGTGGGTCTCATCAGCAACAAGCCTACCACCAACGTTGCAGGCAAGACTGTGGGTAATCTCCTCACAGACGTGGGTAACACGGTGCGGGCCATACCAGCCGGCCTGTATCTGGCGGGCAAGTCGCTCGGCACGGACGTCGCGGATGTTGCTACAGGTGACGTTAACTTCTCTAACACCTACCAGCATATCCTCAAACCAATGGGTCAGCAATACGGTCAGATGTACGGGCCAGCGTTTCACGGCGACTTCGGCGAGACCGCGCATCGCATGG
>Ga0126379_10001632_pt1 | contig 13806 bp, 19 predicted proteins | sample PanSoiMetPlot_24_FD_92640 | JGI IMG/M metagenome (GOLD analysis project Ga0126379, IMG submission 92640) | Tropical forest soil microbial communities from Panama - MetaG Plot_24 | ecosystem: Environmental > Terrestrial > Soil > Tropical forest > Bulk soil | place: Panama | collected 2016-02-17 | reverse complement strand
CGCGCTCGATGCGCCAGAAGGAAGAGGCCCACGACTACCGCTATTTCCCTGATCCTGACCTGCTGCCTTTGGTGCTCACACCCGAGGAGGTCGAGGCGCTCAAACGCGGACTTCCGGAGTTGCCGGACGAAAAGAAGGCGCGGTTTATCGCCGACTATGGCCTTTCGGTCTACGACGCCGACGTTCTGGTGAGTGAACGCGCCACCGCCGAGTTCTATGAGGCGGTCGCCAAAGGGCGGGATGGCAAGAGTGCCGCGAACTGGGTCATCAATGAGTTGTTCGGACGCCTCAACAAGGAAAGCAAGGGGATCGACCAGTCCCCGCTTTCGGCGTCCCAGCTCGGCGCGATCCTCGATCTGATCGCCGAGGGATCGATCTCGGGAAAGATCGCCAAGGACCTCTTCGACATTGTCTGGAACGAGGGTGGTGATCCTCGGGCCGTGGTCGAGGCGCGCGGCATGAAGCAGGTCACCGATCTGTCGGCCATCGAGACGATTGTCGACGGCATTATCGCCGCCAATCCCGATAAAGTGGCCCAGGCCAAGGCCAAACCGACCTTGATTGGTTGGTTCGTCGGACAGGTGATGAGGGCGTCGGGTGGCAAGGCCAACCCGCAGGCGGTCAATGATCTGCTCAAACGCAAGCTGGAGATCTGAGCAACGGGCGCAGCTTTTGCGCGATGATTGCCGCGCCATCGCGGCACCGGAATGGCGTGCTGGCGCGGTCGCGACCGCGCGAGCGCGCCACGTCGGGCGCTGCAGGCTGGTGCACATGGCGACGGACAGATGCGAATCACTGTCGCCGATTCGGCCGACGGCGCATCGAATCTGCGGCGGGACTCGGTCTTGCGACCGAATTTGCAAAATTTTTTTTCGCCGGGTTGGAGCCCGCGGAAATCGCCCGGCGACCTTGTCTCGGCACGCGTGCGAGCACTTCACGCGTGCGCGGACGGCGCGGAGAGGCTCGACAATGGTGTTGAGAAACCCTTGTGCCACGCGGCTTTCTTGCACTCGATGTAATGCGATGCGCTCGCTCGATCGTGGACGCGATGGTTGCTCGACGCCTCGCACCGGGCATGGAGTGAGGCGCCAGAGGCGCTCGGCGACGCCTCGAGATTGTCCACCATTCGTTAAGTGGAGTCGCTGTTTTTTGCGTTGTGCTGTAGTAATCGGAGTGCAGTGCAGTTCGATTCGCGAATGCACTGTTCCGCAACTTGCCATCTCTCATGGCTAGGAGGGCAGTATGGTGAAGAAGGCAAAGGCGAAGACGAAACCGGCGGCCAAGAAAACCGCAGCGAAGAAGACCAAGCGGAAGGTCGCGAAGAAGAAGAAGTAGTCATCCGCCGGTTCTTGCGGTTGGCTCAGTGCCAAGCGCAGCGTCGTATCTGTCGGCGAGGACGAAAGCCAGCGGTCGCAACTGCTGCGAACCGCCCCGCCGACAAAACGACGACAGAGGGCGTCGGTGAAAACGGGGTACAGCCTTTACGAGGCATGCTCTAAAGGCCCGCATCAAAGTCGGGCGCATCCAGTGGGCAACGGCGTGCCGCTAGACGTGCATGACAAGCTCGCCGAGGATGCAAAATGAGCCGGGTGAACTCGTAAAGCACCGATGTGGCGAGCTGCGTGCCTTGCATCCAAGGACCATTGTCGCCCCATCCTCGGAAATCCGACGCCCTCGGCAGACTTCTAAGAAGCCTCGGTGCGAAGTAAGCCCAAAGTTCGGTGCTCGACTTCGCATCCGGCGCCTTGTTTGCCAATATGGGCCGCCGACCTATTCGTCGAGCGAGTTGGGAACGCCATAGAGGCCGCGCTGGGCTGGAGCTCTCCTAAAGCATCCGTATTGACGGTCAGCCTGTCGGGCGCGCCCCAGGCGTCAATGTCTGCCACCCGCTATGCAAGTAGCGAACTGGCGAAATCGACATTGCGACTTCCCTGGCGATTGTCGCCTGCGGCCGTGTGACGAACGTCCCACAATCGGTTCGGCAATCCTCGCCGAGGAGCGGCGCCGGCGTTCGCCTAGGCACGCAAGCTCATCACTCCCAGGCGAATGCTGCTCCCAGGAATGACGTCGCGCGTTAAGAGCCCGCATGCGCTGCTCGGCGACGTGTTCGGGGCTGTTGCGATCCACACGCCTCGGCCCAAGCGGGAGGATCCGCAATCTCACGTGATCTGTTCACTCCGGTTCGCCGGGCGGGTCCGGATTGTGTTGTGTGAGAAGGCTGTCATGCCTTGCGGCGCGCGATGGGGCGGCCCTGCGCCAAGTTCGCCGACGATCGAGTCTGCCTCGCACGCATAGCATACAGAAAGCTCGATCAGTTGCATGCGGCGCTGCGGCGACCTAGGTTCCCCCTTGAGCCAACCCCAATCACTGATCGTCGGCGGAGTCACTCATGGCGCCACTTCAGACCAAGCCCATTGCTTTATACTATTGGCCCACCCCGAACGGTTGGAAGATTTCGATCATGCTCGAGGAATGCGGGTTGCCCTACCAGGTGCACCCCGTGAACATCGCGCAAGGCGATCAGTTCAGGCCGGAGTTCCTTGCAATTTCGCCCAACAACCGCATGCCCGCTATCGTTGATCCGGAGGGACCGGACGGAGAGCCCATATCGGTGTTCGAATCCGGAGCGATCCTGCAATATCTCGGGCGGAAGACTGGCCAGTTTTATCCGACTAACGAGCGCGCCCGGGTGGGGGTCGATGAGTGGCTGTTTTGGCAGGTCGGCGGACTGGGCCCGATGGCGGGCCAAGCCCATCACTTTCGCGGCTATGCGCCAGAAAAGATCCCCTATGCGATCGATCGCTACACCAACGAGTGCAATCGGCTCTATGGCGTCATGAATACCCGCCTCAAGCATTCTTCCTACCTCGCCGGCGACATCTACTCGATCGCCGACATGGCGGCCGTTGCGTGGGCGACGCTAGCCGAGCGCCGCCAAGGTCAGGACCTCCAGCAATTTCCGCACCTGGCACGTTGGCTCGAGACGGTGAAGGCGCGCCCCGCCGTCGTACGCGGACTTGGCCTCAAGGTCGAGGAAGCCCAGAAGGTCGACATGAAGGATCCGAAGGTCTGGAACCTGTTGTTCAATCAGCGGGCGAGATGAGACCGGCGCTCTTGAACACGTTAGCCGGCGTGCGCGCCGGGATGGGAAGGGCGGTTGCGGCTATGGTTATCGACTGGCGAAGGTCGACGGTTTCCAAGTCGTCAATCGAACGCCCAACTCGCGATCAGAGCGAGAGTTTTGCGGTTAACCGACCATCACCGCAATCTGTCGCATGCGTTCGTTCAGAATCCATTCATCGCACCGCTTAAGCGGTCGTTCAAACGTTGTCCCGATGATCACTCCCGCTCGCATGGGGAGACTTAAGTTCGAGCATCAGTTACCCGATGCCCTCAAGAAGCGAGCGGGGTGATAACAGGGAGAGGCCAACATGGCCCGTCATGAACTGGTCGATGTCGAGAGCGCTGCGCTCGGACAGGCCAATACATCGAGTGAAGCGCTGTTCGAACTCGGTCTGATGTACGCGACCGGGCGCTCGGTGCAAACCAATTTGATCTCGGCGCACAAGTGGTTCAATCTTGCGGCCATGCGTGGCAATCGAGATGCCGTCCGCTACCGCCGCGAGATTGCCGCGGAAATGTCGGAAACTGACATTGCCGAGGCGCAGCGCGCCGCCCGCGATTGGATGCTTGCACACTGACCAGGCGCAGGACGTCGGGCGGCGTCAACGATGGGCGTGATCCGGCTCCAACCGCGAGCCTCGCGTCAATCAAACGGCGGGGATCATTGGGTTGGGCATGCCACATCCAGTGGTTGCAAATGGCGCCTGCAGGAAACGCTTCCCATCCAGTGAACGCCGCTCACCGTGGCGGCGTTGGCTCGATCCGCGCCAACGGTTTGGGACGGGGAAGCGACGACCGCATGCAGCGGGCTTGCAAGGAAAGTGCGGTCGGACAACGTGAAAAATCGGGCAGCGCGCATCTCATGCGTCGCTGCCGTAAGCCAAGAGGCGCCGCGCGCTCGATACCCGGCCCGCCTGCCACGGCGCGACTATAAGCCTACCAGATGAACCTCGACGCTCTCGCCGTGCCGCTCAAGCTGCTCAGCGGCATCGCTTGCCAACCGCAACGCCTCGTCTTGCGTCTCGTAGGGGCCGTATTCCTCGTCCTCGAATTTGATAAGCCAAATCGCATCGTGCCTCACGATGTAGTACCGCGTATCGGGCATAAGAGCCTCCGGTGCTGAGGGCGGCAGCCGCGGGGCGGCGTCGGTATTTTGGATGTTGCGCCGATTTGCAGTCAGCTTCAAATCCAAAAAGTGAACGCTTCCACGACGAGCGGACCAAGCGGCCACCGAGCCGCTTTGCGCCTCGCTCAGGCGACGGCGTTTCCGGCGGCGGCATCGTTGTGCAACAAATTTGCCACCGCAAGAGCTTGCGGATCGTCTACCCCTCGGTTGCCGCCTCGCCCGACCTGAACCCAACCGATGACGCCCGCACGTGGCGAGCTCCATTGTGCTCGCCCTCCATCTTACCTGTTTTAAGCAAGCCGGATGTCAGCCCCGCTACATTTGGCTCGAAGCAACGGCAGTCAGCGCCCCGGGTCGCCGCCGCACCGTTTGCATGCCACTTGGCCTGGTCGATGCGCACGGGCCATCGGCTAGGCCGCATCCCCGGGATAAAAGCGGCAGGCACCGTCAGGGTGAGCGGCCGAGCCAGATCCGCGGCAATGGATGTCAATCCGGCACGCTTTAGCGACAACCGGCCTTTCCCAGCGAGCGAAAGCCCACTTGATCGGCGAGGCGCGCTGCTGATCTCCTGCGACGCGGGTACGGGACGGCGGGCTCGAGGGCAACCGTGGTGCTGAGGATCAAGTCTGATCACAGCAACTTCCGCTAAGGGGATCAGGCGGCCGTGTCTGTGGGAACGAACACGGCCTCCGCGTCCTCAAGCCAGGATTCTTGCTTCCACCACGGGTGTTCGAGTCCACAGGCCGAGCACTGAGAATGCATCAGGATGTTGGGAAGCTGCTCAAAGCTATGGGCGTCGGCTTCAATGCCGGTCGAAATCGCTTCGCCCAAGTTCGGGCACCTGATCATAATGATGCTCACGTGACTTCTCCCTTGCTGAACGTTTCTCAGTCACGTTGTCGTTGAATATTAATGCGACAGCAGCGGACGGGCGAGTCAAAATTTTCGGTCGGGCCGGCCCCCAGGGAAACCCGGGTCTAACCTGCCTTGCAGCCCGCAGACCGACCGTCTTCGAGCCGAGGGCATCTCAGTGGCCAAAGCCCAAACCGCGGAATTTTCCTCGACAAGCGGCCGCTGACCCGGATGGTGGCGCCTGGGAAAGGGGGTTTTTACCATGGACGCTGAAGTTTGGTTGCACGATCCGACCGGCCCGACAGATTTCAGCCCTGATGACCCGTTCAAGCCGACTGGCGCCATCGGTTGACGCAGTGCGCTGCGCACCTAGATCAGCCCCATGTGTGGTCGAATCGTTCAGTCCGGTGGGGCTTTGCAGCTTTCCATCGTCGAGGGGCTGGGCGCGCCTGACAGCCGCGTCCTTTCCTGCCCGCCCCGCTACAACGGCACCCCCAGTCAAGAGCTACTGGTGATCCGCGAGAACCATCAGACCGGCCGTCGCTCCATCGATGTGCTGCGGTGGGGGCTTATCCCACACCGGTGCAAAGAGCCGTCAGGGGGGCGCAAACCGATCAATGCCAAGGCGGAGACAGTGGCGAGGCTTCCGACCTTCGGGGATGCCTATGCGCGTCGCCGCTGCATCGTCCCAGTGAACGGTTTCTATGAGTGGCAGGTGACCAAGGCCGGCAAACAGCCCTATGCGGTCGCGATGGCGAACGGCGAGCCGTTCGCGCTCGGCGCAATGTGGGAGAACTGGTGGTCGCAGCAGACCGCGCAGTGGATTCGCACGTTCTGCATCCTCACGACGCCGGCTAACACCCTGGTGAGCCGTATTCACAACCGCATGCCGCTCATTCTATCGGCGGATGACTACGGGCGATGGCTTGGCAAAGAACCAGATCCTGCCGACCTCTTGGGCGTCTATTGCTCCGCTCCTATGGCGATCTGGCCCGTCTCGAACCGGGTGAACTCCCCGACGAACGACGACGCAGCAGTTCTTGCGGGCATTGACACGTCGGTCCGGGGCGAGCCGATGTGATCGTGTTGATCAGGGCGCTCTGGCTTCGTTGATGGGGGCGGACGTGTGTGGTGGACGCGGTGGAGCGATGGTCGCGTCGGAGCGATGGACGCAACGTGCGCTCCAGCCGAACCAATTCACGACCATCGCAGGAATGAAGCCGAACACCATTGAGGTCAGCACATCGGCGGGACCGACAACCAGGTAAATGGTCGCAACGATCGCGCAAATTGCGCTGAGGATCATTGCCACCCAGAACAGCACCCTCACTAGCATGAGGGGATGATATGAAGCTGGCCGGACGCCTTCCATCCGCAAAACTTCCTAGCGCAATGCGGCAAGGACCTGTTTGCGAACTTGGGAAAAATTCTGCTGCATTTCCATGACGGGCTGACCCTGCGTGATCATCGATCATTGAGGAGGGTCGCAAACCCAGGTGCTGGTCCATTGTCTTCGCGCTCTCGGCACCGTGATGGCGGCGGCGATCCGCGGACGCGACGCAGTGGTCGGGTCGGATCCGTGCTCGCGTCGCCGAAAGTGCACTGGAAATATGCGGACGGCCGCTCTCCCGGGCTCCGCGGCTCCGGCGGTCAGCGATCATGCAACGAAGGCGAAGCGTCGCAACTGCCACCGTTTTGAAAAAGGCGCTATTTTCGCTGGTTGCAGGAAATATCGACATATCCATCCCGGCCTTCGGCCAGGTCGATCATCCGTGCTTGGCGATTCGCCTTAAGCCTCCGGAAACACGCCGTGAGCTAACATTGACGCGTCGGACTTGACTATCGCGTCTGAAGCGCGCCCCGGGCGGTCCCGGCCGTATTTGCTCCTTCGGCCGGGGCCGCCGGCACTGTTCGGGCGCCTCAGTCGCGCGCGCGGCCAGCGGAGCGACTGCAGTCGCCAAAACGTGTGCGCGTGCCGCTCCCGCCTGCGGCTTCATCGTGCCCCAATGGTGACATGGAGTGTGGCTTTGGGGCGCATTTATGACGCAGGGTCATTGCGCGCACCGAACAAAGTTTAAGAAGAGTCTGGACGTGAGATTGACGTGCACCGAACGGTGCGAAAGTGTGTTTCAATTAAACGACAGGATTTTGACGGAAGCGCTAACTAAAAAAGTGCGGTCCCGACCGGCAGTCAGGGGGCAGCCTGATAGGACCGGGACCGCCATGCCGGGTACTACACACCACTAAACTCACATACAGTACTAAGACTCAACCCGCCCGACGGCCAATGCTTCGGCTGCAATTATGGCTTAGTCTGGTCGCTTGTGTGGCAAAGGGGGCTGACGTGTTGCATTTTGGTACGCTTGTGGCTTTTTGACCACACTCGGCCACCCGGAAAACACCTGATCTCGTCGCGTTCCGTCCGTCCCCCGCGCGTTAGCGCTTGACCAAAGCGTCGCGAATTTCTTGAAGCAGCACTTCCTGGCGCGGCGGCGGTGGTGGTGCGGTCTCAGCCTTCGGTTGCTTCAATTGATTGATCGCTTTCACAACAAGAAAAAGCGCCCATGCAATGATCAGAAAATTGACAACGATCGTAATGAAGTTGCCAAACGCCAACACCGCGCCCTGTTTCTTTGCTTCCGCCAGGGTTGTGGCCGTAATAGCCTTCGACAACGGGAGGAAATAGTTCGAAAAGTCAACGCCGCCGGTGATGGCGCCGATGATCGGCATGATGACGTCGCCGACGAGCGAATCGACGATCCTTGTGAACGCAGCACCGACAACAACGGCAATCGCCAGGTCGAGGACGTTGCCTTTCATGGCGAAATCGCGGAATTCTTTTAGCATCACCGCATTCCCACGAGCATCGGGCGTGATGGCCCTTTCCGGTGTCGGGGGCGCACGGCGCCGCCACCACGCCGCGCACGACCCGTTTGGCTTCACGCAGCCGGTCAAGCGCCGGCGGAAGATAGGGTTCCGTTCGGGCTTGCTTGATCGACAGTCGTCGGCAGGTATTCGGCGAGAAGCTTTAAGGCTCCGTCGATGGGAAGCCCAAGCTGCCTGGCAATCTGCTGAACCTGTTCATTACCGAGCGCGGCCCGCAACTGGTCGACCGTCACGGGCAGGTTGGCGCCGTTGCCCAGCCACGATTGAACCTGGTCGCTGAGACCACCTTGTTGCAGCTTATTGACCAGGCCCTGAAGGTCGCCGAGGTTGGTCTTGGCCAAAACCGCTGAAATGAGCGCGGGAACCGCGTCAGCTTCAACTTGACCCAAAACCCCTTTCAGGGCGCCGCCCAAACTGTCGAGCAATCCCATGTCGATCTCCTCATCCCTTAAGGGAGCACGCCAGGACGGATCGCCGCTAACTACGGATGCTTCTCATTTTTGGCCGCACGGAACCCGGCCGAAGCGGTGTCACGTTCGCACATATACGCGCCCTTTTTGGTGTTGCCGTAGTCCCTGGTTCCGGTGAAGTGGTAGATTTTCGAATCGAGGTTTGCCCACACCACGGTATCGCCTGGGCAATGCGACCTGGCTTCGGCTTCGGTCGCGAATTGGCCGGCCGCGGCCGGAACGCCGGTTGCAGGGGCCCTCGTCGGCGGGGTTGCCCGGGCCGAGGGCGGGGGAGCAGCGGGCTGCGTCCGTTCCGGTTGGGCCGCCGATGGGGTCGGGCGAACCGGCGCGGCCGCAGGCGGAGCTGCGCTCGTCGCCAGCCCGCGGCACTCCGCTATAAAGTCCTTTTTCTTCTTACCGCTGGCTTGAATAGCCGCTTTGTTGGCTGTCCATTCCTCGTTGCATTGCTTCGCGGTCTTGGTGCCGGCGGAGGGTGCCCCGGGCGCCGGCTGCGCGGGCGCTGGCGCCGCGGCTGATGGGGCCGTGCCACGGCATTCGGCTATAAAGTCCTTCTTCTTCTTGCCGCTGGCTTGAATGGCCGCCTTGTTGGCCGTCCATTCCTCGTTGCATTCTTTGACAGTCTTCTGCTGAGCCCAGAGGCTGCCGGGTGCTGTCAGCAGACCAACCACGACCGCACACCACGCTACGCCAATCAAACGTTTCCGCATCCCACCCTCCTTGAGTGATACAAGCTAACCCGGCATTTGTCGGGTACCGAAGGGCCGATCTCTACTGTCCGACCGTATCGTTGACGCATTTCTTCGTGAAACTTGCCTTGGCTGCGCCAGCCAATTTCTTCTCCATCGCCGAAGCATCGCAGGATGCGTGCGCGTCCTTTTCACACTTCTTCATAAAACTGGTGAGCGCCGCGCCAGCTAGTTTTTTGCTAGCCGCGTCGTCCTTGCAAGTTGCCGCCAACGCGCCCGCCGCATACAGCGAGACCGCGGTTACGATCAGAATGCGCTTCATGGGTGTGTCCTCCACTGTTGCCTATTTAGAACGGTCTTGCCGTCACTGCGGATCGCAGATATCCGGCATCGGGGCCCTCAGCCGGCGTCGACCCTGCATGCGGTTGGGAATATTGAGACTCGACAGCAAAAATCAATTCGGGACGATCGACAGGCGGAATGGTCGAGAGCGATCCGGTGCATCGTTTGGCGCATCCCGTGAGGTGTGGTCGTCGAACGGTCCTTTGGTTGGCTGAAAGTCCTGCGGGCACGGCGCGGTGGTTTTGCGCGGGCCAAATGGCGGCCACCAGCAAACTCCGCTCGCGCTCTGCTCCTGCGTTCCCCCTTCGCCAGCTCCGAACGCACTCTAGCCCTAACACGCCGCAAAAGCTAGCCTTTAAGAGGACGCTGTCAGCAATCCATATGGTGGGCGGCCGCATCGGCTCCGACCAATCGCAAGGGTCAAACGTGAACAAAGATTGATACGGCCAACCCACCCTACGCGTGCAGGCAGGCAGGCGGGTCTTTGCGCCAAGCCGGGAGACTTCGACAGAATCGGCCTGCCGCTGGACCCGCGGCGTTCCCGGCCATGATGGCGTCGTTTGCAAGGAAGGGCGCGTTCTCGAAGGGTAATGAACGCACGTTGCGAGCCTTGTGCCGATACGGCCTCTTCGCGTTGGGGGCGGCAAGCATTGTGCGGGGCACAATGCACCGGGCCATCGCCGTGGCCCGCTTCTCGCGAAGATCCGGGTGAGTCTCAATTCGGAACAGATTGCGCAGCCGCGCCGAGACCCGTCGCACGCCTCTAGCGGGTGCCGCTCCTGCTCGCTTAGCCGTGCATGCCGACCGGCGGCAACCCTTTGACGGACTAAAATCACTAACGCCAAATGTGCCGTATTGACTGAGGTCGACGTTCGTTGTGTCTGGTCATCGCGCGATGATGAAGGCGCGCTGAAGCGGATCCTCATTTGACGCCCGGTACGGCGATATCCGCGCATCGCAGGTGCGCAGGCTCAGCGTCCTTCAGGCGCGCAGTGAGCGTCAATCCTCCTTGTAGCCGTATCCGGGCGTGTTCCCGGTATTGTCGAAATATTTGTACGGCAAGAACTTGCCCGACATACTGATCCTGACGCGATCACCTTTTGGGTCGGGCAGGCGCTCCATCGTCATGTCGAAATCAATCGCTGACATGATCCCATCGCCGAATTCTTCCTGGATCAGTTCCTTCCAGGTGGTGCCGTAGACCATAACCAGTTCGTAGAAACGGTAGATGAGCGGATCGGTCGGTGGCAACGTCGGTATCGAGCCGCGATACGGCACCTCGTTAAGCAATCGTTCCGCCTCCTTGCTAAGCCCAAATAGCTTTGCAGCCGATTGTGCCTGCGGCCGCGTAAGCTTCATTTGGCCAAGCAGCGCCGCGGTGATCAACATCGGCGAAAAGCCACCTATTTCGCCGCAGATGTGTTTCCAGGTCCATCCATTCTCACGCTTGATGTCGAGGATTTTTTCGGTGAGATCGGCGCGCTTCATCATCGTCTCCGTCAGGTGTCTTGCCGGCCCAACAAGGTCCTGCGATTGGGGGCCGTTTTCAAGGCATTGCGGAGCCGACGTCGCCATCCGACGCTTCTCGGCGAAACCTCGGTTTCTCGCTCTTGGGTTGCAGGTGCGGCGTTCGTCCACCACTCCAGCGCGTCGTCGAAGCAAACGCGGTCCCCTGGGCCTGAGCCAGCGCCCGGGCCGCGAACCGGCGCGTGGGTAGAGGCAGCCGCCATGCGCTCTCTTGACAAGATCATCGTGTAGATACACATTAGCGACATGGAAGAGCTGTTGAGCGATCGTCTGCGGAGCCAAATCAGCACGATGGGAGAGCGTTGCTTCGCGCTGCAGGCGCGAAAGACGGCGAATTTGCTCGCGCGCCTGTACAACGCGGCCCTTGAACCACTGGGTCTGGAAATTTCGCAGTTTTCGACGTTGGCCACGGTTGCTTTGGAGCGGTCGGATTCGATCACCGAACTCGCCGGCGCTCTGGGAGTGGAGCGCTCCACTCTCACTCGAAACCTGAAGGTCTTGGAGCGCGACGGTCTTATCGTCCTGTCCGAACGCCAGGGTCGACGCTCAACCTACCGGCTAACGTCGAAGGGGCGGCGGATGCTGTCCAAGGCGTTACCGCAATGGAACCATGTACAGGCGCGAGTCTCGACCGCACTGTCAGATTCTTCGGCGTCCGAACCCGACCCGCGCAAGAGTTTGCGTCTTTTACGCCGCGCCGCCCGAACGGTCGGATCTGGCGTCGATTGAGCGCACCATTTCTTCGCTCGCAATCGTGTATATACACTAAACGAGATTGGGAACCAGCCCGAGAGCCCGCAGCAGGAGAGCGACATGGCGGCGACTGGTAGCAATGAAACCATAGGGCGTGAGGAAGGACAGGCGAGCGGCGCCCTGCCGGTCAAGCAAATGATCGACGGCTCGGGCCGGCGGCTTCTCGATCGACGGCTTGAGGGCGTAGGGCCGATGCCACGTGCCGAGCTCCCGGGCGTGGCCGTCATGGGCAAGACTGATTTTCGACATCACGCAGTCCGAGGGGTAATCTGCCGACTCGAAGCCATTGAATCCGCAGACTGGCGTCTGTTCTTTTCGCATCTTGCTGCATCGGACATTCGCTATCGATTTGGTCGTCTGGTGTCGGCTGAAGCCGGGCTACGCCTCCTGACGCTTCCAAACCGCTACGGCTCGGTGATTTTTGGCGCTTTTTGCCCGAAGGACCTCATCGGCGTGGCAAACCTGGCCAACGACGACATGGGGCGAGCGGAAATTGCGATATTGATACGCTCTGACCGGAAGCGGCAAGGCATTGGGGCGGCGCTGATGCGGGCGGCGTTGTGTCAGGCAACCCAGGAGCGTCTGCAGGTCTACGGCTTCATTGAACCGTCAAACGCAGCGATCATCGGTTTGATGCGACGATTTGGATTCGTCCACGGCGCCCTGCAGATCGACCACACAATCATGCACTGGCGTCCTGCTGAGACGCACGCAAGATCAGGGAAGGGGGGAACGTGGGCCGGAATAAGAGCATCCCCTGGCCCCCAGTCAGAGAGCCGGTCTTGCCGATGGCAACGGTCCGGGACCGGTGGCGTTCTCGCGCTCTAACGGATATCAGCGAAACCCGCCGTGGCGCTCGTCCCCAGGGCGCCGCGGAAGCAAGAGGTCGCGGGGGGAGACAGTTGCCGGCTCTCGGCAATCATGTCGTTTGCCGCGGACCCGGAACGCGACGCCCCTTTGGTCCCAACGGGTTCCAGAACCATAGCGTCTGAGGGCGGCTAACGGCGCAGAACCTTGCGGGCGATCCGCGTAAGTTGCTCATGGCGATCACGTTTGCGTCATATGGGCTCCCTGTGACCTAGGTCACGGGGGACGGGGCAGGCTCACCCTATGTATGTGGCAGGAGGCTGGTCCGGCGGCCGGTTCGGGATGTCGTGGCCGTTGTTTTGAGAAGCGCCGCCGCGAGTTTGAGCAACATCGCGCAAAAAGCGACAAGACGGGCATAGCGTTTGGATGGCCTCTGCACCACCTATGGGTTAGTTGCTCCCATGCGCATCGTCGGTATTATCATCGGGCTGGTTGCATGCGCGCACGCGGCGATCTGGCTCCTCAACGACCGGCACGAGACGGCGGCGTCGGTTCCCGGAAAGTTGCCCAGCGTCTCCTACAATCGCTTTGTCGGCCCTCCGTCCGCGGGAGAGGCGGTCTCAGAGTCCCAAATTCGCGCCGACCTTACCGTGATCGCCCGAAAGGCTCGCGCAGTACGCACCTATGCGTCGACCCGGGGTCTCGAGCGCGTGCCGAAAATTGCCGCCGATTTTGGGCTGAAGGTCACTGTCGGAGCTTGGATCGACAAGGACGACGCGCGCAGCGAGCAAGAAATTGCCTCAGCGCTGCGACTTGCTCGGGAAAACCCGAACGTCACTCGCCTGGTTATCGGCAATGAGACGGTGTGGCGGCATGAAAGAACGGCCGATGACCTTGCCGCAATCGTCCAGCGGGTAAGGCGCGAGAGTCCAGTTCCAGTGGCCGTCGCGGAGAACTGGCGCATCTTTATCGAGCACCCGGCGCTCGCCGGCGCTGTTGACTGCATCTTCGCCCATATCATCCCCTATTGGGAGGGATTGTCAGAGGAAACGGCGGTCGGTCAATCGTTGGTCATTTACAACAAGCTCCGACAGGCTTTCCCGAACAAACACATTGTCATTGGCGAATTCGGGTGGCCGAGTGCCGGCTACAATTTCAAGGCCGCCGTGCCAAGTCCTGTGACGCAGGCAGCAGTGTTGCGCAACTTTGTTGCGCGCGCCGACGCGCTCGGGCT
>Ga0126379_10001631_pt1 | contig 13813 bp, 5 predicted proteins | sample PanSoiMetPlot_24_FD_92640 | JGI IMG/M metagenome (GOLD analysis project Ga0126379, IMG submission 92640) | Tropical forest soil microbial communities from Panama - MetaG Plot_24 | ecosystem: Environmental > Terrestrial > Soil > Tropical forest > Bulk soil | place: Panama | collected 2016-02-17 | reverse complement strand
CGCCGGTCGTCCATTCGCCGACGCCGGCGATCAGGTTTCCCTGCGACAGGACGGCCAGGAGTGCGCAAACGGCAAAATGAAATCTCCGCGGTTTTCCGTCGTTTTCCATGGGGAATATCCCAGCCGCGAGAGGCGGGAAAGTCTTTGGAGAGAAGCTAGGAATTCCCTAGGTTTTTCTGGGAGACGCGGTGCGGATCCGGCGGCCGGTCAGAACCTCACTCCCACACCGACTCGAAAGGTCCGGGGAAGCTGGTAGTCGGCGGCGCCCCTCGGCTTGCCGAACGTCGAGGCGAGCTCGTAGTTGACTCCCCGCACCGGCTTGTCGGTGAAGGGATTGAAGTCTGCAAGCCCGCTACCAGGGCTCCGCGCCGTCAACACCGTGCTGTCCACGGCGACGACCCCCTTCTCGTTGAAGAGATTCCAAACCTCGGGCCGCACGAAGAGCTCAGCAGTTCCGAAGAGACGGAATGTGAAGGTCAAGGCGACATCCGTGCGCGTGATGTCGTCGGTTCGAAAGGCGCCTGGGCTCGTGAAGAAGTAGGTCTCGAGGGTCGGCGGCTCGGCATAGCCGGGGTTGGCCACGAAGTTGTGCGCGTCGATGAATCCGACGGCATCGTACGGCAAGCCCGAGTCGTACGACTCCACGAGCGCCGCAGAGATCCCGCCCCACCGCGCCGCCAGATCGTAGACGAACCAGAGCCTGGCCCGATGACGCTGGTCCGCGGCGGGCTGCGGCTGGCCGCGGCCCGAGAGATAACCCGTCGGAAAGGCCCAGCTCTCCTCGCGGTACTCCGGATACGAGTCGATGAATGGAGCGATCAGCGCGGATTCCGCCGGCCCTTCGCCGCGAGCGTTCCCGGTCAGCCGCGACCAGGTGTAGCTACCGGCCGCCTGGAGCGACGGCGCCAGGCGCCAGGAGAACTGGGTCTGGACCGCGGTGTAACTGCGCTTGACGTTCTCGCTGTTGACGACGAGGAGCATGTCGTGAACGGCGCCGAAAACCGGCGGGCTCTTCCCCGTCGAGAGATCGATCCGGCGCGAGTACATGTCGTGATAGTCGCGCTCGACAAAGTCCGCGCGGAAGAATCCCCCGGCTCCCAGGGCCACCCCGGCGCCGACGGAAAACTCGCGGGAGCTCTGCGGTTTGAGCCCCGGCGCGATCGCGGTCGAGATGCCGGGCAGCGTTCCGCTGACCGTCGGAATGCTCGCCGTGCCGCCGGCGGCGTTGAACCATCCGAACAGGATTCGCAGAGCGTCGTCCGCCGAGACGAGCGGCTGGGACGGGTCGCAGTTAACGCACGGGCCCTTGTAGAACCAGACGAGGTTAGCGGAGGCGGCGGGGGAAGCCGCGTTGGCGACGTTATCGTGGAGCTTGTCCACGTACCGCGCGTACCCGGCGTGAACCTCGAACCGCCCGTCCCCCTTCGGATCGAATCGCGCCGAGAGCCGTGGGCTCCAGAGCCCCGAGTTGGAAACGAGTGTGCCGCGGCTGTCCCGGTCGCGGTTGTGGTCGTAACGCACGCCGAGGTTGAAGGCGAAGTGGCGGCCGAGCTGGATCCGGTCCTCGAGAAACCCCGAATCCGTGACGAGGTCGGATCCCAGCGAGGGCTGAAGAATCGGATTCCACGAGATCTGCGTGGCCCCGGGGCGGAACGTCGGGAAGAGCGCCGTTCCCCGCATGATCGCCGGAGACTGGGTGATCCAGAAGTCGCTTCCCGAGACGCGGAAGTTCCTTTCGGCGGACTCGGAGAACCGCTCGTACCCCGAGTGGATCTCGTGGGAGCCGATCGGCGTGGCCGGCACGAAGTAAACGCCCTTCAACGACCACGAGTCGTTGTCATAGCGTTCGGGCTTCTGACTGACTATCTGCGGGGCGTGGAACCCCGCAGAAAAGCCGCGGTTCGGGTCGATGATGACCGTCCCTCCAATGGGATCCGGGTCGACAGGGCTCGACGTCTCCAGGGAGAACCGCCGCCGGGAGTACTGCGCTTCGAGAAAGAGCCGGTCGCTCAAGACCGCGCTGGAGTTGATTGCGAGAAGCGAAGACGGCGCCTCCCGGGAAACCAGACCCGCCGTGTCCAGGAGAATGCCTGCGGCCGGCGTCAGGTTCCGCTCGTCCGTCCTGACGTCGGTATAGGAAGCCACCAGGTTCCACGCGGGAAGCGGCGACGCCGTCAGCTTTCCTTCGAGGCGGCGTTCATCGAAAGAATGGAGGTAAGGGGTCGGAGCGGGATCGATGTCTCCGTCCCGCGGGAGAAGCTGCGTCTGTCGGGAATCGGAAACGCTCGCCTGGCGCCCGGCCGCGAAAAACCAGACGTGGTCCTTCCAGGCCGCGCCGCCGAGCGTCTCCTCGTAAACGCTGTTGACCTCGTCCACGCGGTTGTCCGCCCCGAGCGACGAATTGTACGGGTCGTTGGCGGTCCAGCGATCGTTGTTGAGCGTTGCGCGGAACGATCCATGGAAATCGTTGCCTCCGGACCTGGTGACCGCGTTGACGACTCCTCCCGTGAAACGGCCGTACTCGGCGGAGATGTTGCCGGTGAGGACCGAAGTCTCCTCGATCGCGTCCTCGATAAAGAGGTCATAGGGCTGACCGCGCAGGTTCTCGTTGACGACGACCCCGTTGACGAGAAAGACGTTCGAGTAAGAGAGGCCGCCGGAGATTTCGAGGGCCTTGCGGTTGTTGGTCGTCCCGGTGTTTCCCTGGGGGCCGTTCTCCGTCACGCCCGGGGCGAGCAGGGCGATCGACCTCAGGGTCCGGTCCATGGGCAGGCGGTCGACCAGTTTCTTCTCGTAGTGCGCCTCGATCGTCGGCGACCGGATCGGGGAGGCGGATGGCGCGCCGGCCTCCACGTCCACCGTCGCGACGACGGGCGCCGGCCGCATCCGCTCCTCCAGGCGCACCGTGCTCGCCGCGGGAAGCGAGACGGTCCGTGTCACCGTCTGCATTCGGTCCGCCTTGAACGTCACGGTGTATTCGCCAGCCGGGAGCAGCGCGGCGAAGAAGTCGCCGCCCGCCGACGTCGAGGTCTCCCGGACTCCCTGGAGGCTCTTCGACTCGAGGCGAATCGTGATCCCGGAAAGCCCCGCACCGCTCTCGTCGGAGACTCTTCCGGCCAGCGTGGCGGTCGGGAGCGACTGGGCCTCGACCGCCTCCTCGGGCCCCGAGAGTCCCGTGAGGAGCAGGAGTGTTCGCGCAGCCCGAGCGAGCTGCCTGGCGGCGGACGAGCCGGCGGTCACTTCAGGCCTTCGACCAGAAAGAGCTCCGAGGAGTAACGGTGGTGCGTGTACACGCAGCTCTTTCCGTCCCCGGAGAAGAAGATGTCCCCGATGGTTCCTCCTGAGGAAGGGTTGACCGGCGCGATTTCCTTCCAGAGCTCGCGTTGCCCGGTGCGTGGATCCACGCGGTAGACACGCGTGGTGAACGCGGACTCTCCGGGACGCAACTCATCCTGGCCCCGTACATAGACGAACTTTCCGTCCGCGCTCCACTGAAGGAGCTCCTCGCCGGCCAGAAGACCGACGCCCTTGTGGGCTTCCGCCGTTTCCGTCGAATAGAAGTAAAAGTCTCCATTGGGGGCGTACGCGGAGAGAAAGCGTCCATCGCCCGACATCAAGATTCCCTGGTATCCCGGAGGAGTGACCGCGCGAGGTTTTCCTCCCGCGAGATCCTGCACGAAGGCGCGGCGACCGGAGGAGTCGATGGACACGAACCAGAATCTCCGGCCGTCCGGAAAGAAGCCCATCCGGCCCCCCTCCCGATGAACGCCCGGCGTCTCCAGGGTCCTCGGCTGGCCGGGACCGGTCGGGATCAGGTAAATCCCGGGCCCTGGGCGATCCCCGGCGAGCACGAACTTCCCGTCCGGCGACAGCGCCCATGCGAAGCCGTCGGCCAGCCGTTTGGGCGGCGTGCCGTCGGTCCGCCGGAGATAGATCCCGCCGGGGCTGCCCCGGCCCAGCTCGTTGAAGAGCAGCGTATCGGCAGTCGAAGAAATGTCCGCGGCCACCGAGCGGTCGAGGTGGGAGAGGTTGCGCAGCCGGGGCTCGCCGGAGAAGTCGCCGAGGATCTCCGAGCTCTCGGAGATTCGCCCCAGCAGAACGCGTCCGTCCGCGGAGATGTCGTGGAGAACGAAATCTCCCGGCAATGCCGCAACGAGCCTCTTGGGGCGGCCCGGGACGACGGCGAAGAGCGCGGTGGTCCCCTGCGCGACGGTGTTGAACCAGATCTCGTTCGTCGCGCGGTGCCAGGCGAACTCCAGCGCCTGCTCCTGGAGATCACGCTCCGGGCCGCCGAGCTCGCTCACGTGAAGATTCTTGAGATACACGAAGGCGAGCCGATCGGCTGACGGCGAGAAAGCGACGCGGGAGGATAAGACGTTGCCTTCGAAAAGCACCCGCCCCGCGGGAAACTCGATGCGGTATTTGCTTCCGGTCCAACGCCCGACGGCGAGAGTTCTTCCGTCGGAATTCCAGTCCGCCGCCCAAACGTCTTCGAGAAGCTCCCGCGGAGCCCCGCCGGCCAGAGACGCCTCGGCCAGGACTCCCCGCATCTTGGCCGGCGAGAGATTCAGGTCCGAATGCGGCGGACGAAAAAGAAGCGTGAAACGCGGCGCTAGCAGGAGCGCCATCTGGCCGGAAGAGGAGATCGAGAGAATCTCGGCTTTCGACAGGCCGAGTGGCCGCGTCTCGGGGTTGTCGAGGCGGGTGGTGTAGAGCTCGGAAGGCTTGCCTTCCCACTGCGCGGCGTAAACGACCGTCTGCCCGTCCGGCGCGAACCGCGCCGAGGAAATCCCCGCTCCACGGAAAGTCAGCTGCCGGAAGCGCGGTGAGGAAGTTCCTTTCCGCTCGACGCGCCGGCCGAGCAGGAAGACCCCGCCGAGCGCCGCCAGCACCGCCGCCGCGGCGAGCACCGAGACCCACCTCCTCCGGCGCGCCGGAAGACCGGGCGAAGGCCTCGCCTCGCCCGAGACCTCCGAGAGGCGCTCGCGCAGGGTCGCCAGGTCCTGCGCCAGGTCCTCCGTCGCCGCGTAGCGGTCCTTCGGGTCCTTCGCGAGGCATCGCTCGACGATCCAGCGAAGCTGGGAAGGCGCGCCGTGGTCCGCGGCGATCGGCTCCGGCTCCTCCCGAATGATCGCCGCGAGCGTCTCCGGCCTGGTCGGCCGCTCGAACGCCTGCCTGCCGGCGAGCATCTCGTAGAGGACCGCGCCGAAGGAGAACTGATCCGACCGGAAGTCCGCCCGCTGGCCGACCGCGAGCTCCGGCGACAGGTAGCCCACGGTCCCCAGGATGAGCCCCGGCTCCGTGCCGCCGGAGATCGTCGAAGCGGATTCCCCGCTTTCCGAATAGGGCAGCGTCAGCTTCGCCAGGCCGAAATCGAGGATCTTGACGACGCCGCCGTCGGTCACCATGACGTTCTCGGGCTTGATATCCCTGTGAACGATGCCCGAGGCATGGGCCCTGGCCAGGCCGTCGGAGAGCTGAGCGGCGATCGAGAGCAGCCTGCGGAGAGGGACCTGGCCGATGCCGACGAGGTCCCGCAGCGTCTTGCCCTCCACCAGCTCCATGACGATGAAGGAGGTCGAATCGGTCCTGCCGACCTCGTAAATGGTCACGATGTTGGGATGGTTCAAGGCGGAGGCGGAGCGGGCCTCTCTCTCGAAGCGCTGCAGGCGCTCGGTGTCCGAAGAGAGCCTCTCGGGCAGGATTTTGATCGCGACGTCGCGCCCGAGCCGGGGATCCCTCGCCCGGAAGACCTCCCCCATCCCGCCTGCTCCGAGCGGCGACAGGATCTCGTAGGGGCCCAGCCGGGATCCCGGCGAAATTCTCAAGGCGGGGAGATTCTAAGGCTCCGGTCCGATCTGCCGGGGGGCGAGGCAGAGCGCGGGAGGAAAGCTTCGGAGACGGCCGCCCGCGGTTAACTCAGACTGAAGAGCCCGGGGAGTCTCTTCATATCGGTTTGCCTGCGCCTTGGCGCGGTGTTCGCGCTCCCCCCGTAGCGTCCCACCGCTCCGCGTCATTTTCGTAACGCGGAGCCCAGGAGGAAAACATGGTTCGTCAGTCTCGTGCCTCTACGTTCAGATGTGTCGCGGCGGTCGGCGGAATTTGTGCCTTCTGGGCTGGACTGGCCCTCGCCGGTGAAGGAGTCGTTCCGACCGGGGTCCCGCAACTCGACCACGTCTTCGTCATCATGATGGAAAACCACGCTTACGCTCAGATCGTCGGGAACCCGAGCTCGCCGTTCACGAACCAGTACATGAAGCAGACGAACGCCGCCACTAACTACTTCGCCGTCGCCCATCCCAGCCTGACCAACTACCTCGAGGTGGTCGGCGGGTCGAATTTCGGAGTGCTGAACGACAACAGCCCCGACTGGCACAACGCGAAATGCACTCCGAACATCGTCTCCGGGACGACGTCCTACGACGTCTCCTCCGCCCCTCCCGTCTGCCCGATCGCGGGGACCGGGACGGACGCGGCGACCCCGGTCTTCGACCTGTCGAACGAAACCAGCCCGCCGTCGATCACCTCCGTGACCAATATCGACGGCGTCCTCTCGATTCCGGCCGCCTCCGGCACCGTCGGCAAGACCATCGGCGACCAGCTGGTCGAGAGAGGCTCGAACTGGAAGAGCTATCAGGAGAGCCTGCCGCCGACGGGGGCGGACCGGGTCAATAACAGCGACGGGTATTACTCCGACGTGAATCCGATCAAGTCGTCGCTGCCGGCCGAGACCCAGACGCTGATCAACCTCTATGCCGTGAAGCACAACCCATTCGCATACTTCCGGAGCGTTCAGGAAGGCGCTTCGAGCGGCAACGGCCTGGCGAATACGGTCGGCTTCGACGGGCCGGGCGGCCTCTTCGCGGATCTCGCCTCGGGCCAGGTCCCCGCTTTTTCGTTCATCGCTCCGAACCAGTGCAATGATCAGCATGGGCGCGGCAACGCCGGCCCGTCCTGCGACTTCGACCCCTCGAGCACCGGCACGCAGGCTGGCCTCAACCCGGCGCTGATCTACCGCGGCGACCGGACCATCCAGACGCTGGTCGAGGCGATCCACGCGTCTCCTGCCTGGAACTGGGGCCACAACGCCATCGTGGTTCTTTGGGACGAGAACGACTACAGCGCCACGCCCAACACCAATCAGGTGCTGCTGACCGTCGAGACGAACTACGGAGTGAGCGGAGTCCAGAGCAGCAATCTCTACACTCACTTCTCGCTGCTGAGGACTCTCGAGGCTGGCTTCGGGCTTCCGTGCCTGAACCACGCCTGCGATGCGAGCGTCGCCGTGATGGCCGACCTGTTCGCGCCGGCCTCGCCGGCTCAGTCCGTGCCCGCCTCTCCGGCCCGGTTCCTGGCCACCGTGACGTGGGCGGCCGCAAACGGCAGCGTGGGATCGGGCAATCTGACCTATATCTCCTCGGAGACGAAGGGATTCTGGTTCTTCTCGCCGGATAACATCGACCTGGTCGTCAAGGTCCTGGATGGCCGCGCTCTGAATGGCAAGTTCTGGGTCATATACGGATCGCTGACGAATGTGCAGTTCACGCTGACCGTCACGGACACGTTCACCGGGGCTAAGAAAACGTACACGAACGCGCAAGGGCAGATGACAAGCGGCGCCGATACAGCGGCTTTCTGACGGCGAGTCGCCTTCCGCCGCCAGGGGTCTCGAGCGGGACCGGACCTGGCACCCGCGGCTCCTGGCGGCGGTTTGGGCGGTCAGGAGAGAAGCCGGGCGATGATCTCGCCCGGTTCTGACGGCTTCGAACCGCGCTACACTCCCCCTAGCTTCGGCTTGGCGAAGCCTTTTGGAAGGGGGCTTCTGATGTTCAGGCCACGAACTCCCGCTCTGGGTATCCTGCTCCTGGCTCTCTCGACGGTGTCACTTCTTGCTCAGGCCTCCGGGGGAAGAATCGTGGGGATTGTCCGGGACGCGACCGGCGTGCCGGTCGTCGGCGCCACGATCACCGCCACCAACGAGGACACCCGCGTCACGCGGGTGGTGAGGACGTCCGCGATCGGAGCCTATGAGGTCGCGGGCCTGCCGGCCGGCCGCTACACGGTGGCCGCGACCATGTCGGGCTTCCGCGAGGTGACCCAGAGGGGCCTCCAGCTCGCGACCGACGGGCGGGTCGTCGCGGACTTCACCTTCGAGGTGAGAGTCGCCGAGGAGATCACGGTCACGGCGATGAAGCGCGAAGAGACGATCCGCAACACGCCGTTCTCCGTCACCGCCCCGACCGAGGCGGACCTGCGGGAGCGCGGCGTCGACAACATCGAGGAGGTCGCGGCCAACGTCCCGAGCTTCTCGGTGCAGAACCTCGGCCCCGGGCAGAGCCAGGTCTCGATCCGCGGCGTCTCTTCCGGCCAGCTCGCGCGAGACCAGCCGGGGGTCAAGGAGAACGTCGGCTCGTACCTCGACGAGTCGGTGATCTCGCTGTCGCTCTTCACGCCGGACATCGACCTCTTCGACGTCAACCGCGTCGAGGTCCTGCGCGGCCCCCAGGGCACGCTCTTCGGGTCCGGATCGGAGGGCGGAACGGTCCGCTACATCACGAACCTGCCGGAGATGGGCGTTTCCCGCTACTTCGGCGAGTTCAACGCGAACCTGATCGACTCCGGCAACGCCGGAGGCAGCGCCAAGGTCGGATTCAACGCCCCGCTGACCGACAAGGTCGCGATGCGCCTGGCCGGCTACTACGACCGCTTCGCCGGCTGGATGGACGCCGTGCAGCCGAACACGAACCTGGCCGGAGGCTTCACGATCAAGGACAACGTCAACACCGGCGATCGGACCGGCATCCGCGCGGCCGTCACGTTCCAGCCCGACGAGAACCTCATGATCACGCCTCGCATCTTCTACCAGACCCTGAAGATGGACGGTTGGAACCGAATCGACATCTTCAACATCCTCGCCAACCCCTACACGACGACGCGCCCGAAGGTGACGCTGGGCGAACGGCAGCTCTTCACGCAGATCGACGAGCCCACGACCGACAAGTTCGTGCTGGGCGATTTGAATGTCCATTACAACTTCGGAGACGTTCTGCTGACATCGGTGACGTCGTACACGCACCGTGACATCCTCGTCGTTCGCGACGCGACGGCCTTGACGGCCTCGATCACGGGCGGCTCGATCGGACTGGCCGAGAAGGTCTATACGCTGAACGCGCCTTTGGACGACGCGACCAGCGCCTGGTCCATCACGGAGGAGATGCGGCTTTCCGGCGGCAAGGACCGCTTCAAGTGGGTCGGGGGCATCTTCTACGGGCACACACACCGGGCCTACGGCCAGAGTCTGCCGGTCACGGGCTTTCAGGCGGCCACTGGAATCCCGACGCAAGGCCTTCGGGCGCCCAAGGACGTACTCTTCTTCTCGGACCTCTCCTACGGGCTGGACCAGTTCGCGTTGTTCGGCGAGGGAACGTACACTTTCAGCCCGCGGTTCAGCTTCACCGGCGGCCTGCGCTATTACCACTACAAGGAAGACAAGGAGCAGGTCTTCGACGGGATCTTCGCCCAGGACAACACCGGAACGCAGATCGTTTCCCAGCCCGGAACGGTCAAGGCGGACGGGGTCGCTCCGCGGTTCATCCTCAGCTGGAAGGCCACCGACGACACGAACGTGAACTTCCAGGCGTCGAAGGGCTTCCGCCTGGGCGGCGTCAACGATCCGTTGAACGTTCCCCTTTGCACGCCGCAGGACCTCGCGACGTTCTCCGGGAAGGACACCTGGAAGGACGAGACGGCCTGGAACTACGAGCTCGGCTCCAAGTCGACGATCTTCAACGGCCGGGGGTCGCTCAACGCCTCCGCGTTCTACGTGGACATCTCCGACCTCCAGGTCACGGTCACTGCCGGCTCCTGCTCCTCGCGTCTGATCTTCAACGTCCCCAAGGCGCGCTCGGTCGGCGGCGAGCTCGAGTTCGCGACCGCGATCACCAACAACATCGACTTCGACATTTCGGCCAGCTACACCGACGCCAAGCTTCGGTCCACAGTCCGGGACGGCGCAGGCAACATCGTCTCGGGCATCGAGGAAGGCAAGAAGCTTCCCAGCGTCCCCTGGATCCAGGGCGCTGCGACGCTGACCTACCAGTACCCGATCAGCCCGGGCTTCCTGGGCTACGTGACATCGAACTTCCAGCACGTGGGGCCCCGCTTCACGCAGGTCGGCGACGACCTGCTCGGAACCCTCGACTTGAACTCGTTCGGAAAGAACACCATCGGCGGACCCCTGACACAATCCACGTTCCACTACAGCGCCGAGCTGCCGGCCTACGACATCCTGAACATGAGGTTCGGTGTCCGGCACGGCTCGTTCGACGCGGCCCTCTACGTCAACAACCTCACCGACGAGCGCGCCTTCCTCGCCCTGGACCGCGAGCGCGGCACGCGCGCCCGCATCGGCTACCTGACCAACCAGCCCCGGACGTTCGGACTCTCGTCCCGCGTGGACTTCTAACCCGACCGGTCGAGCCCCGCGTTGCGCCGCGCCTGGCGGATCATCTCCGCCAGGCGCGATTCCATCTGCGCGAACCTGGGATCGCTGCGCAGGGCGTCGAGAAGAGGGATTCGCGTGGTGATGGGGTATCCGCGCCAGCCCGCCTCAATGGCCTTATCGAGCCAACGAAACGCTTCGTCCTTCTCGCCGCGGATCGCGTGCGCGCACGCCGCGTCGAATGGGACTCCCCAGTCCTCGTTACCCGCGGCGAGCCCGTCCCGGTCCGCCGCGAGACTCTCCTCGAGAAGCGCGCCGGCCCGTTCGCGCTCGCCCTGCTGCAGAAGGAGATAGGCCAGGACGGTTTCCACTCCCGGAGCCGCCTGGCGATTGCCCGTTCCGTAGCCCCGCACGCTAGGGAGAATTCTTTCGAAAAGCTGCCGGGCGCGGTCCCTGCTTCCCACCGTCATCTCCATCATGCCGGCCGCCATGACAAAGCGAGAGTCCGAAAGGAACTGGAGCGCCTCTTCCGTCTGTCGCCGCGCCTCCGCTTCCCGGTGCTCGGCAAGATAGAAATAGATCAGGTGGCTGTTGGCCTGGCTGCCTCTGGGCTGAAGCACAAGCGCCCGCTTCAAAGATTGCTCGGACCGGTCCGCCTCGCCGAGTGTCGAGTAGCAGGTGCTCAAGCTGATGGCGGCGACCGGGCCCGAGGGATCCAACTCCGTGCCCCGCACCAGTCTTGGCAGACCCTCATCCGGCCGTCCCAGCAGCCACAGGAGCAACCCGACGTTGGTAATGGCCGGCTGGTGGTTGGGATTGATCTCGACGGCGCGCCGTGACGCTTCGAGGGCCTGGCGATACGCCGCCTTGGAGAAGTAGGCCATTCCGAGCGCCTTGTAGCCTTCCGGCAGTTCCGGATCGAGGGCGATCGCCTTCCGGCTCATCTCGAGGCTCGTGGAAAAGGCGGACGGCGGCATTCCGAAGCGGATGGCTCCCTGCGCGTGGCTGTCGGCAAGCCCCGCATAAGCCAGCGCGAAGCCGGGATCGATCTCCAAAGCCTTGCGGAAAAGCCGGATGGCCTCGTCGTTGTCTTCCCTGGTGTAACGGTTGTAGAGCTCCCGGCCCTTCTGGTAGAGGTCGTAGGCCGCGAGGTTGCGGGTCGGCGGCTGTTCGATCCGCTTCCTCTCCGCCGGCGAAAGGGTCGCCGAGAGCGCCGCCGCGATTCTTTGAGCGACCTCGCTTTGAATCGCGAAGACGTCCTTCAAGTCGCGGTCGTAGGTCTCGGCCCACAGGTGCTGGTCGGTTCGGGCGTCGATCAATTGCCCGGTGATCCGGACGCGGTCGCCGGCGCGTCGCACGCTCCCCTCCAGAACGGTAGCGACGCCGAGCTCCGAGGCGATCGCCGGGATCGGCTTCTGCGATCCCTTGTAGCGCATGACGGAGGCGCGCGAGATGACCTTCAGGTCGCGGATCTTCGCGAGCTGGGTCAGGATGTCTTCCATCATCCCGTCGGCGAAATAAGCGTTCTCCGCCTCGGGGCTCAGGTTCTGGAAGGGAAGCACCGCGATGGACTTTCGGTCGGATGCGGCCGGCGCCTCCCTCCGCCCGGTCCGCGGGCGAATCAGGATCAGCGCGGCCACGGCGAGAACCGCCGCCGCAAGCCCCGCCGCGAACGGCCACCAGCGGGCGCGCCGGGGCGCTGCACCGGAGGCGGTCCCGGGCGAGTCCGAGAGCGACTCAAGGCCGAAGACGAGATCGCGCGCCGACTGGAACCGTCTCTCCGGGTCCTTTTCGAGGCAGTGCCGCACGACGCGGTCGAGGCCCGGCGGAACGTCGCTGGCGGGAGGGAACTCGCGCGGATCCTCCTTGAGGATCGCCGAGATCGTGTCCGCCGCGGAAGGTCGGGCGAAAGCCCGCTCGCCGGACAGCATCTCGTAGAGCACCGCGCCGAAGGAGAAAATGTCCGACCTCGCGTCCGCCGCGGCGCCCCGCGCCTGCTCGGGCGCCATGTAGTTGAGCGTCCCCAGGACGACCCCGGCCTCGGTGGCCGGGGCCGCGGTCGGTGCGTTCGTCACGGCTCCGAGCGGAATTTTCGGTTCCGCCAGCTTCGCCAGACCGAAATCCAGGATCTTGACCCGGCCGTCGCGCGTCACGAAGACGTTCTCGGGTTTGAGGTCGCGATGGATGATCCCTTTCTCGTGCGCGGCAGCGAGGCCGCGGGCGAGCTGAACGGCGTAGTCGAGGGCCCGCCTCGCGGACATCCCTCCGCCGGCAAGCGCGTCGCGCAGCGTCTCGCCCTCGAGAAGCTCGCTGACGACGTAGGGCGCGCCATCCTGCGTGCCGACGTCGTGGACGGCGACAATGTTGGGGTGGTTCAGGACCCCGGCGGCCCGCGCCTCCTGCTCGAAGCGACGGAGCCGGTCGGGATCGTGTGCGAAAGACGGCGGGAGGATCTTGATCGCGACCTCTCTTCCCAGGCGAGGGTCGCTGGCACGGTAGACCTCTCCCATGCCTCCGGCGCCGACGAGGCCGGCGATCTCGTACGGGCCAACACGGGTCCCCGGCGAAAGAGCCAAGAACCGAGATTCTATTTGCCTACGGAGCGGATGACGGAGGAACTCGGCGTTTCGTCGCCTGCTCGAATGCGTAGCCGAGGGCGAGAAGCTTCGGCTCGCTGCAGGCCATGCCGGTAAAGCTCACGCCGTATGGGGAGGGTTTGGCGTTGAAGCCCTCGGGGAACGGCGCCGCGGGCGCCTGGGGCGCGTTGGGAATCGTCGCGAAGGGCACCATCACGGTCGGGTAGCCGGGCCGCGCGCCAATCGCCGCTCCGCCGGGGCCCGGGAAGAGGATCGCGTCGAGGTTCTGCGCCTTCATGACCTCGTCGATGCCGTGCGTCGCCGAGAGCGCGATGTCCTTCGCGCGGTCCATCTCGTAACGCGACTTGTCCGCCTGCACGTCCATCTCGTCGGAGATGTCGAGGTTGGACTGGCCGTACTTCAACGACCCGGCCTTCGTGTGCGTCAGATTCCACTGCCGCAGCTCCGTCAGCGTCTTGACCGGGGCCGACGGACCGAGCGAGGCGAGCCACTTGTTGAAGTCCCGCTTCATGCCGTACTTGAACGCGATCGAGCAGTCGGCGTCTTTTCCCTTGGCCTCGTTCCAGCCGGAGCAGACGCCCCAGAGGAGGATGTTCTTCTTCGGGTCCTGGTCTACGACGCTCGGGATGTCGGCGGGATCCACGATCACCGCGCCCTGCTTCTTCAGGATGTCGATCGCTTCGGTCATCACCTTCGCCTGGTCCGCGTTGAGCCCGCCGCGGGGCTCCTTGGCGCCAGGCGGCGTCGTCTTGTCGTAGTAGAAGGCTCGTGGGAT
>Ga0126379_10001630_pt1 | contig 13814 bp, 14 predicted proteins | sample PanSoiMetPlot_24_FD_92640 | JGI IMG/M metagenome (GOLD analysis project Ga0126379, IMG submission 92640) | Tropical forest soil microbial communities from Panama - MetaG Plot_24 | ecosystem: Environmental > Terrestrial > Soil > Tropical forest > Bulk soil | place: Panama | collected 2016-02-17 | reverse complement strand
TGCCGGTCGATGGAACTGATGAACCAAAACCTTCAGGGCGTTCGTTCACGCACCCCGCGGGAGGATCTCACTTGTCCATCCGACACTTATATGGGGGTTCAACAAGGGCGTTCAAGCCAATCGCTGCGAGATAAATTTGGGGCAACAACTATTGATTGCGCGTATGATGTCTGTTTATGATTCATAAACCTTTCGCGTTCCCTAACGCGGGAGCGGGCGCACGCGGGCCTCTGGGTTGGCGGACGGGTTTCCTCTATCCTGATCGAGAAACTCTTGCCGGGCTGGTGATCCCCGATCGGCCGCCGCGGCCATGATCCATGAGGGCTGACAGCGCCACAGAGCGGCCCAATGATGAGCCCCGCGAGACACTCGCGGGCGTGGTCGAGCGCGTCACATACCACAACGAAGGCAACGGCTTCATCGTCCTCCAGGTGAAGCCCCAGGGCCAGCGGGAGCTTGTGACCGTGGTCGGTCACGCCGCGACCTTGTCGGCTGGTGAATTCATTCAGGCGGTCGGCGCCTGGGTCATGGACCGCAACCACGGGCGGCAGTTTAAGGCTGCTCGGCTTCACGCGGCTCCGCCGTCCACGGTAGAGGGCATTGCGCGCTATCTCGGGTCCGGCATGGTCAAAGGGATCGGGCCGAAAACCGCGCAACGGATCGTTGCCCAGTTTGGCGAAAAGACCTTTGAGATCATCGAAGGCGACCCGGAGCGCCTGCAGAGTGTGGCTGGTATCGGGACTTGGCGTGCCGCGCAAATCAGGGCGGGCTGGGGAGAACAGAAAGCGGTTCGCGACATCATGGTGTTCCTGCATGACCATGGCGTCGGGACGGCGCGCGCGGTACGAATCTTTAAGACCTACGGGCCAGACGCCTTAGGGATCCTGACTGCCAATCCCTACCGCTTGGCGCGCGACATCCGCGGCATCGGGTTCCGCACCGCAGACGCCATCGCCCAGCGCCTCGGGCTTAGCAAGCACGCCCCGCAACGGTTGCGGGCGGGCATCGGGTTCGCGCTTCAGACCGCGACCGAGGACGGGCATTGCGGTTTGCCGACCGACGAGCTCATCAGGTTAGCGGAAAAGCTTCTGAATATCCCGGCAGACCCAATCCGTAGCGCGCTCGAGGCTGAGCGCGCCGCCGCAGAGGTCGTTGGCGACACGATTGGTGGGAGGCCCTGTGTGTTCCTGCGAGGCCTGTACGCGGCCGAATCCGGCATCGCCGAACGGCTGGTCGCGCTCTCGCACGGGCGGCCACCTTGGCCCCAGATCGATGCCACAAAGGCCATTTCCTGGGTCGAGAGCCGTGGCGGCAAGCCGCTGTCGGACTCGCAGCGTGACGCAATGGCTCTCGCCCTCCAAGCAAAGGTCTCTATCATCACGGGCGGCCCCGGGGTCGGCAAAACCACGCTGCTCGCCGCGATCCTTGCCGTCCTCACAGCGAAAGGAGTCCAGATTCTGTTGGCGGCGCCGACCGGTCGCGCCGCGCGGCGGATGATCGAGCAGACCGGCATGGAGGCCAAAACCGTTCACCGCCTATTGGGGACGGACCCCTCGACGGGGTCGTTCCGTCGCGACGCCGAGCATCCGCTCGAGGCTGATCTGCTTGTGGTCGACGAGGCGAGCATGCTCGACGTGCCTTTGATGCATGCGATCATGAAGGCGCTGCCCCAGCGAATGGGTCTCCTGCTCGTCGGCGACGTTGATCAACTACCCTCGGTCGGACCCGGTCGGGTGCTGGCCGATATGATTGCTTCCAGCGCCATCCCGGTCGCACGGCTCACGGAGGTCTTTCGCCAAGCCGCTTCCAGCCGAATCGTCGTCAGTGCCCACCGCATCAATCGCGGGCAAATGCCGGAATGGCCGGTGGCTGGCGAATCGTCAGACTTTTTTTTCGTCGAGGCGAAAGATCCCGACGACGGCGCCGCCAAGGTCGTTGAAATTGTCCGCGATCGCATCCCGCGGCGGTTCGGCCTTGATCCAGTCCGCGACGTTCAGGTGCTCTGCCCGATGCAACGCGGGGCGCTGGGCGCCCGCGCACTTAATCTCGACCTGCAAAAGGCCCTTAATCCTGATCCGCCGGCCCGCATCGAAAAGTTCGGCACGACGTTTGCGGCGGGCGACAAGGTGATGCAAATCGAGAACGACTATGAGCGCGAAGTCTTCAACGGGGATGTCGGTCGGCTGCTGCGCATCGACGAGGACACCGGCATGGTGCATGTCGGCTTCTATGGCCGCGAAGTCAGCTATCGGTTCACGGAGCTTGACGCCCTGGTGCCCGCCTATGCGATGACCGTTCACAAATCCCAGGGGTCGGAATATCCGGCCGTGATCATCACCTGCGCGCTGCAGCACTACACCATGCTGGTGCGGAACCTGCTCTACACCGCCGTCACCCGCGGCAAGCAGCTCGTGGTCGTTGTCGGACAGCGCCGCGCCCTGGCCATGGCGGTCAATACCTCAGATGCCCGACGGCGGTGGACCAAGCTTGGTGAATGGCTGACGCGCGCGCCGGCTATGCGATGAGTTCCCAGGCGCGCCATGCGGGCATCGACGGAGTCGGTCGCCGCTGTCTGTGCTTCTGCGGGGGCAGGTCACTGGCTATTTCGGCTATCTGGGACTACCCACCATGAATTTACAACACCAGAAAACCTCGTCAGTCACCATCGTGTACGACGGTATGTGTCATCTGTGCAGCGGCTCTATTGTCTGGATAGCACGGCGCGTTGCCGCGGATTGCCTTCAATTCACTCCTGTTCAATCTGCGGAAGGGGCGCAGGCACTGAGAGCTGCAGGACTGAATGCGCTCGATCCTAAAAGTTTTCTCGTTATAAACAACGGGAAGTACCTGGTGAAAAGCGCGGCAGTGATCGCCGCGCTCAACATGATCGGCGGCCGCTGGAAGGTCATCGCATGGTTATTGAATCTTCTACCCGCTTCTTTTGCTGATAAAATCTACGACTGGGTAGCCGCTAACAGATATAAGTGGTTTGGACGCCGCGAGACTTGTTTCATTCGTCAATAACAGGACGGCCTAAATCATCACCGCGCCCGCATCCGAGATATCAGCTGAGTATACTTTCAGCTTCGATGTAGAAAAAACGTCGTGCGCTTCGCCCGTTCTGAGGACGCGCCCGACCGGCGGACCGTCAGTGTCGACTGCCACATGAACATTCGGGGCGCAATTTTCCGTTGCAAGACGTCTGGATCGAGGCTTACCCTTCGGGGTAATGGCCGATGGGCCGCACATCCCGATAACATTACGATAGATCGTCGGAAGGACAGAGCATGGTACATCCGCGACACAATGCGCCGCTCTCTGATACGGCGCTGCGCGTGAAGGCGCTCGAATCGCTCCTCGTCGAGAAGGGATTAGTCGATCCGCAAGCGCTTGACGCACTCATCGACACTTACGAAAATAAGGTTGGCCCACACAACGGCGCTCGCGTGGTGGCTCGCGCCTGGACCGATCCCGCATACAAGCGGCGCCTGCTTGAGGACGCCACATCGGCGATTGCGGAGCTCGGCTATACCGGCATTCAGGGCGAGGATATGGTCGTGGTCGAGAACACGCCGGAAGTCCACAACATGGTCGTCTGCACATTGTGCTCCTGCTATCCGTGGCCGACCTTGGGCTTGCCGCCGAATTGGTACAAGTCTGCGCCCTACCGCTCGCGGGCGGTGATTGATCCACGCGGCGTCCTGAGTGAGTTCGGTATCGCGGTGCCGGACACCGCGGAAGTGCGCGTGTGGGACAGCAATGCGGAGCTGCGCTACTTCGTGCTGCCGATGCGACCCGAGGGAACCGAAGAGATGAATGAGAACGAGCTTGCCGGGCTGGTCACTCGCGATTCCATGATCGGCACGGGATTGCCCAAGACAGGGGCTGCGGGGGCGTCAGCGAAGGCCGATACTCAGAGGAGGCGAAAATGAACGGCGCGCATGATCTCGGCGGCATGCATGGTCTAGGATCAATCGATGCTGAACCAAACGAGCCGGTCTTCCACGAAGAGTGGGAGCGACGGATGTTCGGCCTCTTCATCGCGACCTTCGCCGGCGGTCATTTCAACGTCGACGAATTTCGCCACGCGATTGAGCGGATGGACCCCGCGCATTATTTGGAATCTCCCTATTACGAACATTGGTTGCACTCCTGCGAAACACTGCTCGTGGAAAGCGGCGCGATTTCGCGCAAGGAGCTCGATGCGCGCGTCGCCAAACTCGAGAAGGAGGCCAAGTGATGCCCGTGCTCAAAGCCGATATGGTCGAGACTTTGGTAAAGACCGGCGCCTCGTGCCGGGCCGATGCCAAGGTGGCGCCCCGCTTCCGCTGTGGCGAACGCATCGTGGTGCGCAACATCAACCCGCTCCATCATACCCGCCTTCCCCGCTATGTCCGCGGTAAGCGCGGGACCGTAGAGCGCGACCGCGGCGTTTTCGTTTTTCCTGACACGAATGCTCATGGACAGGGCCACAAGGCGCAGCATGTCTATAGTGTGCGTTTCACGGGACGCGAGCTGTGGGGACCGCAAGCGTCTGAGCGCGACATCCTTTATCTCGATCTTTGGGATGACTACATGGACCCGGTGTGAGGAGGCAACCATGGTGCAAATCCCCCAGGCCGCGGGCATGCCGCCACTCCCCATGGACGAGGAAGGTCCGGTTTTCAAAGAGCCATGGGAAGCGGCTGCCTTTGCACTTGTCCTCAATCTCTACCAGGGCGGCCACTTCACATGGCCCGAATGGGTCGAATATTTAAGCGCTGAGATTCGTCTTGCGCAGCGCGATGGGGATGCCGATCTCGGCACCACTTATTACCGTCATTGGCTCTCCGCGCTCGAGAAGCTCGTGGTGGATAAGCAGCTCGCGCCCGGACAGGAACTCGCGCGCCACAAAGCGCAAATCGAGGCGAACCCGCCGAGCCGACATGACCATGAGGCGCGTCGGCAGCCGGTGAAGGTCGGGTGAGCGTAAAGTTCGACAGGCTCGCGCACGCTCAAGCTCGCAACTCAGCGGCCACGGGACCTGTGGGAGGCGTCGGCTCGAGCGCGCACTTGTCATTGCCCTGATTGCAATCCCGAAGAGAGTTTGTTCTAGCCGTTGCGGAGCGATAGAGCACAGACGGACCATCCCATGAGCGCGTTACGCCCCGGGAGCGACACTGCGAAGAAGGTCTCCTCGCAGCATTCGTGCTTATTTTCCTAGCGCCATCGGCGCGCGTGCAAAATCATTCACCGATGATCTCGCCCGGCGCAACGTCGAGCGGCGTGCGCTCGAAGCGGCTCATATCCCATTCGGACGCCATCGACGTCATCCCCAGTAGGCAGCCTAGGTCAGCCTCGCCGCGGTCGTGGTCGGCATTTTTTGCAGCATCAAGTCAGCGTTGGCTGCCGACATACCCCAATGACCGCGGCCGCTCGTGATCGCCGTGCCGTCGGATGGCGCGAATGGATCGCTCAACGGCAATATCGTAACGGTCTGCCAAACATCGGCTGCATCTGCCGCGAAAATGCCCGAATCACAATGGTGTTCTCTTGTACCATGGAATGGCTTGGAGGAAGTTTCGTTGCATCCACTATTCACCGTCTCGCTGATAATTGCGATGCTCGCGCTCGTTGCTGTATTCATCGAGATCCCTTTCGTCTCCAACTATGCATTCTGGGTCCTCTTCGGTGCCTACGTCCTGCTTGCGGGCAGAAAATAGCGTGGCGAATTGGCGGCTGCGCCGCTTCCCGCTCGCTTCACTTAATTAAAGTGTTAAATGTTTTGCGTTTGCCCTGCCCGTGCCATAGTCGACCTACAATGCATGTTCGTAGGCATCTACTGGGGTCGCATCTACTGGGGTCAATGCGCTTTCCGACTTAGGCTAAAATAAGCGGCGATTCAGCTTCGCGTTATGGCACGAACGATAGACGACGCATTCGAACAACTCCTTTCACGACTCGTGCCCACCAGGACCGAAGCTGCTATTGCCACATCCCATCGCTCCAGCATTGAGCAATGCCTCACAGCTGACTTCGGAATGAGCCGCTTCTTTCGGTCCGGCTCATTCGTTTGCGGGACCAACATTTCTGGTCACAGCGACATTGATTACTTTGCCGTAATCCCCACAAGCAGCTTGAATCAAGAATCTGATGGAACCCTCGTGCGGGTTGCCTCGGCTCTTCAAAGCCGGCTTCCACTCACCCGCATTCGGGTAGAGGGTCCTGGCGTTATCGTACCATTTGGCACGTCGCGATCAGAGCAACACGAGATAATTCCCGCCGACTATATTGGTAAGTCAAATAACTTCGACGTCTATGAAATTCCCGATCGAGCTGGCGGCTGGATGCGCTCAAGCCCTGATTTCTACTCAGCGCATGTGGATGTCGTAAATGAGAACTTGAACGAAAAAGTCAAGCCGCTCATACGGCTCATCAAGGCGTGGATGTATTACGATAATGCGCCATTGAGGTCCTTTTACCTCGAGATGAGAACCGCCGAGTACGCGAATCGGGAGCCGTCCATTTACTATAAGTGGGACTTGAGCGGCGCGTTCTCTCATCTTCTGACTTCGCAGCTTGCAGCCATGGCCGATCCCCTTGGTCTTCCGAGTCCAATCCAAGCGGCGTCCAACAACGCAGAAATGCAGACGGCGTGGATTAAGTTGCAGGCTGCTTACAATTCGTCTCTTGCTGCGCTTGAAGCGGAAAAGAACGGCAATGTCCAAGCCGCTTTCCGTCTCTGGGATCGGGTGTTCAGCGGCAACTTTCCGGCATACTATTGAGCCAACCCAACGACTCAATTACAAAAATCGGCACCGGGTGCCGATGCGATGATTTCACAGGCACCGGCCATTGCAGTTCAACGGGGCCGCTATTACCACCTCAGACGCAGTGTTCTACTCGCGGGTAATGCCAAGAGGCGCAAACCGGTTCGAAACCGACTTTTGCATAGCAGCGATTCGAAAATGGATGCCTGAGGTCCGTGTAAAGGCAGACGAATAGTTTACCCCCGGCGTAGGCACGTTCTATTAGAGCCGCGGTCACTGAACCCGCAGCGAGTGGCTATCGAGAAAACCACGGCGCAGATTGAACGCGCCTTTGCGGCGTGACGCGTGGCTTTGACGGCCGTCACGGCCGAAGTCACGCGTTTATTGAATTTTGCCGAAATCACCATGCCGGCCGAGGCCGTTCCTGAAGCGGCTCGCTCCGGCCACTCCATCCGCGATCAGCGCCTCACGCCCATTGTACCATTCCTGGATCAGGGCCTCGCGCACGCCAAGGCCGTGGCTCTTGATAGCGGATCGCCGGTCCGCGCGTACGCAAACTTGCGGGAAACGCGCAATCTCCTGTGCCAACTGCTCGGCTTTCTCGCGCGCGCTACCCTGCGGCGTGACGTACTCGCATAGTCCAATGCTTAGGCACTCTTCCGCCGGCACTTTTCGTCCCGTCAGGATGATCTCCAACGCGCGGCCCTGACCCACAATGCGTGGCAATCTTACGGTTCCTCCGTCAATTAACGGGACACCCCATCGGCGGCAATAAACGCCGAAGTAGGACCCACTCGCCATCACCCGGAAATCGCACCAGAGCCCCAATTCCATGCCTCCGGCAACCGCGGGTCCCTCAATCGCCGCGATGACCGGTTTGTCTAGTTCCAGGCGAGACGGTCCGAGAGGTCCGCGCGGAATTTCTCCTCCATTGCCGCGGGGCCGAGCAGGCGGGATATCGAGCTCCCCGAGCGGATAAGCCGCGTTGAGCGTGCTGACATATTTGAGATCCCAGCCTGCGCAAAACGCCCCGCCCGCACCGTAGAGGATCGCAACTGAAGCGCTCTTGTCGGTATCGAACTCAAGAAACGCCGCAGTCAGCGCATCAGCGCTCGCAGGATCCATCGCGTTACGCGCTTCCGGCCGATCGTGGATGACCGTCCACACCGATCCGTCCTTTTCGATTCTCACCGTCATGGTTGCCTCTCGTATATTGATTAATTATTTTAACGATGTTAGATTAATTGAGTCAAGCTTGGCGGAAGACATAATGGCCATAGAACAGCGAACCGGACGCCGGAAAGCGGTGAGGGATCTGAAACGCGGGTTAATCCTCGACGCTGCGCGTAAAGTGTTCGAAGCAGACGGCTTGGATGGCGCCTCGTTGCGAGCGATAGCGGCCGCGGCGGGTTACACTCCTGCTGCGCTGTATTTTCATTTCGAATCAAAGGAGGAAATCTACGCGGAGGTTCTTAGGGATTCGCTCGCTGATCTTCGCCAGGCTGTCGCCCGTTCAATCTCGCGGACCAGCGCCCCGGCCGATCGGCTTCGCGCGGCAGCGATGGCATTCTTTCGCTACTATGCCGAGAATCCCAGAGATCTCGACTTGGGATTCTATCTGTTCCGCGGCGGCATGAAGCCGCGTGGTCTCGGCAAAGAACGCGACGAAATGCTGAATTCAGCGCTTAAAGCTGCTCTCTATCCGATCGCCGAGGCCGCCCTGGGCCTCGGAGTAGAGCATGAAGAGGCGAGATATTTGATGGTGGATACCTTTGCTCACGCGGCGGGACTTCTGCTGTTGGCGCATACAGGACGCATGCGCATGTTTGGTGTCTCCGCCTCAAGCTTGATGGAACGTTTTGTTGAGAGCAAGATAGCGGCTTTGACGAGGAAGGAGGGCGCTCAATGACCATGCTCGATCCGTCCGGGTACGACACGCACGAGGTGGTAAATCAAGTGCCGGCTCTGACCGATTACGATGCCTATTCGTATGACCCGGCGCTGGCCAAGATACTTGCCGTCTACGACGCCGACTGGTTTGCGCCGCAAGCGCATGCGATCGGCAAGCGCGTCGGCTCCGCGCGGGTGCAGGAACTCGCTCGCCAAGCCAACCGCAACCTGCCAGAACTGCGCACACACGACCGTTGGGGCCATCGCATCGATCAAATCGAATTCCATCCGGCCTGGCACGAGCTGATGTCGCTCGGCATGCGCGACGAATTTCATTGCCTGTGCTGGAACAAGCCGCGCGTGGGAGCGCAAATTGCGCGCGCCGCCATCTCCTATCTGTGGAACCAAGGCGAAAACGGAATCTGCTGCCCTCTCGCTATGACCTATTCGGCCATTCCCCTTCTGCGCCGCGATCCGGCTCGCTGGGCCGACTATGGCGGGCTTGTCTCTTCCACCGAGTACGACGGTCGCCCGCTGCCGGCGGCGCAGAAGCGCGGCGGCACCGTCGGCATGGCGATGACGGAGAAGCAGGGCGGCTCAGACTTGCGCCAGACTCAGACGACCGCCGAGAGGAATTCTGACGGCACGTATTCGCTCACCGGACACAAATGGTTCTTTTCCGTGCCGCAATCCGACGTGTTCTTTACCCTCGCCCATACCCGGGAGGGCCTATCGTGTTTCGTCGCGCCAGGTTGGCTACCTGACGGCTCGCGCAACCGGTTGCAAATCCAACGTCTGAAGGACAAGTGCGGCAACAAGTCCAACGCCTCCTCGGAGGTCGAATTTCGTGGCGTCATCGCCCACCTGATCGGAGAGCCTGGTCACGGAATCCGCGAAGGCCTTGAGATGAATCACTACACCCGGCTCGACTTCGGTGTGGGATCGGCGGGCCTAATGCGCCATGCGCTCGCCCAGGCCGCTCATCACGTGACCTGGCGACGCGCCTTCCAGAAGGCGCTGATCGATCAACCACTGATGACCAATGTGATCGCCGATCTTGCTATTGAGGTTGAAGCGGCAGCTTGGCTCGCTTTCCGGATTGTCCATGCGCTCGATCGCGAGGACCGGAGCGAAGCCGAACGCCTGTTCGGCCGGATCGGCGCGCCGATCGCCAAATACTGGATTTGCAAACGCGCGGCCCCCGTGGTCATGGAAGCGCTCGAATGTCACGGCGGCAACGGCTTCATTGAAGACCACCCGATGGCGCGCCTCTACCGCGAGGCCCCCCTTAACGGGATTTGGGAAGGCACCGGCAATGTCGTGTGCCTCGATGTGCTGCGCGCGATCCGGCGCTACCCCGCGTGCGTGCTCGCGGTACTCGACGAGTTGCGATCGGCCAAAGGCGGCGATCCGCGCTACGACTCCTTCCTCGCCGATCTGGAAAAAGACGTGGCGGGTATCCTGCGCACTGAAAGCATGGCGCGCCGCTTCATTGAGCGGATCGCGCTAGCGCTTTCGGCGTCGCTACTTATTCGTCATGCGCCGCACGACATTGCGGATGCATTCGTAATGTCGCGCTTGGCCGGCCCCTGGTCGGGTCATTTCGGAGCCCTGACAAGCGGTGTCAAAACGCAGGTAATTGCCCATCGTGCTGCGCCGCAGTTTGCCTGAGCCCTCGCGGCCCATGCCGGCAGCCTTGTTTCACATCGAGCCAGTGAGGTCGGTCGCCGATCTTCAAGCCACGGTTCAGTTGTTCAATGCATATGCGTCCTCTCTCGGGATCGATCTTGCTTACCAGGATTTTGCCACGGAGGTTGCAACGCTGCCTGGCAAGTACGCGGTGCCGACCGGTGAGTTGCTCCTGGCGCGCGCCAATCATGGAGAGCCGTTGGGATGCGTTGGTCTCAGGCCAATAGAGCCCGACGGATGCTGCGAGATGAAACGCCTTTACGTCTCGCCCAAGGCTCGTGCCCTTGGACTCGGTCGGGCACTGGTCGCTGCCATCATCGGGAAGGCGATACAGATGGGATACCGCGAAATGCGACTGGATACGCTGCCGACTATGACTGAAGCAATCTCTCTCTACAAAAAAGCCGGGTTCGCGCCGATAGATCCGTACTACGAAACACCCATCGCGGGCACGCTTTTCCTGGCGAGACCACTCACGGTCTGATACCGCGCATGCGTGTCCCACATCCCGTCCGAGCTCAGCTGTTATTCGATCAGCTCCTTTGCCGCAGGCGGATCGATCAGGCGACTAGGACAACCCATCGGTGCCACTGCGCTGCAGAATGTGAGTTAAAGACTGGGCTGATCCAACCCTTGATTGGGCCAACATTAACTCGTCTCGGGGTCGTCTCGCGCTCGACCATCAGAAAACCGCTGGACGCCGAGCCTTACTGTTTAGTTGTGAGAAGGTCGTGGTCAGAGAACGAACCGTGCGAGCATGCTGGTGCCCAGCGCCAGCAGGCCAACGAGAACCCAACGTCGGAAGGCTGTGACTGACAGCCTGGATCGCAAAACCTGACCGAACGCCATGCCGACGAACGCAGCCGCGAGCGCGATCACCGTGGGGACGGCAACGGCGCTCCCAAGCCCCTTGTTGAGGCCGAGCCCAAGTGCCAGCGCGACGGTTGATACGAAGGCAGAGATAGCGAGCGCTTGCAGCAGTTCGTCCTTGCCGAGGTCGAGTGCCTGCAGATACGGCACGCCGGGAACGACGAAAATTCCGGTCGCGCCATTGATAAAGCCGGTTGCGAGACCTATTAGTGGACCGAGCACGGGCTCGGTGCGGCGCGGGACCTTAAAGTGGACGCCACTGAGGCCAATCAGCGCATAACTCATCAGCGCTACCCCAAGCAGCGCTGTTGTCAGCCGAACATTCGCCGCGGCGAGGATTCCCGCCACCGGCAGCGTACCAAGTAGCGCGCACATCAGCATCGGCCAAAGACGCCGCAGCAAGTTGGGCAGAGCAGGGCCGTCCCACATCTGCCAGACATTGGTCAGTAGTGCTGGAATGACCAGAATTGCTGCTGCGCGGTTCGGCGCCATCAAGGCTCCGAGTAGACCCATGGCGATGGTCGGCAGGCCAACCCCGATAACGCCTTTGACCAAGCCGGCCAAAACAAAGACCGCAGCCACAACCATCAATTCGATCGTGCCGAGATTCATCATGCTTTGGTAACGATGAGCGAGTTGCGGTTTCCACTTTGAAGAAGCTTTGTTCGCTACATCAACAGACGTGAACCGGATCAAAACCGGACGTTACATAAGCATGCTCAAGGGATCTACCACAATGTGGAATCTACGAAGCGAGCCTTCGCGTAATCCGAAAGCGCGAAAGAAAGGTTGGCCGCTCATGTGCGGTGTGGGGCCCATCACGAGTATCTGGCTCATTTGGATCCCGACCCGAAAGCTCGCTATGCCCGTGACCGGGAAGACACTAGGTCGCAGCCATCATTGACGCTCCCGGGCGCGCTTCGGAAGTTTCAGTCATACGAGACCTGTCGGGACAGAAGAGCCGCGGCAGGCAACATCAAGGCCGCGCTTTTGCCATCGGGAAGCAGGGCAGAGCTGCGTCCAATCGACCTGTTAAGGATGCTGCGCCTCAGCGGCCTGCTCGCGTATCCGCCGTTCGCGGAGCGCCAGCATGTAGCGCCGCGTCCATGCGATGAGAACTATCATCACGCTAAATGCCATCAGCGGCGAAATCGCCACCACCTGCGCTGGTGAGAGGATCAGCGCAAAGCCGACGCGGAGCAGCGCCTCAACGAGGTAGGTGATCCCCCACACCGCAGTCACTAAACGTTGCGCGGCGCGAAAGTTGGGGTATTGCCAGAGACCATTCCACCATTCCAAACGTACGGGATCATCGCCAGCGACGAACTGTCGATTGATGTAGAACATCAGTGGTCGGTCGACAAGCAAAGAGCCGAGGCAGAGGAAGCCGAAGCTCGCAGTCAGAAACGAATCCTTGATCAACGCAAAGAACACGCTGCCTGAGATCAGTGAGGCCGCGGTTCCAATCGCAAGAAAAGTCATCACGATCAGCCCGAGGGGCTGCAGCCTACCCGAAGCGGCCCAAGCGCGGAGATTGTTGGTCGCCGGAGAAAGGCCGGCCGCAACCAGAGCCCACAGCGTCGATACGTGAAATCTGGTGAGAACGTTGAATATGACGATCGGCATCGCCACGTCGAAGACGAGGGTCGGAAGCAATCGCTTGAAGCTGAATCCGCTAGCCGGCTCTGGATCAACTGCCAAAGGATCCGCCATTCGCGACTCCTGACCCCTGAGCGGCTCGGCGCTCGGTCTTTTTCCGCTGCCAACAAAACGCTGTTTCTCGGATAACCAGGCAATGATGGACCAATTGGGGTGCCTCGGACAAGTCAGCGTGACTACGCCAACTGCGTCGCCGTGAGTGCACGTCCAAGGGCTGAAGAATCGGCGCCGTTTCCACGCTGTCAACTTTGAACACGACGAGTGTGCCTGGCGACCAGGCGGTCAGCCGACGGAGACTCGCTCGCTTTTCGCGCACTGTTGCGACAGTGATTGAGAGCCATCGCCGGCCCGAATCCATACCGATGCACGGCGATGGCGCGTCTTAGGTACAACGATTTCTCTGCCGTCAATAACCGGTAGTTCCAGGGCCCGCGGTCGATTTTTTCCCATTTCTGTCACGGCCCGCAATTGGCGATCGCTCGCCTGGCTACACGCGGCGGCCAAAGTCACGCCTCGGCAATCGCTGCTTAGAGGAGCGTAGCAGACGCCTGTATTTGGCGGTGCTCGGGGCAACGACATTTTGCGGCCGCGCCCGCTCGAGGATCGGGTTGGCGTGGCACCGTCGCAAGGGGGCGCGTATCCCGACGGGGGGTAAGGCAGTGGATCAAAACCAATCCCTGCCAGGGTTGGTTCGTCTATTTCCGCCTGCATGGACCGGGAAGTTCGGCGTTGGACGGAGGCGGGAAGCCCTGAGATTTCGAGCAGGCGCAGCGGCGTGAGGAGGCGAAGACTGAAGTGGAAAGCCATCGCGGCGCTGGTTGCGGCCTGCTTCCGGTGCAGCGCACAAAAACGAGATCAGTGTATCTGTTTGCGTGTTAGGAAACAGAATGGTATCCTTTGACTTGGTCTTAGGCGAGGGACACTTCGATGTCAGGGGTGCTTATAAATCTTATCGTC
>Ga0126379_10001629_pt1 | contig 13818 bp, 10 predicted proteins | sample PanSoiMetPlot_24_FD_92640 | JGI IMG/M metagenome (GOLD analysis project Ga0126379, IMG submission 92640) | Tropical forest soil microbial communities from Panama - MetaG Plot_24 | ecosystem: Environmental > Terrestrial > Soil > Tropical forest > Bulk soil | place: Panama | collected 2016-02-17 | reverse complement strand
GACCACTTGAACGGGGCCTGAGCTTCGGTAGTCGTTCGAGTCCGGACAAAACCAACCCGAGCCTCGTTGAGCCATGTGTTATGGAATGTGTGGGTATGCGAAAAAGAGAAGACTCGGAATCCGGAATCATTGGGACTGAGAAAACCGCGGATGTTGCCCGCAGCGTTAACGCCGTTGCCGGGAAACGTCACCGTCTCGCTATCATCCGCCAGGAAGAAACGGGCTGCGATTTTACTACTCGCTGAAAGCAGGTAATCTGCATTAGCGATGAACTGGTCTTCTGAGAAGTGACAGGGATCGCTGAACACGGAGAACCCCTGCTCCACAAACGGCTTGTTTGAGTCCACAGTTTGGGGTGTGGGAATCAAGAAAGACCCATCTGGAAGTTTGAAATTCAGCAGCGCCAACGCGACGGAATTAATGTTGGATCCGTCAGACTCCACCGTCGTCCCTCCCTGCGCACCTGCCATACCGTTAAACAACTTCCCGAGCTCGGCCGGTGACCGGTCGTTCGTGAGTGGCGGCTCGGTGAGATTAGCGGTGCAAGCCGTCCTCGATTGACCGGCAGCAATTCCGTTGACCTGCCGGGTCCCTTGATACGAACCGAAGAAGAGAAGTTTTTCCTTCTTGATCGGCCCCCCCCATCGCGAACCCAAACTGGTTCTGCCTGAGTAAGGGGCGGCGCTGCTCGGTCTGCTTCAGGAAGAAATCATTGGCGTTGAGGGCCTCGTTGCGAAGGAATTCGAAAACAGTACCGTGGAAATCGTTACTGCCGGTTTTGCTGATGACACTTACGTTAGCACCTCCATAGCGTCCGTAAGCTGCGTCGAAGAGGCCGGTCTGGACTTTGAACTCCCCTATTGTGTCAGGGTTGGGGATGGGTATTCCCCCGCTTCCTGAGGCACTGCCTTGCACATCGCTGACGCTGATCCCATCCAGTTCGAAGTTGTTGTCGTACGAGCGGGCTCCGTGTACGAAAATCCCGTCGTTGGACTTGGCAATCTGAGAAAGCGCAGTTCCACCGAGCCCGAGTTCTCCGGCGTTGTAAACGCCCGATGTCACGCCAGGAGACAGGCTTGCGATTTGAGCAAAGTTCCTCGTCACCAGAGGCAGACCGCTGACCCCGGTTTCGTTGACGACCTTTCCGAGGGAGGAAGTGTCGGTTTGGACCAAGGCTGGCTCTGCAGAGACCCGCACAGAGTGCATCACCGTCCCCAGTTCAAGACGTACTGCTAGGCTGGCAACCTCCGTTACAACCACGCTTACTGTTGTGCTGGCTTCGAGCGGAGCAGCACCTGATTTGCTGGCTTTTACTTCATAATCGCCCGGCGGCAGGAACTGGAAAGTGAACCACCCCGATTCGTTGGACGTCGAAGACCGGGTTTCTCCAGTCGCTCGGCGGATGAGGCGGATCGTGACTCCTGGCAAAACGGCTCCCGTTGGGTCCAACGCAACACCTGTCAGTCCACCCGTTGAGGCTGTCTGGCTGGAGAGGTACACCGCAAGAGCCAGGACGATTGCAACGCGTTCAACAACCTCAGAAAATAAGGAAGTTGCTTTCGGCCGCCATTTCGAGACATCGCGCATCGCTAAGCCCCGTCCGGTTTACGAGGAAGCGTTCTTGTGGCATGAACCCGGATGCTTAGGTTAAGCTATCACTCGCCACGTAGGACGCCAACAAGCCATTTGTATGGAGTTTGTTTACCATGGTCTCTCTTTCGCCGTCGAAACGGTTGATTGAGCCTATGGAGCAATTTGTGTCTAATTACTCACTTCCCAGGCGATTCGGCGTGCGGCTCGTTACTTCTTTCGTTGCAATATTACTTGTAGGTGCTCCACTAAGGCCTCCGACTGGATACGCAGAGTCCAAAGAGACGCGACGCGTCCTCATCGTTAATGACCTCGGCAACACCGCCTCACCCGGCTTCGCAGAAATCGATCAAGCACTCTGGGCTGGTCTTCAAAAATCACAATACCGCATCGAACTTTATCAAGAGAGTCTTGAACTCACCTTGTTTCCGGACGAAGTTTCCCAACGCCGGTTTCGTGAGGAGTTTGTTCGAAAGTATTCAGACCGCAAACCCGATGTGATCATTGCCGCCGGGTCGGATTCCCTCAAGTTCATCGCCGATTCTTATGAAGAGTTCCTGCGCGACACGCCAATTGTCTTCTGCACAATTCTAGGGGAAATTCCTGTCCGCCTAAGGCCCGACATGAACTTTACTGGTGTCTTGGGCAGGCTACAACCGGAGGAGACTTTGAATGTTGCGTTGCGCCTGCTACCCGGCACCAAGCACGTGGTAGTCACGGGTGGCACGGGCCCGTTTGACTACAGATGGGAAGCAATCGCTAAGCAGAGTTTCCATAAATACGAATCCAGGCTTGACTTCACGTTTCTCACCGACCTGACGATGCCCACACTGCGGGAGCGATTGAGGAACCTGCCGAACAATACGATCGTCTATCACACTGCACTCTCACAAGATGCGGCGGGAGAACGCTTTATTGATTCAGCTGAGGCAGTACCGTTAGTCGCCAGTGCCGCGAACGCTCCGGTATTTGTGATGGATGATGTGGACCTTAGGGGAGGAACGGTGGGCGGCGACTTGGTGAACTGGGCCGACGACGCTCGCATCGCTGCGGGAATGGCTGTACGGGTTCTCAATGGTGAAAGGCCGCGAGATATCCCCGTCGTTGTGAGCAACAACGCTTACATGTTCGATTGGCGGGCCCTTAAGCGTTGGGGGATGAAGGAGAGTGATTTGCCGTCGGGCAGCATCGTGCTCAATCGGCAGCCAAGTTTTTGGGAGATGTACAAGCAGTATGTCTTAGTCACCATCTTTATCCTCCTGGCGCAGACCGCGGCGATTCTAGGGTTGCTTTGGCAACGAGCGCGAAGAAGGAAGTCTGAGGCCGAGCTTCGAAGATCAGAGGAAAAGTTTTCCAAGTCCTTTCGACAAAGTCCTCTTGCGATCACCATCACAAGGGTGAATGATGGCTGTTATTTGGATGTCAACGAGACATTCGAGAATCAAACCGGTTGGAAGCGCGATGAGGTCATCGGCCGGAGTCCGCTCGATATTAATCTTTGGGTCGATCCCAGTCAAAGATCTCTGTTCATGAACCAGCTTCTCGCTGCGGGCAGAGTACGAGATTTCCAGTCCAAGTTTTGCAGGAAGGATGCTCAGATTCGGATTGGTCTCGGGTCAGCCGAATTGATTGACGTCAATGGCGAGCCATGCGTTCTTGCCGTGATCGCAGACGTCACAGAACGCAAGATGGCCGAAGAAGCTCTTGCCAGTCTCAGCGGTCGTCTGATCGACGCACAAGAAGCGGAACGTACCCGTATTGCCAGAGAATTACATGACGACATCAATCAGCGCCTCGCCATCGTAGCCGTGAATCTAAGAACGCTAAAGGAAGAGCTTCCAGCTTCAGAGGGCAAAATGAGCCGTCGCATCGAAGAGGTTTGTGAACGGGTTTCAGATCTGGAGAACGACGTCCAGGCATTGTCTCACCGTTTACATTCTTCGAAGCTTGAATATCTGGGCCTCGAAGCAGCAGCCAAAGGCCTCTGCATGGAGTTTTCAGATCGGGAGGATGTAAAAATTGACTTTCGTTGCGATGATGTTCCCGAGACCGTTCCATACGAAGTCTCACTCTGCCTTTTCCGTGTATTGCAGGAAGCCCTACACAATGCGGTCAAATATAGTGGCGTCCGTGAGTTCGAAGTATCGTTCAACGGTGAAGCGAATGAAGTCCACCTGAGGGTGCGAGATTCGGGCATCGGTTTCGATCTCAACGTTACGCGCAATGGACATGGGCTCGGTCTTACGAGCATGAAGGAGCGGCTGAGACTAGTGAATGGACAACTCTTTATTGACTCGAAGCCGCAGCACGGAACAACCATCATTGCTACTGTTCCCCTTGATGCCAGTACTACCACCGCTGGTGGCGGTTGCGTAGACAATCCGGAAATCCGAGCCTAAGAAACGCCCCACGCCCACCACCTCCAAACTCCGTCATCCTCCACTCAGCACCCCAGCGCGCGCAACGAAGGAAGCTGCCAACACGCACCTGAGTTGAGTTGGGGGGATGAGCTGATGGAAAAAGGCAAAAATGCAGCTGCTGATCTGATGCTGCTGATGATGAGGATGATCTGATCTCGTTTTCAATCCACACACGTGTGTACATTTCGACATCACATACTCATATACCCTCTCTCTCGTTGACTTGACGGTTCCGCGACCCTAACATGCTGCCGCGAGGTGCATAGCGATGCGGACAACAAGTCAATCCTGGAAGGTGACCGTTCGGATATTCACACGGATTTTCGTGGGGATCCTGATGGTTTCGTTGTGCGCGATCGTCTGTGCCTCTGACTCGCCGGAGGACCGGCAGATCACCGATCCAAAGTCGGTTCTTTCTACAAGCAATCCGCAGTCTGGACCGGTCCCGATTGCGCAGCTGTACTACACGCGCAGTACTTTCGGTCCAGCCTGGTCGCCGGATGGTCGCGAGATCGTCTTCACCACTAACCTCACTGGGCGATTCAATCTGTGGAGAGTTCCGGCCGTGGGAGGATTTCCGATTCAACTGCTGCAATCGGACGATCGTCAAACCGGACCGATTTGGTCGCCGGACGGAAAGTGGATCGTATTCGAGCAGGACTTCGGCGGAGGCGAGTTATACGACCTGTTTGCCGTCTCCAGAGACGGCGCGGATGTCATCAATCTAACCAACACTCCGGACATTTCCGAGAGCGGTGCTCGCTGGTCTCCAGACGGCAGTATGCTCGCTATGTCTTATCGGCCGAAAGACTCTTCGAATGAGGACATCGCGCTGCTTGACTGGAAAACGAAAAACGTCCATAAGCTGACCAACGAGCAGACGAAAAACCGCGAGTGGTATGGAGCGATCTGGAGTCCCGACGGCAAGACGATTTATTCGACCCGCGCCAACGCCGGTGGCACGGATGCTGATGTTTACGCAGTGGATGTCGCGACCCGCCAATTGGAAAATCTGACGCCGCACGATGGCGATGTGCTTTATTCGGTTTCGTCGATTTCTCCAGATGGCCGTACGCTGTTGATCGCTGCCAACGAGAAGGGCGGATACTCGAACGTTGCATTATTGGACGTGGGCAGCAGGAAGCGAACCTGGGTCACCGATACGAAATGGGAAGCAGACGCGGGAGAGTTTTCTCCGGATGGAAAGACGTTCACTTACACGGTGAATGCGGACGGCCGCACAAATATCTATATGGTGGATCGTGAATCGGGCAAGCCGACACTTTTGCGGTTTGCCGAAGGCATCACGGTTCCGGCGGGCAACCCGCGGGCCTACTCGCCATCAGGTGATCGCATGCTGATTTCCCATCAGAGTTCTACTGAGCCCGCCGATTTGTGGATCTACGACGTAACGACGCGCCAATCGCAGCAACTGACATTTTCCGCAGTAGCCAGCCTGAATTCTTCCCGACTGCCCCCATCGCGGTTGGTGCATTACAGGACCTTTGATGGAAAGACCATCAGCGCACTTCTGTGGGTGCCGTTCGACCTGAGGCGTGACGGCGCGAATCCCGGAATCGTGCTGCCCCATGGTGGACCGACGGGTCAGACCGTAGACAGCTTCAACAAGACCGCTGCAGCGCTGGCTTCTCGAGGTTATGTCTGCATCGCCCCCAATGTTCGCGGGTCCACCGGATATGGGATGGAATTTCAGAGAGCGAATTACAAGGACATTGGCGGCGGAGATCTCCAAGACGAGGTGTATGCGGCGCACTTCCTCGTTGACACGGGTTACGTGGATGCCAAGAAGATCGGAATCACGGGCGGTTCTTATGGCGGATATATGGCAATGATTGCAATCGGCAGAACGCCGGACGTGTGGGCGGCTTCAGTAGAACTGTTTGGAATCACCGACTGGCTTACCGAGCAGGAGCACGAAGAGCCGGCGCTCCAGCAATATGATCAGTCCATCCTAGGAGATCCAGTGAAGGATCGGAAATCTTATGAGGATGCTTCGCCCATCAAGTACTTCAAAAATGCGAAAGCGCCATTGTTGATTCTGCAGGGAGCGAATGACATCCGCGATCCGAAGGAGGAGGCGGAGCAGGCGGAGATGATTCTGAAGCAAGAAGGCAAGGTTGTGGAAGCACATTACTATCCGGACGAAGGGCACGGCTTTGCCAAACGCGAGAATCAGATCGATGCGATGCAGCGGACGGTAGCGTGGTTTGATCGGTATTTGAAGGGGAAGCAGTGATCAGGCCCACAGTTATCGACGAAACAGGAACGTCTCACGATTCCCACTGCTAAACCACGACACAACCAGCACTCATTGCAGAATCTCGTGGACGAAATCGAAACCATGGCGCGCTGATATGGATGGAATGAAGCCCGCCGATCCACGAACTCAGGGCTGCGCTCAGTAGGTTATTTGAAGGGTCCTCCGGGCCACTGCAAGAAAAGCATCTTTGCGGATTCGGAGGCTCCAGGGAGGAGGTCGGGAGGAACTTCTTGGGTAGGGGATTTGGATGTTTTGTCGACCCCAGATGCGTTAGCTCCGACCATCTGCTTGAGGATCGAGGCAGTCGGCCTGACGCTTCAAGTGCCCCCACTCTGGGACCATCTCTTCCCTCCGGCCCGTGGTTTGAGGTCCGGGCAGGGCCGTCATCGTTTATTCGGTGAAGCCTCTTCCGAGTAATTACTTGCGAAACGCTTGCCGTTTGGATGTGACGGATTCATACCTAGCAGCACATCGCGTTTTCAGAGCTGTTCCCTGTGAATGGTGGCTGCCCGTTCTAAAGGTGACCGTAGATCCGCAGTTTACGCAAGTGCTTTGATACTCTCCGTGGCTGTACTGCCAATTGGAATCGATGGTATGGCCGAGGCTAGACAAGCGCTTGTTAACACCGTGCAACGCTTCCGACACATCACCAAGTTTCGAGCGCGTGTACTCAGCCGATGATTGCGGGTCTGCATCCGTATGATAGGCCTCGTCCAATGTGCTCTCGTCGGATTCGTACAATATGGAATCAGCTAGGTAATTTAGAACTCTCTCGATCGCTTCGTCACTTCTCTTGTTGTTTGACATTATTATTGCCCCTTATTTTCCCGACCCATCAGTCTGACTCGGAGTCGTCTCATTGCCGACGTGTACATCTTTTCGTCGAGGCCGTAATTCTGCTTGATTTCGTTCTTCTGTAGGCCATCGATTATGCCGCGCAAAACCCGAGTCGCATGCTCATCATGGCTGAATAAGGCGAATACGCTCTCTTCCTCATCTTTCTGGAAAAGACAGCGATCTGCTGGCAAGCAGCCGGAAGGGACGGACTCAATAGGCGAATGTTCTTGTCCCTCTTCATCGTATATTGTAAGTTCTGAGACAAGGTACGCCTCACTTTCTCGGAACTGGCGTTTCCAGAGATTCGCGATGCTCTTCATGGCTCCTGCCAAATGTTGCACAAAAGGAACTCTTCTATTCCAATGCCTTCCACTCCTACTGTCACCGGCCCCAATCAGCGTTCGACACTGAGCCTCATTCAACAGGTCTTCCCAATTCCTGCTCCGTGCCGCCCGTCCAAGACTCCGAATCAGCAACCTACCTACGTTCCGCAACCGTAGCAGGTCTGCTGTACTCAGCGTTTTGATTGCTAGGTCAATCTCAACCTTTTCCAGCATGCCCCTCAAGGAAAGGACACTGCAGTCCACTAAAATGGGTATGTCCATAGCCTCCGATGGACGTGGCACTTCGGCTGCGGCCCTGAATGCAAAAGCAGCAAGGATCACGCCTTGCGTCAAATCGATCTTGCGGATCGCCAAGGCAAGCTCGATTCCGTTTGTCTGTGGTGCCAATGGGTTGATGCCATCACCCTTGGTTCGTGGTATGCAGTAATTGATGAGGACAACATTGTACGGTCCGAAGTCACGATACAACCGGATTCCTTCCTCGCTATTTGAGGCAGTGCGTACAGAGTACCCTTCGTTCTTCAGGCACCTCTTCAGGAATTCGGACAGAGATGCATCATCTTCAGCAAGTAAAGCTGATTTCGGAGAGCCGTTAATCGCTCTGGTCGGAGGGAGAGATGGTTCGGGACTCCCGTGGGGTGAACGAGGCGGTGTGCTGTCGATGAAGGAGAGTAAATACCCCATTTTCTTCTCCGGTCTAAGAAACTTCTAATGACTATTGCACCGGATCAATTGCTGATTGGCGGAATATGAGGAACTACGCGGTTACGAAGGTAACCGAACGGGAAGGGAAATCTGCATTAAGTACCTCGCCTCGCAGCTCTTCTGCACTAACAGAAATGCCACAAAGTTGACCGCGAGCTACCTCGCCTCGGGCTTCACGCTCTTTTTTTTGCGATCTCAATTGACTTTCCGCGTCTACGAGCGTCGGCCCGATTCCATAACTAAAATCAGCCCCATAAATTCGTCGGATGCCACCGCTGGCCAGATGCACCTGTATCGACAAGTGTCGCAGGATTGTTCTAGCGCATTCGAGCCGAACCCGGAGGTCATCGGGATCACTGGCCCGACACAAGAACTCATCACCTTTGTCGTGATAGGCTTCGACTTCTGCATCGAGGAGAGCACGCGCGTTCGCCCTAAGGATTGCGTCGCCAACTGCATATCCGTGCTTGTTCAATGCTTTGAGACCATCCAAGTCACAGAGAGCAATGACGGGACACGGCCCTGCTTCGTCGAAAGCCCTGCGATTCGGTAGACCCGTCACTTCGGAAGTGAGCAGCGCTAGACGCATTTCTTCTAGTGACATATCAGCAACACGTCGCCGCCTCTTCAAATCAAACCGGCGATTAGAAGTCCAGGTGACTGCCCGATATTCACATCCAGCTAGCTTGGCCGTGCGTTCCCATCTATTCATTTAGGCCGCCTTGGGTCGATTGTGCTCGATACTCAGCACATCTGCAAAATGGAGTGAAGTCACTCTGACCGATGAGTTCCGTCGGAGTCGAATCTATACGCCCTGTCCAGGCAGCGGGGTAGTGTGTCGAGTTCACTCATCCCCTCCCACGAGGCCTGAAGCTATTTGTTAATGCACAGTTTTGACGTGGTCTGAACTCGATCAGCGCGATTTATTTTTTTGGACGATTAGATCATTTCGCATTTAGGTATCGCGTCGTCTCCACGGAACCCGGCAAGGTTCGGGTTTAAGCTGTTTCGCCTGCCATTCCCGAAAACCGGAGATCAACCATCCGATGCTTGTAGTCTCCCTAGACATCTCGGCAAGCTCCCTCTTTTAGTGGTCTCGAGCTCGGCTTGGTGGCATTGATGCCACTGCGATGTTTGCTTCCGAGTAGTATCGACTGGAATTCCCATCAAGTGCTGACGGGGTCCGGCGCTTCGCGCCTTTTTAGGGCCGATGTTCCCGTCTTGAAAAATTAGATTTTGAGAATTCAGCCGGGAATGGTCCCCCTCCTTCCGGCGGCGTCGCAGAGATTGCTCCCTTCTGGTCGGCTTGCGCGAATCGATCGCAGAAACTCCTGGATAATGAGTAAACCGGAAGTCAATTAACGCGAAATGGTTGGTCTTATCATCGGCGCTTCGCTTTTCTTCGGCTTGGATTGTGCAGACTGTAAACGCCACGTGACTGTGAGCGGATCACGACCTTTGCCGGGCCGGATCAGGCCACCCTGTTCCAGTGCTTTTAGGCATCTGCCTCTATAATTCCGGAAGTGGCTTCACACCCATTGCCATCGCCGAATCAAATCCTTCGCATTCACTGCGTGAAGGTCTACGTCCGTGATCAGGACCGAAGCTTACGGTTCTACGTCGACCAACTCGGCTTTCGATTAGTCGCGGACACTGTGCTTCAGTCCGGCGAACGCTGGCTGGCCGTAGCTCCCCCCGAAGGGGACACGGTGCTCGCGCTCATCGCCCCTAAGCCCGACTCAAAGCAGTCTCAGCTAGTCGGGCGACTCACCGATGTCGTCTTCGTAACTGACGATGTCCTTGCCCGCTACCGAGAATGGTCGCGCCGCGGAGTTAAGTTTTTATCCACGCCGAAACTGAGGCGAGTGAAGTCTGTCAGCGGGAGCTCGATTCCGCGCGGGATAGACCCACCTGTTTGGGGTGGAGTATTCACCCATTTCAAGGATCTCGATGGCAATTCATTTTCGCTTGTGAGCTTTGACGAGGTAACAAGTGCGATCGAGGCGCAGCGGCGCGCTGCGGCCGAACGAGACGAAGCGGAACGCCGTGTTGCCCAGGAGTTCGATATCGCAAAGCAAGTGCAAGCTAGACTGTTTCCGCAAGACCTGCCGGTTATGACGACTCTGGAATATGCCGGGATCTGTCAGCAAGCCCGTCAAGTGGGCGGAGACTACTACGATTTTCTTGCAACAGGTCGAGAACGACTTTGCCTCGTAATCGGGGATGTCGCCGGTAAGGGAATCGGCGCAGCTCTGCTGATGGCGAATCTTCAGGCGAATCTTCGCAGCCAGTGCGCCATGGGATTCGACGAACCCGCCCACCTCATGCGAAGCATTAATCGGTTGTTCTGCGAGAACACTCCCGAGAACGCCTACGCTACATTTTTCTTTTCGGAATACAACGATCAGACCGGACGCTTGCGCTATGCCAACTGCGGACACCTGCCAGCACTCATTGTCCGCGATGGCGGAGAGTTAGAACGTTTGGAGTCTACGGCCACTATACTGGGGCGCTTCCCGTGCTGGGAATGTTCAATTGGCGAAACGAGTCTCTTCGCAGGAGACACTCTGGCTCTCTATACAGACGGTGTCACTGAGCCTGGCGGTACGAACGGTGAGGAGTTCGGTGAGCAACGCCTTCTGAATTGTCTCAAGCTCAATCGAGACCTTAAATCCAGCGATATAGTTTCCGCAGTGATCGACGAAGTGCGTCGCTACACTCCGCACGAACAGCAGGACGACATCACTCTCATCGTCGCTAAGTGCCATTTCAACGCAAGCGGTGATCAAATGGGATTACCCTACGAACGGTCCACATGAACTGCTCGAACCTCCGCAGAGTCAGACATTAGCGAGAACCAGGCTTATGGCAGTTTCGCGTAACGACACGCGAGGCAATCCGCGGGAGATCAGCGCGCGATTCGCGGGGGAAGGATGTGAAAGGTGGCCGCAGCGAGGGCACACGAACAACTGACTAATACGTTGCAAACAACCCAAACGCGTTTCCATCTATACAGTACGGGCATCGCGGCTGATCGGAATCATCGGATGCCATCTTAGTCCCCGGTCTACTCAAAGTTAAAACTACGACCCTGTGACTGCCCCAGCCAGCGAAACGGTTTAGTTTTCTACCACGAACTAACTAGGGCATACGTTTTGACAAACTAATGCAGAAAGTAGATATTGCTGCGGAAGCGCCTTCCCCAAGAGGCCCCGAGCATTCCGTGAGAGAGAAAGATTCGGGGCCTTTTACCAAGAAAATTAGCCTCAGTGGCTACCCAAATCCGGCCCAGCGTCGTGGCGATCGATTGCTGGAGCGCAAAAAAGCGGCGTTCCGCGATCCGCATAAGAGCCTGGACAACTTCGACTTCGACTTCGATAAAAAGATGACTCGGAGCTTAGTGTTTCGATCTCGCGGGCGGTACCTTCATTGCTCGCCATGAAGACGGCCTGTTCTTAGGCCCGCCCGGCACTGGCAAAAGTCATCTGGCACGATAGAGCCGATGATCGACCTGCTGCTGGATGCCGGGCTGGAGGTTGAAACTCTGCTGGAGTTGATCTGCTGCCGTCTGCATGCGGCTACAATGCCACCCGTCTGTGTCTCGATACAACTGGGTAATGTAGTCACATTCCCCAAGACTATCGCGCGCGGCATCAGCGGCAAGAAATTTTACAGAAAGCATACAAGCTGTTTGGCCAACAGCAAAGAGTGAGAGCCACTCCCGCCCCACACTTGTTGTGCCTTGCTCCCGCGCCACCCTGGATCTTTAGGCACACCGGGGCGAGGCTCAGCGCGTGGTGATCCTTTTGGGGAAGTGTCAACCGCGCTCCATAAATCCGGCACCACAAGGGACCGAACCGTGGGGAGACAAATCGATTCGATGCCGTCATGGGAGGACGGTCAAGGCGTTACAGAGTATGCAGTTATCCTCACCTTGATTCTTGTACTTGTTTTCGGAGTAGTCGGTCTGGTGGGCGGAAAGAGTAACAGTATTTTCTCCCGCGTGGCGGATGACCTCCAACACAGGGTCGATCAGGACTGAGCAACTCGATCCAAGGATACTGCTTCTTCCGCTTTCCTTTGCGAGCCTTCCTAAGCCATCCAGGGCCGTTCAGCCATCCTGACTGAAGCCGCACAAAGCCGCACAAGCTTCTTGCGGTTTAGACCTCAGAGTGCTATACACGTTCGGCAAAAGAACGTTCGGCTAAAGGAGCGCCAATGGGCGCAATAGCTCGACCGTTCCCCGGCACCCAGCTTTTCCGTGATGTATTCGACGCAAGCCCTATCGGTATTATCGTGGAGACTTTAGAGGGCAGCCTCTCTTCGTGAATCCATCCTTCTGCTCACTGTTGGGTTTCAGCGAAGATGAATTGCGCAACAAACATAATGTGGGTTTTTCTCCCAGAGAAGAGTTGGGCTTTGGCGTCGGCTCATCGTACATCTTGACTGAAATCGAAATCAATGAGAACCCGTTCTCCCTCGACATCCCTTGAATGGAGGTGCGGGACATGCACAATATCAGCGCATGTATTCTCGGTACCCCTCGGTTCATATACCTCTGAGTAATACGCGTCACGATTTTCTTTGCAGTGGCTCACCCAGAAAGGCGTAATGTACAGAAAACTTGCTCCAAGTCTACGGGGAACTTAGCGGGCTATGAACAATACACAACTGGTTTGCTCCTGGGTTGGGGATCTGTAAGAATCACCGCTTTCACAAACGGTATTGGATACCAGAGAGAGGCCGAGCTTTGGGAGCTCTCCCTCAATTGCGGGGCGATGCCCATAATCATCCCGCTTTAGACGGGAAAGGAGACAAGATCCGACATCCGATTTTGGAGAGATTGGTGCCGGATCTTGTTCTTTAGACGCATGTTCACGGCCTCCCAGTCAGAATAGTTAAAACCTAAACCACTGACTAGCTCTATCTGCGGTAGTGAAATCGTTGGAACCGTCGAACGTGTACTCTCCTCATTTGTGAAGTTCTGAGCAGTGCTCGTTACAATTGTTTTTACAGCCGCTCACCCTTTTTGCCGCATCTCCTGTTCCGACTCGTCAACCTTTTGAACTCCCCTCCATTGCGGGGCCATGCCCATGACGCTTCGCTTTGGATGGGCAGAGACAAGGTCCGAAATCCAAGCGCAGAGCTGGAGACTAGTACCTTGTTCTTCGTTCTTCCTACACCTGTCTGTTTTGAGTACAATCCCTCACTGCTTAGGGTTGGAAGGATATCCAATTTCGAACTTCCGACATTTGCTCCAGAGCAAATCAAGGCAGACTAGTGGGTCAAAGGAACGTGAAGGTTTTAAAACTGTTATCTGCGACCTCTTCTTGGGGCGTGAACACGGCCTCGGGTCTCATGGACGGAACGATTGCGGCGACAAAAGGCGGAAGACGAGGCGAATATTGTTTAGTCGTTAGCGGGGCCTGTTGCTCCAGCGCATCAGCGAGATGATGACCGCAAGAGCAAAAACGACGAGCAGGTCGGAGAGTAAAGTGTGCATCTCACGCGCCTCCGGAGCGACGGGATGGACTTGCCCCCAAAAATGAGACAACCGGTTAAGAGACAAAATCCATGGAATGGAGAAAATGAGTCATGGGATTGTCTCGCAGGCGGTTTACTCGGGAGTTCAAGTTGGCCG
>Ga0126379_10001628_pt1 | contig 13823 bp, 14 predicted proteins | sample PanSoiMetPlot_24_FD_92640 | JGI IMG/M metagenome (GOLD analysis project Ga0126379, IMG submission 92640) | Tropical forest soil microbial communities from Panama - MetaG Plot_24 | ecosystem: Environmental > Terrestrial > Soil > Tropical forest > Bulk soil | place: Panama | collected 2016-02-17 | reverse complement strand
CAATATATTTCAGAACTTCCCACAGCGGCGTCATATCGCGCTGCGAGATGCGCTCATAATATTCCGCACGCTTCGGGTTAGCGCTGCCTTCGTATTTCTGCGCCTTCTTGCTCTCGTTTTTGGCGGCCGGGGCAGTGGCGGCTTCCATCGTTTCCTCCTGGGATTGAACCTCTTGAACCCTAGAATAAGCGTTGCCGGCACCCGGCAACAGAGGCGGCCGCGGGCAAAATCGCAGGTCAGTTATTCACCGAACCACCGTCCACCACCAGCGATTGGCCTGTCACAAAATCGCTATCGCTGGAAGCCAGGAACACCAGCGCTCCGAGCAGATCTTCCGGATAGGCGTCGCGTTTGAAGGCGCGGCTGTTGCGCACCGGCGCGCGCTCCTCCTCGACATGTGTGGTATTCTCGAGGCCGGTGTCGCTGAGGACAAAGCCGGGCGAAAGCGAATTGACCGCAATTCCGTATTCGCCGAGCTCGCGTGACAACGAGCGCGTGAACGAAATCATCGCACCCTTGGAGGTGACGTATGGCAGCATGCGCGGGACGCCCTTGTAGGCCGCACCCGAAGCAATATTGATGATTTTGCCGCTGCGTCGCGCCATCATGTGGGGCGCAACATACCGGACCATGAGATAGGGTCCCCGCACATTGGTCGCCATGACGCGATCCCAAAGCTCAATATCCCATTCATTGAAATTTCTTGGTTTCAGCGTCGAATAAAGCGCGGCGTTGTTCACCAGCACATCGATCTGACCAAACCGGTCGATGGTTTGAGCAACCAGGTTCTTCACCGACTTCTCGTCGCTGACGTCGAATTTCGCACACGCCACGGAATTTGCACCGTGACGGCCGGCGATCTCCTCTGCGAGTTCGCGGCCATCTGCAATGTCGGCAATCATGACACGCGCGCCCTCGGCCGCGAGCGCTTGTGAATAGTGCCTGCCTATTCCCTTCGCGCCGCCGGTCACGATTGCGGCTTTGCCAGCAAGTCTTGGCATGGTTGAACCCCTCAACTTGTCATCGCCGGGCTTGACCCGGCGATCTCGCTTAGGCGAGCAATGTGCCTACCTAAGCGGGATGGCCGGCACAAGGCCGGCCATGACAGGGAGGATATCGTGCCGCGCACTACAGCCGATGAACTCGCCATCCGGGCCCTGATCGAGAACTGGGCGCTCTGGCGTGATGCCCGCATGTGGGACCGCTTCCGCACGGTCTGGCACAAGGACGGCCAGATGTGGGCGACCTGGTTTCAGGGATCCTATGAAGAGTTCATCCGTGTCAGTCAGGAAGGCTATGACCGCGGCGTACGCATCATGCACATGCTTGGTGGCATGACCACTGACATCAAGGGCAAGCGCGCTGTCGCCCAGACAAAGATGACCATCTCGCAGCGAGCTCCGGTCGAAGGGGTGGTCTGCGATGTGGTCTGCACCGGACGGTTCTACGATTTCCTGGAAAAACGCAAAGGCAAATGGGGCATCGTTCTGCGTCGGTTAGCTTACGAAAAGGACCGCATTGATCCGGTAGAGCCGGGCGCGAGACTTACGCTCGACAAGGCATTGCTCGCGCAATTTCCGGAAGGCTATCGCCATCTCGGCTACATGCAGAGCAAGATCGGCTACAAAATCAAGGATGAGCTGCCTGGTCTCGACGGGCCGGCACTCGAAGCGCTTTACGCAAAGGGCGAGGCCTGGCTCAAGGGCCGCAAGCTCTAGTGGACGTTCCGGGGGGTTGGCGCGTGCAAAAAGAAGTGCGATTTTTGCAAGTCACGTGGTCGCGGAATTGATAGCGACGAGGGGAGCCGTCATGTCGCTTGCCGACAAATTCAATCTGTTTAACGAATTCAATATCCTGCGCATCACCTGCGCACTTTTCTTCATTCCGCATATCGTAGGCAAGATCACGGTGCCGGCGACACTGGATTTTTTCGTCAAGGCCGGCTTCAGGCCGGCAGCCACCTGGATGTATATCGCCGGCGCAATCGAGACAGTGCTCTGCATTGGACTGTTCTTCGGCATATACCTGCAATACGTCGCGTTCATCGCTTTCATCCACTTGCTGGTCGCGGCCGCAGCGACCTACAAAGTAACAAAGTGCTGGATTTGGGTGATCGGCGGCGTCGAATATTGTCTTTTCTGGGCGATCTGCTGTCTAGTGGTCGCCATGCACGCCTATCACGCCGGTATTTGATTTCATCGCACTGAAAGGAAGTCCCCCCGATGGCTAGCGTTTTGTTTTCTCCTCTCACCATGCGCGGTCTCACGTTGCCCAACCGGGTGGTGGTGTCGCCGATGTGCCAGTACAACTCCAACAATGGTTCTGCCAACGACTGGCACCTGATGCATCTCGGCAATATGTCGCTCGGTTGCGCCGGGCTGGTGATGTGCGAGATGACCAATGTCAACCCGCAGGGCCGCATCTCGCCGAAATGCGCCGGCATGTGGTCGGATGAAAACGAGGCGGCGCTCAAGCGTGTTTACGATTTCTGTCGGCAATACGGCGTCGCCAAGCTCGGTGTGCAACTTGCCCATGCCGGCCGTAAGGGCCCGACCACCCCGCCGGCCGCGGGCGGAAAACCCATCCTTGAAGGGCCCGACGCATGGACGCCGGAGGCGCCGTCGGCGCTCCCCTATGACACCGGCTGGGTGGTGCCGAACGCCATGACCAAGGATGACATCAAGCGCTGCCTCGGCGAGTTCGCGGCGGCAGCCAAGCGTGTCGACCGCATCGGTTATGACGTGATCGAGCTGCACGGCGCTCACGGCTATCTTGCCCATCAGTTCCTGTCGCCGCTTTCAAACCAGCGCATCGATGAATATGGCGGTTCGCTTGAAAACCGCATGCGCTTCGCAATCGAAATGTTCGAGGCCGTGCGCAAGGTATGGCCCGAGCAAAAACCGATTGGCATGCGCGTCTCGGCCACCGATTGGGTCGAGGGCGGCTGGACGCCGGATGAAACAGTCATCCTTGCAAAGGAATTGAAGAAACGCGGGATGGACTACATGGACGTGTCGAGCGGCGGGCTCGATCCACGCCAGAAAATTCCGCTTGCGCCCGGCTATCAGGCACCGTTCGCGGAAAAGGTGAAGAAGGAAAGCGGCATCACGACCATGACCGTAGGCCTCATCGCGGGCTACCAGCAGGCCGAAGACATCGTGGCATCCGGCAAAGCCGACCTGATCTGCCTCGCGCGCGGCGCCATGTGGGATCCACGCTGGGCCTGGCATGCCGCCGAGGAGCTCGGCGCCGAAACGCCTTACGCTCCGAAGATGATGGCTTGCCACCCGAAGATGCGACCCCAGCTCTTCCCGAAGCGAGCACAAGCGGCGAGCTAGCGGTCAAACCTGCCGCTAATTCCCGCGCAAGCGGGAATCCAGAGCGACAATATTCTTTAGAGGCGCTTCTGCGCTGGGTCCCCGCTTCCGCGGCGACGAGCGGTTATTTTTTCATCTTGGTGATGAATTTTGCGAAGGCAGCAAGTTGCGCTTTTACAGCGTCTTTCGTGCCCTGATCGGTCAACTCGAGCGAAGTCTTGTCGAACTTGCCTGCCGCATTGCCCACGAATACTTCCGGCGTGCCGAAGATGTGGGCCTTCAGGAATGTCATCGACATGCGCCAGTGATACTGCATGCGCCCCCCGCCGAGCGGACCTTGCGAGCATGATTGTATCGCTACCGGCTTGCCCTCGAACGGCTGGTCCTTCATGCGAGAAACCCAGTCGATCGCGTTCTTCAAGCCCCCCGGCATCGACCAATTGTATTCAGGAGACACGAAAAGCACGCCGTCAGCGGCGCGAATGGCGGCCGCGAGATTTTCCGCCGCCCCGGGAAAGCCGGAGGCTTCCTGGATGTCGGCATTGTAGAGCGGCAGCGTCTCGAACGGCGGCGCGGTCACCAATTTGATTTCAGGGGGAGCCAATCCGGGCAGCGCGCGCGTGAGCGCGGCATTGTATGAACCTTTGCGGAGTGAGCCGCAGATGACGAGCACGTTGAACTGATCGGCCATGTCTTCCTCGCTTTATTTTGGTCGTCAGCGGCAGACGGAAACATTAAGACCGCTGTTGGAAAGCTATTTGGGTTCGAGGCCGGCCAACCTGGCAACGTCCTGGAAGCCCTTGATGTCGGATTGAATGACTTTGCGAAATTCCGCAGGTGACGACAAGTTGGCAAGTGCGCCTATTCCTTCAAGCCGGTTCTTGACGGCATCCTTCGACAGCACCTCCTGCATCGCCCTGTGAAGCTTATCGACGATTGGTTGTGGCGTGCCGGCCGGAAACACCAGACCATACCAGCCGAGATAGCCAATTCCCGTTACGCCGCTCTCAGCGAGAGTCGGTACATTCGGAATCGCAGGCCAGCGTGTTGGGGTCGCCACCGCGATCACCCGCACATCGCCGGAATCTATCTGGCCACGAATCGGGTGATAGAGTTCAACAGCGAACGCCGCATCCCCCCGAAGCAATGCGCTCACGACCTCGCCGGTCGTGCGGTAGGACACCGCCTGCGCGTTGATGGAGGCGCGCTGACGCAGGTGCTCAGCGATAAGGTGCTGGGTCGAGCCCAGCCCAACGGTGGAGTAGTTCAGTTTTCCCGGTTGCTTGTTGACGTATTCGATGAGGCTCTTGATGTCAGTCGCAGGAGAATCTTTTGGCACCACGACAACGAAGGCGGAATTCGTGAATATTCCGACCGGCGCAAAGTCTTCCACCGGATCGTAGGGAACCTGCTTGACCATGACCGCCGACACCGAGTGGCCCATGCTGATGGCAAGGAGGGTGTAGCCGTCCTTTGGCGCCTTGGCAGCCATGCCTCCGGCGATGGTACCACCGGCACCGGGACGATTTTCCACGACGAATTGCTGGCCTAAGGACTCCGATAACCCGTCGGCGAGTATGCGCGTAGCTACGTCGGTTCCGCCGCCGGCGCCGAACCCGATCAGGATATGGACCGGCCTCGATGGCCAATCCTCTGCGAGAGCAGCGGGCGTAGCTGCGATCAACAGCAGGGCCGTGGCCATAGCCACTACAACATGAGTGCGTTTCACCATCGTCCTCCCTTCGTCCGGCCGCCTCCCCAGCGGGGCGCGCTTATTATTGTTATTCAGGGAACGCGCCAGGACAGCGCGTGTCAACGGGAACGGGGTCTCAACTCTCGTCTTTAATGGGATTGCGCAGCACGCCAATCCCTTCGATCTCAACTTCGCAGGTATCACCCCCTTTCATCCACACGGGATCGGGCTTGCGCGCATGGCCGACGCCAGATGGTGTACCGGTGAGGATGACGTCGCCGGGCTCGAGCGTTATGCCCTTCGTGAGATAGACGAGCGTCTCGGCCAGCGGGAACATCATGTTCGCGGTGTTGTCGGATTGCATGATGTTGCCGTTAAGCCGGCTGGCGATCTTAAGGCCTTTGCCCGCGGCGGGGACTTCGTCGGCGGTCACCATCCAGGGGCCGAATCCGCCGGTGCGATCGAAATTTTTACCCATTCCCCATTGCGTGGTGTGCCGCTGGAATTCACGCACTGAGCCTTCGTTCGCGCAGGAATATCCTGCGATACAATCAACCGCATTGATCATGGTAAGATGCTTCGCGCGCTTGCCCACGATTGCGACCATTTCCGCTTCATAGTCGAGCTGGATTGATTCCTTCGGGCGAACGATCGGCTGCAGGTGCGGTACCATCGAGCTAAGCACCCGAAAGAAGATCGAAGGAAATTTCGGAATATTGTCGCGCTGCGGGCCTTCCTTGACGTGGTCTAGGTAGTTCAAGCCGAGACAAATAATTTTGCCGGGCTGCGCGACGGGCAGCGCATACTTCAGCCCGGCAAGCGGCCGGCGTGCGGAGGCCGGCGCCTTTTTGGCAAGATCGGCGACCGCTTTAAGATCACCGTTGCTCCGCCGCAGGATTTCGCCGAGGTCGCCCGGCACATTCGCATCCGCTACTTGTAAGTCGATAACATTGTCGTCCTCGACCACACCCAGCCGCATGCCATTGTTCGCTTCAAAACCGACGATTTTCATGAATCTTGCCCTGCCTGAATGAAGGCGCCCGACGGAAGGCCGGGCGCGCAAGGCTTAGCGCAGCCAACTGAATTCGAGCAAGTCAGCCGGCAAAGGTGAAGGCCTGGATCGAGAAGTACCTGCGCGCGTCGATCCACGCTCCAGCCGGCAACCAGCCGACGCCGCGCGCAAGCGCCGCAAGCGATTCAACGCTGTATTTATAGCTGTTCTCGGTATGAATGGTTTCGCCCGCGCGGAAGTCGATGGTCTCGCCGGCGACTCTTACTTTCTGCCGTTTCAGGCTGGCGAGGTGCATTTCGACCCGATGCCGCTCGCGATTGTAGAACGCGTGATGCTCAAAAGTGTTGAGCCGGAACGTACCGCCAAGCTCACGGTTGATCCGAGCCAGCAGGTTGAGATTGAACCTGGCGGTGACGCCTGCCTTGTCGTTATACGCGGCGTTGAGCACTTCCGCGGGCTTGACCAGATCAACTCCGATAATAAGGGTTGAGCCGAGCCCAAGGATGTTCGCGGCATTGCGCAAAAACGCAGAGGCCTCGTGCGGTTCGAAATTGCCTATGGTCGATCCGGGGAAGAAGCCGATTCGCACCGGCGCAACTTTCGCTTCATTGGGCAATTCGAACGGCTTGCATATGTCAGCAGTCACCGGCAGCACCTTAAGCTGGGGAAAATCGACCCGGAGCTCGGCGGCCTCCTGCTCGATCATTTCACGGCAGATATCGACCGGCACGTAAGCAGCAAGCTTCGGCGCCGCTTGCAGCAGAATGCGGGCCTTCTTGCTTGAACCGCTGCCGAATTCCACCAGCGCCGCGCCTTCCGGAATTAGTTTGGCAAGATCACCGGCGTGATCGTGCAGCATTTTCATCTCGCATCGCGTCGGATAATACTCTGGCAGTTCGGTGATGCGCTCGAACAGCTGCGAGCCGGCGGCGTCATAAAAATATTTCGCGGGCACCGACTTGGGGATTGTGCCCAGACCCTCCAGCACATCGGCTTCGAAAGCAGACGTTTCCGGGCTCTGCCGCAGGATAAATTTACGTGCAACTGCAACCATGGCGACGCCTCACACAAATTCGGCCAGCCGCAATCCACTGAATTGCCAGCGTGCCGGCGGATAGAAGAAATTGCGATAGCTCACGCGTTCGTGGCCCTGAGGCGTCGCAAGCGAAGAGCCACGCAACACCATCTGGCTGACCATGAATTTGCCGTTGTATTCGCCGAGCGCACCCTCGGCCGCGCGGTAGCCTGCGTACGGTAGATAGGCGCTGCGCGTCCATTGCCAAGCTATCCCGAATGCATCAGCGATCACGTTTGCGCGCGCCGCAACTTCCCATTCGGCCTCGCTGGGCAAATGTTTGCCGGCAAAACGCGCGAATGCATCGGCCTCGTAGTAGCTTACATGCTGCACCGGAGCAGACGGATTGACAGGCTTTAGGCCGGCGAGCGTCATCTCGTGCCAGGCACCATCCTTCTGCTGCCGCCAGTAGCCCGGTGCATGCCAGCCCTCAGTCTGCACAGTGGTCCAGCCGTCGGAGAGCCACAGCGAGGCTGTCGAATAGCCACCGGCCGCGATGAATTCGAGCCACTCACTGTTCGTGACCAGATGCCGTGCGATCCGCACGGGCGGGATCAGTTCGTCATGAAGGGGCGTTTCGTTGTCGAAACAAAAACTTTTGTCGTCATGACCTATTGCATGAATGCCTACCGGCACGTCCACAAAGCCGCGCGGACCTTGCGTTGCAGGTCGGGGCTGCCAATTCGCGTTGTAAACAGGATTGGTCGGATTCTGCGCAAAGGCATGCAGAATATCGGTGAGCAGCAATTCCTGATGCTGCTGCTCGTGGTGCAGCCCGATTTCGACGATTGAAAAAACTTGCTCAGCCCCGGCCGGCGGCACATTCTCGATCAACCGCTCGACGGCCGCATCGACATGCGCCCGATAGGCGGTGACGTCTTCGCTGTTCGGTCGGGTGATCAAGCCGCGTTGCGGTCGTGCATGTCGTGGCCCGGCGGCGACATAGTAGGAATTGAAAAGAAAGGGAAAGCGCTCGTCGAAAATCTTGTAGGAAGCGTCGTGCGGAACCAATAGAAACTGCTCAAAGAACCAAGTGACGTGGGCGCGATGCCATTTGGTGGGGCTGGCATCGGCCATCGATTGCACGATCTGGTCCTCGGCGGACAGATGTGACGACCGGGCTTCTGTTTCGGCCCGAACGCGACGAAACGCCTGTACCCACGACGCTCGGGCCTCATCCAAAGAACGCTGCAGCTTGAGCGCCGGCCCCCCGCTTGGGGCCAGCGACATTGCAGTGCGCGTCATTGGAGAGCCTCCGTCACTATACAAAGGTGTTCGGCAGTCGATGTAAGGACGAATACTTTTTATGGATGCAATTGTTCCATCGCAAAGTGGCCGGAGCAACCCGGAATCGCCTTCTGGCTGCTATCTGACAGGCTTGTGATGACACATTCCGCGGAGCTGTTGGCTGCAATTTGGGTAGGAAAAAGGCCAATCGCAATACAGTGATCGGTCCGAAGGGCGGATTTCGGTAGCGGGGGACCGTTACCGCGGTTGGCGGAACACGGTATTTCGGTTTTGCAGCCTAAGCCATCTCCTGGCGATTAGCGGGTATGCACATTCAACTTTAGTGCTATCGGCTGTCACGGCTGCCTCGTGCGCTTTAACGGACATATGACGGTCTAAACATTTTGCTCGGCCGGAAGGACAGCAGTCCCTTCGATTTCGACTTTTGCGCCCAATTCGAGCAGACCCGCGACCACGACCACAGACATGGCCGGAAAATGCCGGCCGATCACGCGGCGATAAGCCTCACCGATCTCCTTTTGCCGCGCCATATAGGTTGTTTTGTCGGTGATGAACCAGGTCAATCGTGTGAGATGGGAAGGTTCACCCCCTGCGACCGCCAGCACTGTGACAATATTTGCGAGCGCGCGCTCGGCCTGCGCAACGAAGTCATCACTGACCAGCTTTCCCTGCTCGGACCAGCCGATTTGCCCGGCAATGAAAACTTGTCGCCCCTCAGCGACAACACCGTTGGAATATCCTCTTGGCGATATCCAGTCTTTGGGCTGTAAAAATTCGAAGCTGTTCTTGCTCATTGGCTTGGCTGCCGCAATTTGAACCGCTGGATCTTGCCCGTTTGAGTCTTCGGAAGAGCGTCCACAAACTTGACCGTACGCGGATACTTGTAAGGCGCGATCACCGCTTTCACATGATCCTGCAATCGTTTCACACAAGCCGGGTCGCGTTCGACACCGGTCTTGAGAACAACGAAAGCCGTCACAACCTGTCCGCGCTCGGCATCTGGCATACCGATCACCGCACACTCCCCCACGTCGGCATGCGATAGCAGTGCACTCTCGACTTCAGGTCCCGCTATATTGTAGCCGGCGGACACGATCATATCGTCAGCACGGGCAGCGAAATGATAGCGTCCGTGTTCGTCCTTCGAGTAGGCGTCGCCGGTCAGATTCCAGCCGTCATGGGCATAGGATTTCTGCCGGACATCGGCCAGGTAGCGGCAACCAGTCGGACCGCGCACGGCAAGCCGGCCGACAGTTCCGGGCTCTACATTATTCATTTTGCTGTCAACAACCTTCGCCTCGTATCCGCTCACGGGGCGGCCGGTGACGCCCGGGTGAGCATCGTCGAGTCGGTTGGAAATGAAGATGTGCAGCATTTCCGTGGTGCCAATGCCGTCGAGAATGGGTTTTCCTGTCTTGCGGCGCCAATCCTCGAAAACCGGAGCAGGCAGGGTCTCTCCGGCGGAGACGGCAATGCGCAGCGACGAGAGATCCGCGCCCTGCTCCATCGCCGCCAACATTGCGCGATAAGCGGTCGGGGCTGTGAAGCAGATTGTTGCCTTGTAGTGCTCGATGAGCTTAATCATGTTGGCTGGCGATGCGTTTTCCAGAAGGGTCGCCGTAGCTCCGAAACGCAGCGGAAAGATCGCCAGCCCGCCCAGTCCGAAGGTGAAAGCGAGCGGCGGCGAGCCAACAAATACGTCCTCGGGGGTTACGTTCAGCACCTCCCGCGCGTAGCCGTCAGCGATGATCAGCAGATCGCGATGGAAGTGCATGGTCGCCTTCGGCTCCCCGGTGGTGCCCGAGGTGAAGCCGAGCAGCGCGACGTCGTCGCGTCCCGTCGGCACCGCATCGAATTTGACCGATTTATCAAGCGCGATCCGATCAAGCTCGGCATCGTGGTTCGATGTTCCGTCGAAGCCCACGACCTGCTTCAGGAAATGGCTGTCCTTTGCACATGCGATCAGTTCATCGGCGATACGCGTATCGGTGAGCGCGAGACTGACCTGCGCCTTGTCGACGATCTTGGCGAGCTCGCCCGCGCGCAACATCGGCATGGTATTGACGACCACGGCGCCGGCCTTGGTGGCGGCCAGCCACGCCGCCACGAGCGCGGGATTGTTGCCCGAACGGATGAGGACGCGGTTGCCGGGTTTAACGCCATAGTTCTCAACCAGCGCGTGGGCGACACGGTTCGACCAGTCGCTCAATTCCTTGTAAGTGCGCCGGCGGCCGTTTCCGATCAACGCTGTATTGTCGCCGAAGCCGCGCGCCACCATGCGGTCGGTTAATTCCACCGCCGCATTGAGGTGCTCCGGATACTGAAATTCCTGGCGATCGAGCAGCAACTCGGGCCACTGGTCGAAGGGAGGCAAGTTGTCCCGCGTGAATGTATCGACGTGAGCGGACGGACCAAGGTGGGGTTTTGATTTTGCGGGGGCCATTTTTAATGCTCCGCACTGGATAGAACGGACCGTGCGATGACGACTTTCTGGATGTCTGACGCACCTTCGTAAATGCGCAGCGCCCGGATCTCGCGGTAAAGCGTCTCGACTGGATGGCCGGACCGTACGCCATCGCCGCCATGAACCTGAACAGCAGAATCTATCACGCGCTGCGCAGCCTCGGTCGCAAAGAGCTTTGCCATGGCCGCCTCGCGCGTCACACGCGCGGCTCCTGTGTCTTTGGTCCAGGCAGCGCGATAAATCAGCAACGCGGCAGCGTCGATATCGAGCGCCATGTCGGCGATGTGGCCTTGCACCATTTGCAGGTCGGCAAGCGGCGCTCCGAACAGATGCCGTTTGGCAGCGCGCTGACGTGTCTCGGCCAATGCCCGGCGCGCGAACCCAAGCGCGGCAGCCCCGACCGTGGTCCGGAACACATCAAGCGTCGCCATCGCGATCTTGAATCCATCGCCCGCATTGCCAATCAGGGCCGAGACGGGCACGCGACAGTTTTCAAACCGAAGCCGCGCCAGCGGATGCGGTGCCATGACCTTGAGCCGTTCGGCGATCATGAGCCCAGGATTGTCCGCTTCGACAATGAATGCAGAAAGCCCGCGCGCTCCCACCGCTTCGCCGGTACGAGCGAACACAATATAGAAATCGGCAATGCCGCCGTTCGAAATCCACGTTTTTTCGCCATCGAGTACGAAGCCTTCACCGTCGCGGCGCGCCGACATTGATATGCTCGCCACGTCGGAACCCGATGCAGGTTCGGTCAATGCGAAGGCCGCAATGGCCTTCCCGGCTCGGGTTTTCGTCAGCCACGTTTCCCGCTGGTCGTTGTCGCCGAAAAGCGAGATGGGGCCCGCCCCAAGACCCTGCATGGCGAAGGAAAAATCGGCCAGCCCGGAGTGCCACGCAAGCGTTTCCCGCGCCAGCGCCAGGGTGCGCACATCAATCGGCTTCGTTCCGTCCGCAGCGGGCGCCGTGTGCTCGAGCCAACCATCGGAGCCGAGCCGCGCGACCAGCGTGCGGCAGGCCGCATCCACTTCGTGATGACCGACTTCGCCAAGATTGGCTGACGCCCAGGCCTCGAGCCGCTCCGCAAAGCTCCGGTGACGCAGTTCGAAAAAAGGCCAACGCAGATGATCCGCCACACCCATCACTCAATCTCCCGCGAAGCGTGGCACCGATTTACCGGCAAAAGCCTCGTAGGCGCGGCGGAAATCGTTGGTCTGCATGCAGATCGCCTGCGCCTGCGCCTCGGCCTCAATGGCCTGTTCAAGCGACATCGACCATTCCTGACCCAGCATGGTCTTTGTCATCATATGCGCAAAGTTAGGACCTTCTGCGAGCTTGCGCGCCAGAGCTATGGCTTCTGCTTCGAGCGCATCGGCAGGCACCAGCCTGTTGAAGAAACCCCATCGTTCGCCCTCCTCGGCGCTCATGGTGCGGCCACTGAACAGCAATTCGGCCGCCCGCCCCTGACCGATAACGCGCGGCAACATCGCACAAGCGCCCATGTCGCAACCGGCAAGGCCGACGCGGGTAAAAAGGAAGGCGGTTTTCGCCTGTGGCGTGCCGAAGCGAATGTCGCTGAAGAGCGCGATCATCGCGCCGGCGCCGGCGCAGACGCCATCAATCGCAGCAATAATCGGCTGCGGGCAGGCACGCATGGCCCTCACCAGGTCGCCGGTCATCCTTGTAAAGGCCAGCAGGCCTTTCATGTCTTTATCGAGCAGCGGCTTGATAATCTCGTGGACATCGCCGCCCGAACAGAAATTTCCGCCGGCCGAGCCCATCACAACGCTTGCAATATCGTCGGCCTGCACGAGCTGCCTGAAGGTATCGCGCAGCTCGGCATAGGAATCGAAAGTCATCGGGTTTTTGCGCTCCGGCCGCTTGAGCGTAATCACCGCGACCTCGCCCTCCACACGCCAATTGAAATGGGCGGGTTTGCAGTTCTTCATTTTCATGGCCGGGCCTCCCCGTTGCGGACTCGTCTTACTAGTCCGTCAAGTCGCTCAATGAGCATTTCTGCCTCCAGGGCATCGATCTCAACCAGCAGTTCGTCGATCCAGTTTTCATGCGCCTTCGCGATTGTTGAAAACTGTGATGCTCCTTTCGGCGTAAGCCGGACGATATAGGACCGCCGATCGCTTGCAGGCGCCTGCCGCAACACAAGCTTTTCCGCGACAAGCCGATCAATGATTCCGGTGACATTGCCGTTTGACACCATGAGTCGACGCGACAACTCGGTCATCGTCATGCCGTTCTCGTAGCGCGCGAGCGTGGCCATGACGTCGAATTGCGGGAGCGTGATCGCAAATTTCGCGCGCAGCCGCTCCCGTAATCGGGATTCGATCGCGCGCGACGAGCGCAGCAGCCTGAGCCACAGGCGCAAACGCTGCTTGCTGACTGGGCGCGCGTCCGGACGTTCGCGTGTTTTGCCGGCAATAGTCATTCCGGATCTCCTGTAATGGTGATCGCCTCACCGTTCACCGAGGCAGCAGATGGCATGCAGAGCCGCAACACCGCTCGTGCAACTTCCTCTGGTTTGATAAGGCGGCCGAAAGGATTGTCCCTGGCCAGAAGTGCGCGCGAATCCTCGCGCGAGCGCCCAGTCTTCGCGGAGATTTTCTCGGCCGCTGCATCAAGCAATGGCGTGTCGGTGTACCCTGGGCAAACGGCGTTGACGGTTACCCCCGACGGCGCCAGCTCGAGACTCAGTGCCCGTGCCAGCCCGACCACGCCATGCTTGGCGGCGCAATACGCTGCAACATAGGGGTATCCTTTCAGCCCGGCGGTGGAGGAGATGAACACAATCCGGCGCACGCCTTCTGACGGACGCGTCAGGTCGGCAAGCGCCGCCTTCACCGTCAAAAAAGCGCCGGTCAAGTTCACGTCAATCATGTCGTGCCAATGACCAAGATCCAGCTTTGCGACCGGCGCGCTTGCGGCCGCACCAGCATTGGCGATGACGATATCAATCGGACCATGCGCCGCGCGCGCTGCCGCCACCATGGCCGCACAGT
>Ga0126379_10001627_pt1 | contig 13824 bp, 12 predicted proteins | sample PanSoiMetPlot_24_FD_92640 | JGI IMG/M metagenome (GOLD analysis project Ga0126379, IMG submission 92640) | Tropical forest soil microbial communities from Panama - MetaG Plot_24 | ecosystem: Environmental > Terrestrial > Soil > Tropical forest > Bulk soil | place: Panama | collected 2016-02-17 | reverse complement strand
CGTCTCACAAGTTCAGAGTATCAGAGCTACGGAAGGGTTGTCAAGCATTTTGCTATTTTTATGCTCAGAGAGAATTACACATTGATATCTATTGAGTGTGATGAGGTTTTATATCCGTGGATGCCGCTCTGAGGTCGAGGGACCCGTCTTTGCTGACGAGCCGGGTCGACGTGCCGCCGTTCCGCTGAAAATCTGTCGGGTAGCTTATTCGGCTCAGAGCCTGTCCGTCAATCAACTTGACTCCACCATTTTGTATAGTGACAGCCGCGGTGAATGCGCCAACCTTTGCGATCGCTGTCGCCGGTGCGATTCCTTCAGCGGCCGTCGCCCATGACGATGAAACCGGCCCAGTAGAATGGGTGGCGGTATTTCTCTGTCTTAAGGAGTTTGAGAGATGCCTGGCGGAGGGCTTCGGCTTTGCTCATTTTTTGCCCTGAGAGAAGGTTGCGGTGGAACTCGATCATTAACTCAGTAGTGCTTTGAGATTCGACGCTCCACTGGCTGACGACGGTTGTGGGGCATCCGGCAGCGAAAAAGGCCCAGCTCATTCCAATTACACCTTCTCCCGAACTGATCCGGCCCCTAGCCGTCTGGCAGGCAGATAGGACGGCCAGGTCAGAGTTAAGATTCATGTTCATGATCTCGCGAGCTTCAAGTAAGCCGTCGTCCGTTGAGACTTCGGGATGCGAAACTCCTTGCTGGGAGACAGAGGCCTGGGAAAGGATTATGTGCGAATAGAGGGGGTTGGCGCTGTCAAGGATTCCGTGCGCGGCGAAATGAAGGATTCGGGCCTGGCTCATCTCGGCCTTGGCCCTTTCTTCAGTGGCGTCGGTACCGATGAAGACTCGGCTGCGATCCGGTCCGTAGAGTTTCGCCAGCGTCTTAACTTCGATTTCAGCCTCGGGGAGCGGTCCCAACGGATCATCACGTTTGGCAACGGCGCCAGGCCCGGTTGTCGCGGGCCTGGCGGCAGCGATTCCCTTGTTCTGAGTATAGGAGGCGGCCGGATCGGTTTGGCGAAGGGTCAATTCCGGGTTTCCGAATGCGAGCAATATGGGTGAGCGATTATTTCCAATCGATGCGTCGGCAGTTGCGGAGGCAAGCGTTGATTGTTTGCGCTTCATCATTTCTCTGAGGGCTGTAAGAGACGGGGCGTAGAAGATTGAGTGGTCTTCTACGAGATAGCGCGTGTTGCTCTTGAGTGCCTGGAAAGGAAGGTCCCACAATACCGCATCTGGCACGATGACGAGGGTGTTCTTGCCGTTAATGTCACCTGCTGCCGGGGCAACCAGCAGACTGTAGAGTTCGGCTGAGAGTTTGTCGACACCAAGGGCGCGGTTGGAAACCCGCTGGCGAAGGACTTCGACTTTGTGTGCTAATGTTTTGGCAGAGACGTCTATCGCGTATCCATTGACCTGGGGGGCGCCACCCGAAGCGAGGCTTAGCGCGAAAACATACGTCTTGTCTTCGAGAACCTCGAATTCGAGGAGTACCGAATCGAGGCCGGGCATAATCGACTGAAGATCAGCAAGCGAGAAGGAACTGGCCCGACCTTGGGTCACCTTGAGCTCGGGATGACTGGCATAAAGCCGATCCAGGAATCCATCATAGTCGATTCGGGCCCTGTCCAGACGGTTCTTCAAATCCGCCAAACTCGCCTTGTCCAGCTCGGTCTGCTGCGAGGCGCGGTATAGCTGAGTATTGAGGGCGGTAAGCTCGGCATCGAGCCGTTTCTCTTCATCTCTTTCGGTGACGGATAGGCGAAGGCCAATGTCAGCGCTGTTGCGTCCGAGCAAATCGAGGAGAGCGCGGCTGCGGGCACGCTCGGCGATTAGCAGCGCGTCGCCGGCCTTCGCCTGTCGAACAAGCAAGTCGACGATCAAATAATACGGCTCAATCTTGTGTTCGAAGAACAAGGCGCGCTGCTGCTGCTGTCCACCGACGCTACCACGCATCTGTTCGGCCCGTTCGATGGCTCGCGACAGGTCCTTCATAGCGAGGTCGAACTGCCCCGTAGCGATACGGGACTTGCCCAACTGAGTCAACGATAGATAAGACAGGTTGGGTTCAGAGATTTCGTCGGCAAGGCTGGATGCACGCATTGACTCGTGTATCGATTCTTCATAGCGTCGAAGGTCATAGTAGATGCTGGCCCTCCACCAGGCGATCTCGCACTGTCGCATTTTGTCGCCGAGCTGGGTGGCGATGTCCAGGGCTTTGCCAAAATACTCCAGCGCCAATTGGTAGTGGCCGATCTTGTGGTGAGCGGAGCCCAGGCCTTCCAATGGTGGGATTACGAGGTCGGGCGATCCACCCGCTTTGGCAAGGGCGAGGACGTCAGTAAACCCCTTTATTGCCGTTTCATAATTGCCGCGTCTTTGATCTACAAGAGCGAGGTCATGTGATATCGTGATGACACCAAGTTTGTCTCCCGCCTTAGAAGCAATCTGGAGGGCCCGATCGAGCAGGCTGGTCGCCTTGGAATAGTCGCCCTGGTCTATGTAGAGCAGTCCCAATGCATTCAGGACTGCCTGCACGCGATCTTGATACTTATTGTTCTCGGCCAGATTGAGCGCCCTGGTATAGCAGGAAAGTGCCTCGGCGTAATTCCCGGTGCCGTAATATGCCAAGCCCATTCCGAGGAAGCCATCAACGATAGCCGGCTTGTAGGCGCCCTTGAAGGAGTCGTCCAGTTTGGAGAACAGCTTGATAGACTCCTGGAAGGACTCTACGGCGAGCTGCGTATCACCCTCCCATGCGGCGATACTGCCAATGTTTCTCTGAGCCACGGCCTGTCCATACTCGGACTGCTTGGAGTTCTTGCTAGCCAACGACAGCGCCAGTTCGAGACAGCGCCGAGCTATGGGTTTCGCTTTCAAGTATTGTGTTTGCCTGACGTACAACACTGCCAGAGCAGTCGAGTTATTAAGCAGGTCAACGTCTGAACCCATCATTTCGGCCAGTCTTGATGCCTCGGCAAAGTAGTCTTCAGCCGCCTTGTAGTCCGACCGATCTATTGAGACTCTGCCAAGCTCATACAATGCTTGCGCCAGAAGCGCGTTGTCATTACAGCGCCTCGCGGCCTCAGCGGCTACCCAGGATAGGAATGCAGCTCTTGGAAGAGCGCCGGCGGTATGCTGTTTGACGGCCTCTGCTGTTAATTTAGTGCAGACAGCCCGGAGTGAAGGCGGATCGCAGTGTTCTAAGAGCGATTTAGCCTTTTCTGTTTCGCCCGGTTGCAATTCGAGCAGAGAGGAGATCGTGGGCTGCTCTTGCACCCATGCAGTGACGTCGGGAGAAACCCAACACGATAGAATGACCAGGAGGGCAATTCTCTTTCGGTTGCCGCGGCACTTGCCGGCGCCGATGAATCTGGTGTCAAGATTCCCAGTCGGATTCATAGCGCCAGGCATCATAGCAGATCCGACGAAATGGATCAGGCTGCCATGAACGTCATGGCAGCCGTGACCGTGAAGGGCTTTGTAACCCGTCCGTTCGCATCCGTTCTCTCGAGGCGTACGACACGGCTACAGGATGGCCAGAAAGATGTCGGCAGCGGCAATCAAGAAATCGATGCCGGAAGCGCTCGTTGGCAGGGGTGCCGTATGATTCGAGTGCCGGACCTTACCAGCGATTTTCATGCAATTCACGCCTTCAGGAATCTTTGGGCCAAATGGTGGTGGGGGTGGGGGTGGGGGTGGTAGCCCTGGGGGTGCCTGGCCCTGGCTATCCGTTTGTTGCCCGAATACAGCGGGGACTGGCGCGACGGCGAGGACCACGAACAGGGCGAGCACTACAGGCCGAATATGTTTTAGCCAAGAGGTTTTCATGATGTTCTCCTTTTCGTAGCGTTGAGCAATGAACTGCTGTTTAATGCACGGGTTGGTTGAAGACGGCCGCCTCGGGTTTTTCTCCAAGTAGAAACTGCTTAATGAACATCACCTGAGCGAGGAAGGCATATTCATAGGTCGACGGGTCATAGAAGCCATGGCCTTCCTGCTCAGCAAGAAGAAACCAAGCGGGAATGCCTTTAAGCCTGATCTGATCGATAATGTGTCGCGTTTCAACGGCGGAAGTCATCAGATCTCTACCTCCGATTATGAGGAAAGCGGGCTTTGCAATCTTGTGGGCATTGGTGACCGGGGCGATGTCGTCAAGAAAAGCCCTGGTGGCTTTGTCGCGCTCATCTCCGAGTTGGCGGCGCCACGGATCGGGGTTGTTGTTGATTGTGCGCTCTATGAGGGTAGCGAGGTTTGTTGGCCCCGCATTGGAGAGGGTCGCGGCAATTCTCTCAGGGTACATCTCGGCAGCGGACAGGGCATCATAGGCCCCAGCGCTCCCGCCGGCCATAAGGACCCTGGTAGCATCAAGATCCGGTCGCGCGGCAATCCAGTCGAGCAGAGCGCCGATGTCCTTGATAGCGTCGAGTCGCAGGCGGCCGTGGTCGAGGCTCATGAACGTCTTGCCGTAACCCGAAGAGCCGCGGATATTTGGATAAATCATCGCGATCCCGAGACTGTTGATGAAGTAGTTATCTTGACCTCGGAAATCGGGCCGCAACTGGTCCTGCAGGCCACCATGGAGATAGATCATAACCGGCCGTTTACCGGTGAATGAGTCCGGTGGTTGATAGAGGAATCCCGTGATGGCTCTTTTATCAAAGCTCTGCCACTTGATGAGCTCCGGTTCCTTGAATCGATCGGTCTTTACCGCGACGGGCGCGATCGTCCATCGCTCGATCTTCCCAGATAGAGAGTTCACCGAGAAAACGTCTGCGGGAGTCCTGGTGGATGAGAACACGAAGCCAAGAAGTGGCTGGGAGCGATGCCATCTCAATCCAGATATCACACCGGCAGGCATTTGAGCGATTGGCCGTTCTTTGAAGGTATCCGTGTCCATCAAGTGAAGCCGGCCAATTCCATCCTCGTTGGTGGCAAAGGCGAGGGTTCTGCGATCAGGAGATAACGCAAACTCGTCGATGTCCCAATCTTTTCCGCCGGCAAGATGCCTGTAGCTCCGGGTCGCCAAGTCAAGATAGGCCAGCTTGCGAAACTCGCTCCCGCGATCGGTACAGATGAAGAGCCCCTTTCCATCCCTGCTGAAATAAGCAACCGAACCGTTAAATGCTTTCAGGTGACTCTCGGAGGGGGTCAGCAACGTCTTTTTGCCCGTTTTCAAGTCCAGGAGCCAGAGGTACGTCTCGTCGGAGGACCGATAGTCTGATAGCACGAGCCTGGAGTCATCGGGCGACCAGTCAAACGGCGCCCAGTCATTGCCGCTGAGTTCGGCGACCAGTCGATTCGTCTTCGGATCAAGAGGATCCATCACATAGACGTCGAGATCGCTGCCATTGCGGCGCGTAGACGAATAGGCCAGCAACTTGCCGGAGTTGGAAAACACCGGGTACAGGTTTTTCGATTTGCCGTCGGTCAGTGGCTCGCTTGTTCTTGTCGCAATATCATACTTGTAGAATTGGCTCTGAAAGTTGGCGTCGACTGGTTTCACGTAAAGAATGTATTTTCCCAGGGGGTCGACGTATGATTCGCGGAAACCCTGCGGGAGATTCGTGAAGAACTCCGGCGCCTGTCCGGGCCCACCGACTCTAGCAGCCTGCAAAGAGGCCTCGCTGGTGTACCGAATCACAATCGCCTCAGCTTTAGCGGGATTCCAGCCGCAGAGTGAGGAGCCATAAAAGCTCCGATACGGGTCGGCTTCTCTAGCCAGCGATGCCGGGACATTGGGAATGCCTTCGTGGATCACGCTGTCGGGCGGTTTGATTTCAGCCTGGGCAAAGACGGCCGATGCGAGGGCCGCGATAGCCAGAAATGCGCGTACGGTGGCCATAGTTTACCTCTGTTGAGCTGTGTTAGTTCAAAGAACGCCAGGGATGATCCCTCAGACGGCTTCATCCTAACAAAGCCCCAATAAATCACCAACCGCCCTTTACGGATAGCGAAACCTGCCGATTTGATAAACAGATACCCTGGATTACGAGAGTCAGAACTGCGAAGCCGGGATCTACAGTGGCCCTAGCTAACAAGGAGTGTCTTATGTCCGTTCACGCGTTCGATGGCTTCGACGCCAGCAAAAAGCGTTCAGGCCGGGGCCGTTCCGCGATCCTACTACCGGATTGAATCTGCAATATCCTCTCTCGTCACTAGTTAAAGACGCAGAGACGTGGTCAATGTAGCCATCGCGCAGGGGCCGTCTCGCGTTCAGGCAGTCTAACACTGACGCTGTTCACGGAACAAACCAGTCGCGACCGTTTCGGAGTTCCGAAGCGGTCGCGAAATTTGACCAGTGAATCGTTCTTGTGGGTACCCATTTTTGATGTTTGACCGGGACTGCTTTCGTAGAGTTCGGTTGAATGACAAGCCCCCGGCGGCGGCGCTTAGCCGTTTAGACAAAGATCAAGAATATCCACCACGGAAAATCCGGGGGAAGGCTAGGAGGCGGCGGAGGCGGAGCCGCCGGTGGGCTCGGTTGTACTCCACCCTGATCAGCGAGCGCTGCGGTGGAAAAGGCTGCAAAGATGGTGATGACAGCCAGGAAACAGACAGCAAGAAATCTGAGACGAAGCTTTTTCTTCATGATGATCTCCTGTTCAATGTGAATCATAACCATTCGGAGGTTATCGGTTGCCATTCATGGACGCGATGTGGCTGCAGAACTGCCAGAATGACAAGTAGCAAGACTCGCTTGACGAATAAAGCTTCTGCATCAAACGTAATATTCGTAGGTAATGGATCCATGAAGCCGTCTCTTCGGAAAACAGATGATGGCGCCGCTTTGCCGTCGTAGACAACGCTGTCCGTTTGATCTCACGCTGAGCGAAGACAGTCAAGGCTAAGGCCGCGACCGCCAGGAGTGAGCGTGAGCGATTCCGCGATGGCATCGCTACCCGAATCTCCCAATACATCTTCTCTTGTCACCAGTTACAGACGCAGAAACGCGCGATATGTAGCCGCCGGCGCAACCGCCTAAAGCCAAGGCCGCAAGAGTAATACGGCCCCCTCGATCGGCCGAACAGCCGGTGGCAAGACGACGGTTGGAGTCAAGCCAGACTCAAACGCGGAGTGGACTTTTATCGATGTCTTCGGGGGGGGCAGAACCTGGAGGAAAGGAGGTCTGCCCCCGGGGGTGAATTTAGGAAAGGGTTCGTGGCGGGATGGGGGCTTACGAGAATGTTACTGGCGCTGCAGAGCGACCATTGGACTTATGGCGGCGGCGCGCCTGGCCGGGTAGGCGCCAAAGATTATTCCGGTTGCAGCGGCTGCGCCGAAGCCGAGCGCTATCGCCGACAGTGAGAACAGGAACGGGACGCCAGCAACCAAAGTCAGGATCCAGCCGGATAGGTTGCCGACCAATACGCCGGCGAGTCCGCCGCACAGTGCCAGGAGAACAGATTCGACCAGGAATTGAGCCAGTACCTGGCGCCGGGTGGCGCCGACTGACCGGCGGAGACCAATCTCGGGTGTTCTCTCGACGGTAGTGAAGAGGCTGATGTTCATTATGCCGATCCCCCCTACGAGCAGGGCGACGCCTGTAATTGCCGCGCCTATCAAACCGACGGACCGGCGGAGTTTGTCAAGCCTCTCAAGTATCTCGGTCTGGGTCATGACCTTGAAGTCATTGTCCTCGCCATTGGGGAGCCGGTGTGCCTGACGGAGTCGATGCTCCACGAGACGGGTGATAGCCGGAAGATCCTCGGGCCGCTTTGCGCGTCCCATGGCGGAGAGCTGCTCGGACAAACTGTAGATGGTTCGAACTGTATCGATCGGGACTAGCACGACTCGGTCGAGGTCGGTTCCGAATCGCTGGCCTCGAGGAGCAAGGCAACCAACGACTTGCATATCGCGGTTTTTGAGCCGGAGTCTTGGCAAGGCCTCGCCTTCGTGCAGGTCGAGGTCATGCGCTATCGCCGAACCAATAACGCAGACATTGCGCCGCCACGTAAGATCTTCGGGTGCAATGAATCTTCCCGAAGCTACTTCATATTGTTGTGCGAGTCGCAGCTCGGGCGAGGCTCCCATGATGGTCGCCGGGATACGCTTGCTGCCGTTGATGACGACGTCCTGGGCCTGAACGCTCAAAGAGAAGACCTCGATCTGGTCCTGAATTTCTTCGCGGATGAACCTATAGTCGGTTTCAGTGAATCTGGGCGGGCGCATCCTGAGGTTATTAGTTACCATGGGGAGAATATAGAAGGTGCCGGCGCCAAGTCCTTGAACCTCGTCCAATACAAGCGATGATATCCCGTCGAGCATAATCGACATCGCAACCATCGCCGCCACGCCAACCGAGATCCCGATCGTGGTAAGAACGGTCCTAAGTGGATTGGCGGTAAGAGCATCGCGGCTCTGAGAGAGAGCGATGCCCAGCATAATATTAGGCTGCAGGTTACGCCGCGGCGGGATATTGGGCATCGAGGAATCTCATTTGAGGCGCGGCGCGGACTGGCCTTCGGCGAGCGACCGCATGAGGATTGGAGTGCCGTAGATTATTTCAGCGGCCCGATCCAGACCAGAGCGGAGGAGGACCTGGTCGTCGCGCTGCTCGCCGACCTCGATCGCCTGCTTGTGAAGCTTGTCCTGGTCGATTATCCATACCCAGGAACCGGTAGCATCGTGTTGAATCGCATCGTGTTGAATCGCATCGTGTTGAATCGCTCCAAGGGGCAGGTATCGACCGGCCGATTTCACATCGGAGATTGAAGCGAAGACAGACATGCCTACCGTGAGCTGCGGAGGATACTTCAAAAGGTCCATGTCGACTTCATAGGTCACGCCCGGTTTTCCGTTTTGTTGTGGAATAGGCGATTTCGCTACCTGGCGTACGCGGGCCAGTGCGGTTTTCCCGGGAAGCGCATCTATTTTCAGGTCTATCTGCTGTCCGAGGGTGATTCTCGACACGTCGATCTCATCGACTGATAGTTGGACATTCAGGTCTTTCAGGCTGGTAACGGTCAGGAGGGTGGAGGCCTGATCTCCGGTGCCGCCAGGAGCAACAAACTGACCTGGTGTTACAGCAACCTCGGTGACTACTCCGTCGATGGGTGATTTTATGCTCATCTGATCAATTTGGTCTTGACTCTTTTTCAGCGACAGGCTGGCGGCTTCAACATGTTTGTGGAGGAGCCGGGCCTGAAACTCCTGCTTTCGGGCGTTGGACAGAGCCTCCTGGAAAGTAGAATCAGCAATCAGCCCGTCCTGGCGCAACTTTTCAAGTCTGGCTGCCTGAGCTTCAAGAAAGCTGAGATACTGGCGGGCCCCGGCCTCCTCAACCTGGGCTGTTTCCAGCGCCAGCCTGTCCTGGTCCAGCGCCACCTGGGATGCGCGGGAGTCGAGCTCGATCAGCACATCCCCGGCGCGGACGTGGGCAAACTTATCGGGAATGACACGACTGACCACTCCGGCCAGGGCAGGGCTGACACGCGCAGAGCGGATTGAGCGCACCGAGCCAGTGGCATAGATCGGCGGGGGCGGCGCTTCGAGTTGAAAGAGGGTCCAACCGGTCGCTGCAGAATCAGCGGGTGAAGCCAGGAAGCCCCTGAAGAAGTAGACGTTCGCGCCGGCCAGGCAGGCAAGCGCGGAAAGCACAGTCAGCACTCGGCGGGAAGATTGACTGCGTCTGAAAGGTCGCCCGCTTTGGCCAACCAGGGGTTCAGGGTTGATGCACGTGGACATCGAGATATCTCTTCGCGAGTTAGTAGGCGCCAACGAGGAGGCCCAACCCTCCACCGACAACTCCACCGAGATCACCACCGACTGCTGATCCAACCACCATCCCAATCACCTGACCGGTGGCGGCATAGTCGGCCGCAGTCTGCATTGCCGCGTTGGGATCGCCGTCGCTGGACGCGAACCCGGCCACAAAGCCGACGTTGCCAGCAGGATGAGACGGTTCGAGTCTCTGAGAAGCCGAGAATCCAATAATTGATGCTAATGCAAGCGCGATCATCGTTCGTTTCATGTCAAATCTCCATTTCGTTTGAGTTTAAGTATTCATAATTCGAAGTGCTTGTCCTGTGACAAGCACTGGAGAACTGTGTAATCGGGCGTGGCCCTCCCGGAACCAGGCCGATTTTGGTGCTGCCGTGACGATCTGGCGGCTGATGCCTGATCCGAGGAATGTGAGTCGCCGGCTCACTCATGCAACACCGAACTTCTTGAGGAGAAATCCAAGCAGCATGTCGGTGCCTTGTGCCGAACCTGCGGCGAGAATGCCCAGCATCAGGGTGCGAACCAGGCGTGTACCCCAGCAAGCCGCCATCACCGATAGAACGAGCGCAGCGGTCCAAATAAGTACGTTGAGATTGATCATTCGCTGCCACATATAAGCGGGGCTCGCGAGCAGTGCTGTTCGGAGTTGTTCAGCGCCCTGGACTGACAGCTCGATTATCCCCAGGTGAAACAGTTGCTGCCATATGACGGCAGCAACGAGGCTCCCGATGACCGACGGCAAAAAGCAGTACCCGAGCAGGGTCATAATTTTGGTCATCGGGACTCTCTTTTTCAGCAATCGGGCGACGAGACTCATCGCGACCATAAGCAGCACAAACTTCTCGATGACTGCGATCTCCTGTCCTATGACAGAGCCGAAGTACCCACCACCGATTTGCGCCCAGGCAGACTGAGACTTGAAGTTGTTCTGGCCGATTTTATAGAAGATGATGGTCTTACAAAGCAGGTCGGCAAGAACCGCGGCGGTGAGGATCAGGAACGGCAGGAGCCTGTTCTGCTCGTCACGCACGCGTTGACCAAAGAATTGGACGGGATTGTACACGTACAATTGAGCCGATTTCATCATGGACGTAAGAGCCTTTCTGCTATTGCAGGAGTCAAGTAGCCTTCAATTACAGCTGCGATTATTACCAGGGCAGTCCCTGCAATGAGGGATGCACTGCTCAACAGGCCAGCCTGTTTGAATTCGACACGGATGTTGAACATCCGGAGGAAACAAACGAGATAAAGGTTGGTCACGCTGTTTTGCATCAAGATGAAACCCAAGTACTCCGGTATGCCGTGCGGAAGCACGAGCATGAGGACGGAGATGCGCGGAAGACTTGATCCTACAGTGACGGATTTGATCAAGAGTCCGAGCGCCAAGCCCAAATTCCCGGAGGCCACGATCATGCCGAACAATGGCAGCAACTGAAAGGCAAGTAAGCGCAGGCCGACCGCAAGATTGTGGAGCAATATGAACCGTGTGTTATGAAATGCATTCTGGTGGAATTCGCGAAGGCGGCTTGCCGCCTCGTCGGGGCGAATCGTCGAACTGTCGCCGCTACCGAAGGAATAACCAAGAACTGCAATGACAAGAATTGCTGTCATATAACCCGCCAGGCTGAGCAAGAAGGTCCTTTTGGCTGACATTCGTTTCATCTTGGTCCTCCGAATCGACCCGGTTTGGCGCCGCGCTTTGAAGAGCCTGCTAGAGGCCGCATTACCTCTTCCTAAACAGGAATTGCACCTGCCCAAACGGCCGGCCTGCCGGCCTTCGTGTACAGCGCGTCAGGGTTCCTTCGGGCGTGTTTTGCCTCAGCGATGGAGTCTGTCTGTCTGTGCGACCAGACGTTGATTCGGTCCAATTTCCGGATGCGTCCATAGCACGAATTAAAAGCCGGACCTCAAAACCCGATCAGGCCTTGAGCCGCCTGGGACATCAGGGTGTTCTGATCGATAGGCTGTCCACCGATCGTGCCGGTTAAGGCAGTAGTGACCGGTCCAATGACCTGGCCTAGTGAATCCAAGGCGAGCGCCGGGTCGTCGGTAAGGGTTGCGTAGGCAAGGCCCAATCTTGGCGTATTGGTCGATGCGGGCCGTCGATCTACCTGGCAAAAACAAATCGTCAATGCAGCGAGAGCATAAAGTGCTGTCTTTTTCATTTTCGGTTTCTCCTTCTTATATTAGTTATCGAGACATTGAGTCTCGGTCATTCGCGCCGTGAACTCTTGCTTGCTCACAGGGTAGTCAAGGGGTAGACGTGAACCGGGTTATCGAGGATTGGTGTTTGACCATGTCCCCTACTACACCCACTACTACACCCACAGAGAATCTGAAGGCGGTCCGCGACAGGCAGCGGGCCGCCCTAGATTGTTGCGTCCGCACCCAGGATCAGATCGAATCTGATGAGCCCTGGGCGGCTGATGTCTCTATAGTCCGCCAGCAACTCCACCGAGCACTGCGCCACCGGCAGCACCTGGAATTGCACCGACTCCACCAGCGGCAGCGCCGGCTATCCCGCCGGCGATGAGACCAAGGATTCCGCCGACCGCTCCGCCAATCTCGGCGCCTTCGACCGTGCCGTCGAAGGAACCACCGGAGAAGACGTAGCCAACCACGCCTCCTATTTGATTGTCGGCTCGCGGTGTGACAGAGTGATCGGAAATAGTGTGGGCGCAGAGCGCCAACAGTGACGCCAAAGCGATTGCTGAAAAGCTTCTTTTCATGGTTGATTTCCTTTCTTTTTCAATTGAATCAGGCACCGGCATTGATTGTTCCAAACCTCCATGGGTATGAAGGAGTGAACATCCAAAGCTCAGAACGCCTTATTCACCGTCGTAGATAAACAAAGAGGAGACTAGAAGCCGCCTATTGCGATACCGATTTCTGCTCCGGGAACCGCGCCGGCTCCGCCCGCAGGCAGTGTCAAGAGGCCCCCGACAATGGCTCCGACAACGCCGCCCGCAACTCCGCCGATCACTGCATCACCGGCGACGTCTTTGGCGCTGTCGCCTGAGACGAGACCATAAACCAGGCCAGCCTGCTGAGCCTGAGGGGCTCCGTTACGATGAACGGCGACCAGGGTCGAAAGCGCCATAGCAACGGCGATTGCAATTACACGCATGTTTTTCATTTCACTCTCTCCTTTTAGCTATCTTCATTGTCCCCAACTAGACTCTGAGTGGTCCAAAACATGAGGACATCGCCAGCATAGAGGCTTTGGAAACGAGAGTCTCGCGCCAATCGCGGAGTAGGCGCGGATTGCGCCAAGTTCGTATTTTTCATGTAATTCCGAAGCTCGAGATGGAGACACAAGCCGAGCAAAAGGGGTTCTGATAGCCGGTTTTACGGTATCCGATCTCAGCATATCGAATGGCAAGGTGCGGCGAGCGGCAAGAGGCGCAGCGTTCACGTTCAGCCCGGAAGACTGCCCTTCAAATGCGCATAAAGGGACTCAGTACAAACCCGATAGCGCTTTCCGACGGGAATAGCCCTAATGAGACCCATCTCGATCCAGAATTGGACTGTACGCTGAGCCATGCCGCACATCGCAGCGGCTGTCGCTGTATTCACAAATCTCCGATCACGTTCCTTCTGCGGTAACGTGAGATAGAGCTCGAGTAGTTCCTCGTCCGTTTTGTGTTCTAAGCTGCCTGCTCCAGATGAATACGGGAGTCTGATGTAGGCCCTATTTACCGCCATGATCAATCCTATACTTGTAAGGGTGAGTTGCGTGAAGCGGGTTTTTGGATGGGTCCGCCGGCGTCCCGGCGAAGACTCCTTCGCCGCAAACCATTAAAAACTGAACTGAACGAGCAAGCTGATGTTGCGGTTGGCTGCTGCCCCTCCGCCCGCGCTCGAACCGAACATTTGAGTAGCAATCGATTGACCGAAGAGGGGCGAACTCAGATTGCCGATGGGTTGTGCAGCGTTAGTGCGATTAAAGATGTTCGATCCATAGATCGAAATTGTCAGCTTGTAGGGCCTGGTCTCGTGAGCAGCGCCTGGAACGGCAGAGCGGGCTGCCGGGGGAGGCGCGGATCCGGCTCTTCCCTGAGCGGAGGAGCCCTTATGGGCGCTGCCAAGGTTGAATGTCTTG
>Ga0126379_10001626_pt1 | contig 13827 bp, 10 predicted proteins | sample PanSoiMetPlot_24_FD_92640 | JGI IMG/M metagenome (GOLD analysis project Ga0126379, IMG submission 92640) | Tropical forest soil microbial communities from Panama - MetaG Plot_24 | ecosystem: Environmental > Terrestrial > Soil > Tropical forest > Bulk soil | place: Panama | collected 2016-02-17 | reverse complement strand
CTATGGTCGAGCTCCGATCGAAGACTTGCCGGGATCAAGATCATCACGAGCGTCGCTTTGCTTTGTGGGTTCGGTCTTTCCTGGCGGCTGTGGGTTTCGTCTCGTCTGTTTCCACTCTCTCCGGTGGCAGAGTTCTTGCCTCTAGTCCCATTCCCATTCGATTGGTTCTGGTTCGCGTCACTGCTCGGACTACTCGTAGCCACCGTTATGGTAAAGCAACCCCGGAGGCTGATCTTTTCGTTCCTCCTGCTGGCTGTCTCACTGAGCCTGCTGGACCAAAACCGCTGGCAGCCGTGGTTCTATCAGTACTTGTTCGTACTCGCCGCAATCGGGTTCAACGCCGATAGAAGGAACGAGCCTGAAACTGAAACTTCGGCGCTGGACATCATCCGGCTGATCTTCGTGTCCACTTACTTCTGGAGCGGGCTGCAGAAACTAAACGCAAATTTTGTGAAGGAAACGTGGCCGGACATCGCGGGCTCATTCCTCCGCATTTTGCCGGAGAAGGTCCGGCATCTTCCGGCGCCTTTAGCTTTTGTAATCCCTTTCGCAGAGATGGCCATCGGGCTAGGCCTGGGCACACGACGTTTCAGGCGTCGTGCAACCGTTTGCGCTGTTGTGACCCACATCTTTGTCCTGGTTCTACTAGTCTCCGGCGGTGAAAACGTTGTTGTATGGCCGTGGAATATCGCCATGATTCTGGCCGTCTTCATTCTCTTCTGGCGCGACGAGGAAACTACGCTCCGGCGGATCGTCGTGCCCAGGAGCATCTTTCATGCCGTCGTCCTGTTGCTGTTTGCCGTCATGCCGGTTTTCAGCCTTGTTGACGTGTGGGACTCCTATCTCTCCTCTGCTCTCTACTCGGGAAACACCGACCAAGCTGTTATTTACGTCAGCCCCGAAGTAATCGCTCGCCTTCCCGCAGCAGTACGCCCTCATGTGTGGCAGAGCAGCAAACCTTTCTTCCTGGATGTCAACAGATGGTCTTACGGCGACCTGAACGTACCTTTGTATCCTGAGCCGCGGATTTACAAGAGCGTTGCTAGAGACATATGCGCCTACGCGGGAAGCTATTCTTCAGACGTGAGGCTCCGCAAAAAGCAAAAGCCCAATCCCTTCACCGCGGATCGAAAATCCGAGTTTTATGACTGCGAGCATCTCGACTGATTTACACCACGGCGATGGACCGAGCCTTCTGACTTTTCTGGCTTCGGTGAAGCTCGACTTCCCAGTGTTAGATTTAACAGAGTTAAAACCCACGCTTTTGCTCTGAGCGCAAAACCAAGGTCCGTGCTCTCCGTAAAGGATGGGGCACCCTCATCATCGTGAGGGACAGAGAAGAAGGAGAAAGGGTGGGCCAGGTCCACAGTCAAATACTGAGGAACTTATGGGATTGGATGCTGTAGTTTATAAGAGACTGGAAGAAATATCTTTAGCGCCTGGCACAGATTTGAGCACCTTGCGAGTTGAAGACACGACAGGGGAAGTTTACTTTGAAAATGATGCTGTCATACTTAGTTCCGGAGATAGAGAAGCCGTTCACAAGCGGCTTGGGAATATCACCGCTATCATGTGGGTCCGTGATGAGATTGAGAAACTGTTGCCCTCGCTTCGACGCAACTCGATTCTGCTACGCAAAGTTGTATACGATGGTACGCATAGCGGTGATTTCATCCCTGTTGAGGACCTGCCGGCTTTAAAACGTGAACTTTCTGTGGTGCGACAGCGCGTCACACCGAATCGTGTAAGCGATCTTTTGCATGAATTTCTCGATTCGATGGACGAACTGATCGCGGCGGCAGAACAACAAGGCAACCCAATTGTTTTTACATAATGCAGAACTAGCCAGGCCTTTTTTGGCCGTCGCTCATCTGAGTTTTCTAGGTTCTCCCAAAAAACAAGGAGTTAAGTAGAACGGAGTCACGATCTCTTTACCTGGACGACGAAGGCAATCGCGTCGAAAAATCGAATGGCTCGACTGAGAACAAGGGGACACCTGACCGAACAATTTTCTTTCGACTCTTGGAGAAGAATCTGAGGGACTTTACCCTCACCGCTTTGAGGGATCCCATCCATCCGTACCAGCCAGAAAACTCCCTGCTCTGTACTTATCGGCCTCGTCTTTACTGAGCTGGTGCGAATAAGATTCGCGTTGTGTCGCCGCGGCTCCCGGACCGGTTGATTGATATTCAGCATAGAACGCGGTCTTGAGACGTTCGGTTTCTCCGGGATGCCATTCCCGCCAGCCGTCGGGAGCGACTTTCTTGTCCAAATCGCTTTCCATGAAAACCACGGACGCGTAGCCGCGCCATGGCCGGCCGAGAAAAATCCTTCCCACTCCGGGATCCGCCGTGACCGTGCAATGGTCGAAGACGTAACCGCTGTCTTGTTCGGGATATTTCTTGCTTTGCGCGGTCAACATCACGTCACGATGCGCGATGGCATGGATCACGCAGTGGTCGAAGACTGCCTTCGAGTCGCCAAAGATGAAGTCCACGTGGCCTTCGATGTAGCAATCGCGAAAGTACTGGCGCGTGACAACGCACGGCCCGGTCTCTGACTTGCACGAACGGCTGGCGGCGTAGAGGGTGTCCTGCGCGCCGAGGAAGCGCACGGTGCGAAACACGGCGCGATCGCCGACGACGGAAAGCGCAACCGCCTGAGATCCCTGCGGCTCAAGCGCGTGCGCCTGGCTGAAATCGTTTTGAAAAGTGAGATTGGCGGCGTGAAAGTCGTCTCCGCTGACAAAGGCTGTGGCAGAAGTAAACGTGCTCCCGGTGATCGAGGCGCTGTTACCGTAGACGATCACCACTTTGCCGGGATCCTCACCCAGCCCCTCCATGTGAACGTTGGGTTTAGCAACCCGTACAACCTCGCGGTACGTTCCCGGCTTGATCAGCACAGCGCCACCCTCAGGGCTTAGCGCATCGATTCCCTCTTGCACAGACCGGAAGTCGCCTGAGCCGTCAGCCGCTACCGTTACTTTCTTCTTCGCGGCATCCGGCGCGGCTCGTTGCAGAGGAACAGCGTCATCGCTGGGAAATGAAGGGAACCTCAAACTGCACTGTGGCGCTTCTCCCTTTTCTCCCTCAGTATTCTTCGCGATCTCGATGTCCTCTCCTTTGGCTGGCAGGATCACGGCGCCTGGGCCAAAGACCAACCGCGCATGCGCGGCGCGCAGATCTTCCGGGCGCACACCGTCGGTGGCGACGCCGTCGAGCCGCATCTCCAGCAGGTGCTGCCCGTCAAGGCCAAGAAGAGTAAGCTTGCCTCCTCCGGTCGTGCGCACGTTCTTCAGACGAATGTTCCGGAACACCGGGACCAGCGTGCCCGTCGCGTTCTTGGTGTAGAAAGGATCCATCAGGATCGGGTTCTTGACGTCGCGCATACAAACATCCTGATAGGCAACGTCATGAACCAACCCACCGCGGCTGACATCGGACTTGATGCGGATTCCGTTGTCCGCGCCGTCAATGGTGAGATCGACCACGCGAATCGCGTTCACGCCGCCGCTGGTCTCGCTGCCGATCGACATTCCGTGCCCGGAATAAAAATGATTGCGCAGGATGGTCATGTGCGAGGCCGGACCGTTCTTGCCGGCCTTGATGGCGATGTTGTCGTCGCCGGCGCGAATCCAGGAATAGGCGATGGTCACATTCGTGGATGAAGAAGGATCAATGCCGTCAGTGTTGCGCGCGGTGGCCGGCGAATCGATCCGCACTCCCCAGGCGGTGAATCCGTTGGTGCGGCTGACGATCACATGAAAGTTGGGCGAATTGCGCAGCGTGATCCCGTACAGCGTAAAGTCGTCCGATGCGTCGGCCACCACAATGCGCGGGCAGTTCTGCTTCTTGTCTTCGATCTTGGCCTGGTGAGCCAGGTCCCACCACGTGACGTTCCGCTCCAGCAGACGCTGGCCGCCTTGCCCATCGATGACGCCCGCCCCCACGATCGACGCGTGAGGAGCATTGTTGACCGCAATCAAAGGTTGGCAGCCGCGGCCGTCGTCATTCACCAGTCCGCAGCTTCCCGGGCGCGCGTCGTAGGCGCGTGGATTGCGCGTGCCGAACAGCGTCGCACCCCGCGCCAACAACAAGGTGATTCCCGGCTTGAGCTCCAGAGGTCCTGACAGGAAAGCGTTGTGTGCGCCGTCCGGACGAAGCTCAACGGCCATGCCCTTCGCGCAATGGTCGATCGCCTCCTGGATCCGGGCGGTATCCAGCTTGGTTGCCGCGCTTTCAGAGGCTACGTCTTGCGCCGCGAGGCTTGCCGTAAGCGGCGTGCAGACTCGTGGGATCAGCGGCTCGGAGACGTCGCGCGTGTCCTGGGCTCCGGCCAGATTGGCGAAGGTAAATAGCGAGAGTAGCAACGCGATGATGCCTGAGTTTCGCGCGATCAGTGAGATGTTTCTGCCAGATACTATTACCGTAAACATTGCTTGCCGATTCTCCCTTGGAATCTGAAGACCTTAATGTTTGCGCGCAGGTCCGTCAACTCCGTGGATCACGTGGCACAGCCGCCCCCGGCTGTGCGGCTTTAACTTCAATGTTTTGTTTCAGATTGCGGTTATCCTGTCGTCGTGTGCTGCTTGTTTTGTTTTTGCAGTGCGATAAGAGAACCCACCAGCGCGAGAATCATGACGGTCAACAAACTCAACTCCCATATGGCGTGACGGAACACCGTCTCGGTGGATTCCGGCAGGTTGGGGATTTGAGCGGTGATCACCAGGATTCGCCGGATCACGGCAATCAGCGCCACGACCAGGAACGGCTCTGCGACCAACCCATGCTCTCGAAAGGAGATCTGCACTGTATAAAGCAGTTCGATGACCAGGAGGACCAGCAGGACTTGGTCCAGCAGATTGACGACCCCAGCAGTCAAGGTCCTCGCCCAGATTGATGTCGCCGCGCTTTTAAGAGCACCAATAAGTAGTGCCACAGCAAAGAGTGCCAACAACAGCCCAAGTCCGGCGTACACAGCATCTTCCACCAAAGAAAGCCCTCGGACAACGGCCGCCCGGGCCGGATGTGTATCGGATTCGTGCTCTGTGGCCATATTCAGTGACTCATTCCGCAAGCCCATCGGGATGAATCAACGTGGCGATCGCGGGCTGTGAGGGAGAGGGCATCGAATCATTCGAAGAAGGAGAGGTCTCGAGCGCGGCTTAAGGAGATGCACGGGACCGATTCGTGAGTTGTATCTCACGCTGCTTGCGATCCGTTGGCCGTCTCTCGTGCTACCCAGCGGGGGAGCTTGAGATCGTCTGATGAGTCGCTATGAGACCACGGTGGCCACAAGCCTTGTGGCCACCGTGCTTGTATGCGGCTGTTATGCGGCTTTTTCTTTCCCGGGTTTTACCGAGGTGGCCGGCTTTGCTCCGATCGCAATCTGCTTGGCCTTGGCTTCTTCACGCTTGGGAAGCGTGATTGTCAAAACGCCATTCTCAAAATTCGCATTCACATTCGGGGCATCCACAGCGGCGGGCAGCGTGAATGACCGGGTGAATCTTCCATACCGGCGCTCGATCCTGTGGAAATTGTCCTTCTTCTCCTCTTCCTTAAATTTACGTTCGCCGGTGATCGTCAGAAGGTTGTTGTCGAGTGTGATATTCAGGTCCTTGTCCGTCACGCCCGGAATTTCCGCCTGCAGCGTGATGTTGTGCTCGTCTTCAGAAATGTCCACGGGCGGAAGAAAAGCCCCGCTGGTGAGAGGTTGGTCCAAAGCAAGGCCTTCAAAGCCACCAAAGGCCTGATTGAAGAGTTGGTTCACGCGGTCTTGCAGTGAAGTCAACTCGAAGAATGGTTCTCTTCGAACCAGGTGGGTCATTGTTGTATCTCCTTTTCTTTTTTATTAGGGCAAGTAAGTTTCCTGCTTTTGGCGGGCCACTCGCTGGAAAAGTTTTGGGAAACTTTCGAGACCTAATGTTGAATTGTTGGGTGTTCGAAAACTGTGATGCAAATCACCGTTGACGGTGATGCCGCAAGAAAACTTTTTGCCGAGCTTCCGCTGGTGGAACCTGCAATCCAGATTCCCGTCACGCAGATTGTAGATCTCGTTAAGGTCTCGTTAACGTTTTACGCAGAGTCTGAACGGGAGCGGGCTCTCCGGCAAAGACGGGAGGAAATCTCTTCCCGGTTTTTAGAAAAGGAGTGCGTTATATGGCTTTTCCCAGCCAACCCGTCTTATAGTGTGCCCACCAGAATCACGGGGGCCCGACCGGCCCATGGCCGGTTGGGGCGGAGACTCACCAAAGGAGGCGATCGTCATGCCGGCATGGAAAGGCATCGTGAACCAGGGTTACACGGCCGCAAACTTTAACAACTACCTGACCACGGTAAAGTTATTGAATTGGCGGCCGCAGTTTGTGGTGGTACACAACACGTACGCACCCAAACTTGCGGACTGGCACTCAGTAGACGGACACAAACGCATGATGGGTTTGCAAGCTTTCTATCGCGACCAGCAACATTGGTCCGCAGGACCCCACCTGTTTGTCGCCGACGATCTGATCTGGGCCTTCACTCCGCTCAACACACCAGGCGTCCACTCGCCTTCCTGGAATGCGATCTCCTGGGGCGTGGAGTTGGTTGGCGACTACATGACTGAGCCGTTTGGCGACGCGGTTCGCCAGAACGCCATTACCGCTCTTGCCGGACTGCACAGGTTGGCTGGATTGGATCCGCTCACAATACACTTCCATCGCGAGGACCCGCTGACGACGCACAAACAGTGCCCGGGCGACAATGTAGTCAAGCCCGACCTGATCCAGGATGTCGTCAACCGCATGGCTGCTGATAGTCCCGGTGAGCACGCACCCGGCGCGGCGGCTGCGGCGGAAGCTGGCGGCTAAAGAACCGCAAAAAACCATACCACAAAAAACCATACCACTGATTTCACTGAGAACACTGATAAAAGGGATCTACTCAAGTCAGTGTAATCAGTGTCATCAGTGTTATCAGTGGTATGACTTGCCTTCACCAATAAATCGCGTTGAAGAGCATCTGGAACGTGCCTTCGGTCTGGGCGCGATGCTGCACGCGGAACCCAAACATCACGATCTTGCCTTTGCCCTTGGTGAAACTTACCACGGCAGCCTTGCGCTCCAGGCGTTCGGCGCCGTGCGCATAGCCCGAGATGAGGATGTCCCTGGCGCTGTCAGGGTACCAGGCAATGACCGAGCGCTGCACATCCGTTGCAGGAGCGGAGGTCTGAAAAGCAATCGGCCCGTCGAAGAATGCGGGGATCTCCTGCGGCATTCCGTAACCGACGGGGTGATTTGCATCCACGTACACGCGCAGCAGCGACCCGGGAATGTTGAAGTCGGCGGTCTGCACGCCGCGTCCACGTTCGGTAGCGCCGGCCAACGCGTTGCGCACCGGGAGATTGAATTCTTCTCCCATAGCAACTTCTGAGGCGCGCGCTAGCGTGATCAGCGTTCCGCCTTTCTCGACGAAATCTTTCAACGCGCGCACGCCTTCCTTGCCGATGCCACCCGTGTATTCGGGAGGCAGCTCTTCCGAGTATCCTTCGCGGCCCTGCCGGCCTTCCACGATCACCTCGCGCGAAGAGTCAGGAAGAATGATCACGTCGAAGGCCTCGTTGAGGTTGCCGGCTTTGACGGCTTTGTTCTCGATGTTCTTGACGTTGAAGCCGTATTGTTCGAGCACGAAGCGCGTCCAGCCTTCATCGATGGCAGGGATGTAGGACTTGTAGAGGCCGATGCGCAACGGTTTGAGCTGGGTGGTGCCCTCGGGAAGGGCGGCGGTGGATTGGAGCTGCACATGAAGTTTCCGGGCATTAGCCTCAAGCTGCGGGTGTGCACCAAAAACGAACACTGGTGCGTGCACCGGACCTAGTTTGGCTGCGAATACCTGCCCCCCTTCCTTTTGCATCGCGTTGACCAGGGCGAAGACATTATTCCCACGGGCACCAGCAAAGTGGTATTTAAAAGTCTTGTCGGCAAGGCCACCGCTGGGCCAAGGAGCGTCTTTCATTACGGTGGAAGCTAAATCGTCGCCCGCCGCGAGCCGGACTTTTTCGGCCTTCACGCCCATCATCAACGGCAAAGACCACGCGGCCACGTCGTAAGGTTCGAGGATCCCGCTTCCGGGGGCGGGATGCACTTCAGGATAGCGTTGGATTCCCATCATCTCGTCCACGAAACGGCCATACGGCTGCGCGCAAGCGATGAGGAAAGCGCTCTTGTCTGCGGACTGCCGGACTTCCACTCCATGTTCGGTCATCAGCGCTGCCAGGTTCGTCGCCGCGATCGGATCGCGTTGATCGCTAACCGGAATGCGCCAGAACTCACGCGCATCAGCTGACTCGACCGCCTGCTTAGCCATCAAAGCCACGCCGCGCAGCAACTCCGGGCGATACTTGCTCACTGTCTCCAGAGCAGCATCGGAGACGATCAACTCGTAATCCATAATGTCGCGCAGACGCCACACGCCTCCCGGCCAGGGATTGGGAAAGTTGATCTGCTGTTCGTAGGTGATCAGCCCTTTTACTCCGCCCTGCAGTTCGGTGTGGGAGATTTCAATCGGCGTGGCGATGCGCGCTGAAGCCACTTCCGTCAGCACGCCGTACATGTTCTTCCACCATCCTGTGTTGCGCGTGCCGCCGGGCCAGTAAGCATCGAACGAGTAACCGTAGATCACGCCCGACTTTCCGGCTTCTTCCAGGCGCCAGCCCATGTCCGCGCCCATCAAGTTGTTGCCCCGGTGCACCAGCGGGTTGACCAGTTGGGCTACAGGATCGGAGTTGGGCGGGATGTAGATGCGCGGGCCGTTCGTGCCCATCTGGTGTTCGTCGAGCCAGAACTGCGGGAACCATTCGTGATAGACCATGCGGTTTATGTTCTTGGTCTCGACTTGCGTCAGCATGTACCAGTCACGATTGTTGTCGTGCCCCACATAATGATGGTAGAGGTACGGCATGGGCCCGCCCTCGTATTTCGTCCCAACATATTTTCGGTACCACTCGGTCACCATGATCTGGCCATCGGGATTCAACGACGGCACCAGCAGCACGATCGAGGTGCTGAGGCGGCGCATGGTCTCTTCGTCCTGCGTTGTGGCCAGCTTGTAAGCCCACTCCATGGCCATCTGGCTGGAGCCAATCTCCGTGGAATGAATGTTGCACGTGAGCAGAAAGATGGTCTTGCCTTCGGCAACCAGCGCGTCAACCTGCGCCTGGCTCATGCCGCGGGGGTCGGCCAGCTTGCGTGCGATGTCTTTATACTTCGCTTTGTTACGCAGGTTATCCTCATTGGAGATCACGGCCATGATCATCTCTTCGCCCAGCGTGGTCTTGCCCAGGACTTCGATTTCCACGCGCGGCGAAGCCGCGGCCACAGCTTTCAAGTACGAGGCGATCTGGCGATAGTCGGCCAGCTTGCGGTCGGCGCCGACTTCGAATCCCAAGAACTCCGAAGGCGTGGGAACGTGTTTGGCTTTCTGTTGGGCTGTAGCGAGTGAAAGGCCAAAGACGAGAAGGACGGCAACTGCGAGAGAATTGCGCTGTCTGTTCATGGTGGGCTCCGTTTTCGACGTGAAAGCGTAACAGTATGCACCGCAGGAGGGAATTATTTTTTGTTTGTTGTCTACGTCCGCTCCTTTTTCTAGGGAAGAGAAAACAATGTGCACCGGAGCAGCGTTTCCTTCCAAAGCGCCGGCCTCATGGCACCCGGGAGGTCAACGAATGTCATGGCGACGAACCTGCCATTTCATCGCACACGCATCGTCAGCTCCGTCGAATTCGCAGCCCAGTGAGGTCGCAAACCGGCTTTTGGTCTCGGCTTGCGAGTATCTCTTCAAGACTTTGCCTGCAGGCAGGCCCACCTCGTAGGTCTCAAACGAACCGGAACATGCGCAAACACTTACGTTAACGATCTCTGCAACTACCAGCACGCGAGTCTTATCGAGCCATTCGAGAATGGCTGTATTGGGCGGCAATAGAGGAGCGTCGCATCTCACCGGCGATCCAAATGCCTTGTCGACGGGATTCGAGACATCAACTTTGCGCAAACCACCTTGCTCGACATAAAAGACGTAGGTTCTCTGATCAAAGCCGCCACCGCCTTCCGTCTGATTGACGGCGAAGGCGCGCGAATCCGGTGACCAAAGAATCTCGGAACGAAAGCCGTCAAGGCGCGTCCTGAACCGCTGTGAACCGGATCGGACAATCACTGTCGTATAAAGCTCACCCTTGTCCTCAACGATCTTTATCGAGACGGATTTTGTTCCGTCCGGGGATTTGACGCTGACAAAATCAAAACCACCGTCGTTTCTCAATCGCGTGCCGTGCATACAAGGTCTTACCTATGCACGGCCCTTGACCCCTGCTTTCTGCCCACACCAAGGCTAAAACCAAGCAAACTAAAATCACCCGCCACAATCCGTGGTTGTGCCGCATTCCAACGCCCAGCCTCGCGGCGTAGCCTATCATGGTTTTGCGGTTTCCCTGCTCCGCCACATCCGTTCGTACGTTTTTGTGTATCCTAGAGTACTGGCCAGTGCATCGGGAAAGAGGCAATGAGGGCTGGGGCATGGCAAGAGCCCCAGAAGCCTGTAACCCGGCGAAGTCGCATCTACATTAGAGGCAGGAGAGTTTGTGCATGAAGGCCCTCTCAGCAATGACGTTTGTTCTTGCAGTGGTGCTCGCCAGCGCAGCCCAGAGCACGCCCGAACCCGCCGTCAACTCCGGCGTTAACTCCGGCGTTGACTCCGTCCTGGCTAAAATCCAGCAGACGGCCAAGAGCACGGACGCAGATCTGGTCCAGTTGCGCATTGACAAGTGGAAAACCGACCCTGAGAACAGGGCGCAATTGCAGCAGGTTTCAACCTCGCTGCACAAGAACCTGACGTTGGCCGTCCCGGACCTGCTCCACCAAGTGGAGTCAGGAAAGGGCAGTGTCTCAGCAACCTTCAAGCTGTACCACAATCTCAACATAGTGTATGAGTACCTGAGTTCGCTGGCCGATGCCGCGACGGCTCTGGGCAGGAAAGAGGAAGCTGACTCGCTGAATCATGATGCTGCCGCTCTGGATTCGGCGCGCCAGGAGCTCTCGACTTACATTGAGCAGGCCGCCGTGGCGCTGGAAGTAAAAGCCAAGCCGACACCTACGCCCACACCGGCGCCGGTGGCTACGCCCAAGAAGATCGTGATTGACGACGAGCCCAAGAAGTCTGCAACTCCTAAGAAAAAAAGGACTTCCACCCCTACGCCGCAACCCACTCCCACTCCCCGCTGAGCATCCAAAGTTCCGGGAACTTTGCCGCGCCGGCGGGGTCTATCTAAGGTGTAGGACCCGTGATTGCCCCGAGGTTACCTCGGGTACCGGGTGGGACCTTCGAGAAGGAGTTGTAGCGGCCCCGTTGTTCTTGATAACTTTGGGGTGACGCCATGGAGAAAATGGCGGGAGCAGCCACATTGGGCAACATAGCCAGTGCAATCGGCGTTAACGCCGAAGAAGCCTCCCTCGTTGCTGAGCTGAAAGCCGGCTCAGAGGAGGCCTACGACTGGCTGGTCACTCGCTATCACCAGCCTATCTACAGCCTGGTGTACCGCATCTTGACCGATCCTGCCGACGCCTCGGACACCACGCAGGAAGTGTTTCTGAAAGTGTTCCGTGGCATGAAAAGTTTTAACGGTCAGTGCAGTTTGAAGACTTGGCTCTACCGGATCGCCATTCACGAAGCCTCCAACCAACGGCGCTGGTGGTTCCGGCATAAGAGCAAAGAGACGTCGATGGAATCGCACCAAGACGAGAACGGAAATGTCTGCGGCCTGGTAGAGACGCTGGCCGATCCCGGCGAATCGCCGCTGGAAGCTCTGGCCCATGAAGAGATCCGGTCGCGCGTGGAGCAGGAGCTGAAGCAGATTCCGGAGCCGTATCGCACCACCGTGGTTCTGCGCGATATTGAAGGCCTGGCCTATGAAGAAATCGCCGAAGTGTTGCAGATTTCCCTGGGGACCGTGAAGTCGCGGCTGATCCGCGGTCGTGAGGCCCTGCGCAAGCGGTTGGAGACATTCGTGAAGGAAATAAATGCCGATACGCGGAGCGCAGCCCAGCGCGCGGCCTCCGTGGCCGGAAACGCCGAACTGGAGGCCCAGCGATGAAGTGCACGCAAGCACGGCCTCTATTTTCGTCGTATCTGGATGGCGCCGTCAGCGGCGTGGAGATGCATGAAGTCTCCCGGCATCTGGAGCAATGCCGCGCCTGCAAGACGGAATACGGCCAGATGGAAAAGACGCGCATCTTGCTTTCCTCTCTGGGACACAAGCAGGCCCCGCCCGACTTGGCGGTGAGAATTCGCATTACCTTGGCCAGCGCGCGAAGCCGCACCTGGCGTGGTTCACTGCGTGGGCGCATGGTGCGGCTGCAGAATGCGTTCGACGCCTTCATGCTGCCTGCCACCGCGGGCATAGTGAGCGCAGTGTTTTTCTTCGCCGGTCTGATCGGATTCTTTGTTCCCCCGGTTAGCGCCAATCCGGGCGACGACGCAGCCCTGTCCTATACTCCTCCGCGTCTGATGATTTCGGCGTATCCCGATAGCGGCTTGGACCTGGATCCGTCCATTCTGATCGAAACAGACATCGACGCCATGGGACAGGTACAGGATTACCGCATCGTCTCCGGGCGCGACGATGCGCACGTCCGGGAGCAGCTCAACCGCGCCCTGCTGATGACGAAATTTGCGCCCGCACAGTCCTCCGGGCGTCCTGTACCCAGCAAAGCCATCATTCATTTCCTTCGTCTATCCAAGTGAAGGGATTCAAGGGGTCATGGGGCACAGCCGCCTTCGGCTGTGGGTTCTGATTTTCATCGGTAAGGGCGCCGGTGCCACATAAGTTTGCTTCTCAGGGGGTCAGCGCATTGACCCCCTAGCTTTTTCTGACCTACACTTTAACTTTCCCGTAAACCTGGAGGGTGGCCTGAAACGCAGTATTTCATTCATCTTTTTCTACTCACTGGCAGTCTTTTTCCTGGCGCTGCTGGGTCCGAAGGCAGTAACAGCACAAACCACGAAAGCCCAGCTGGAAGTCAGCGAAACCCTCTTCACTGTAACTGCGGCTCTCAACAGTTGCGGGTACGACACGGGACTCGAAGACTCTCTGCCGGTGCGGAAGGCAGTGCGGACTGAAATCGCCGACGCGGTGCAGAAGTTGCCGGCCGCTGCTGAGGCGCGCGAGGCGATCTGCCACTTCTGGCAAGAACACCAGCCGGAGGGTACTGCCAACGACATTACCCAATACATTTCGTTGGCCCTCGAACTCGGCCCTCCGCCCGATTTTCGGCCGGCGCTGCCGGAAGCCGATTTGCCTCCGGATGCGGCCCACGTGTTGGGCATCGTCCCACTGTTGCAGAAGTTCTATGACGCGGCCAGGATCCACGGCTTGTGGCAAAAGCATGCTACGCAGTATGAGTCATTCGTCTCGCAATTCCACGATACCGTCGCTGAGGTCATCCGCCAGACGGATCTCTATTTGCGGCTTCCCTTCAGCAACTATCCGGGACGGCGCATGGCGGTCTACATGGAGCCCATGCTGGCGCCCAACCACGTAGACGCGCGTAATTACGGCGAGAGCTACTTCCTGGTGATCTCGCCCGGCAACGACGGCCTGATTGAGTTGCGGGCCATACGCCACACCTACTTGCATTTTGTGCTCGATCCAATGGCGCTTCGCCACGGCGGCAGTTTGAAGCGCCTGGAGCCGCTGCTGCTGGAAGTCCGCACGGCGCCCATGGCGGACGCCTTCAAGAATGACATCACGCTGATGGTGAACGAATCCCTGATCCGCGGCATCGAAGCCCGAGTGGCG
>Ga0126379_10001624_pt1 | contig 13827 bp, 12 predicted proteins | sample PanSoiMetPlot_24_FD_92640 | JGI IMG/M metagenome (GOLD analysis project Ga0126379, IMG submission 92640) | Tropical forest soil microbial communities from Panama - MetaG Plot_24 | ecosystem: Environmental > Terrestrial > Soil > Tropical forest > Bulk soil | place: Panama | collected 2016-02-17 | reverse complement strand
TAGTCCGTACGCGAGAAGCTGATGACAAAGAAACAGCGCCGTGATAAGGAATCTAGTGCGCAGAGTCATCGGAAGAAAATCGACGGAAGACGATTTCCATCGAAAGCTGCCTGCCTTTCGCGTGCTAGTCGTGGCAACGTGAACTTAACATGCCATTGCCAGCAAGGAAAAGTGACGACAAGGGCTAGGATTGCCGTGGGTTCCCTCCCGGTTGCACGAGCAGTTGATTGACATTGATTGATACGGATTCTTTTTCATGGATTGCGAGAAGTCTGACCTTTCTGGTTGCCCTATGGAGCCCCCTCCCACCGAGTTTCCGATTCCTGGTCCGACCTCGGTTGAAGATACGGCATCTGCGGTGCGCTCCGAGTTGGCGTCCACTCAGCAAGAAGGTTCCGCATGGCGCGATGAATTATCGGCAAAGCTGAATCGTTACCGCGCGCGAAGAAAAGCTCCGCCACCTCGGTATCCATCGCTCAAACTGCCATTCGGTCCGCTGGAGTCTGCGGCCCGAGCGGCAATTCAGCAAGAGCCGGTGTTTGAATCGATCGCGAACCATGCTCTCGCCTTGGACGAGGTTCACCCGGCTGCGCAAGTTCAGGAACCTCCGGCGCCACGCTCTTTCGTTGAGACCGAGTCGCCGACCCGGCACGAGGCTCCACATGCCGGTGCCAAGATCATCGAGTTTCCTCGGTTCGCCTGGGGACCACCGCCACCTCCACCGGACCAGCTGGCCGAGCCGGTCATGGATCGCCCTCGAATTCTGGAAGTCCCGGAAGTGGCACCGCCTCCTCCGGCTCTTGGCGGGATATTGATTGAGCCTGCTCAGAAACAGGAGTTGGAAAAGCGCCCGGGAATTGATATCCCTTTGCAAAGCGCACGACTCCGGTCGCGAGCCCTGGCTACTCTGGTCGACGGCGCACTCATTGGCGTGGCTTCCTCCCTGTTCGGCTTCATCTTCTGGAAAATCACGAGCATTCGTCCTCCACTTCTGCAAACCACTGCGGTCGCGGCAGGAATTGCCTGTGTCCTCTGGGCTGCTTATCAATATCTGTTGATCGTTTACTCCGGCACTACACCTGGGTTGCGGGCTGCGCGTCTTGAGTTGAGCCGTTTCGATGGAAGTCCCGCCCGGCGTTCTCTGCGCCGCTGGCGGGTTTTGGCGTCTTATCTTTCGTTCGCCTCGTTGGGCATGGGATACGCCTGGCTCTTCCTCGACGAAGACGCGCTCTGTTGGCACGATCGCATCACCCACACGTATCTGGCGCCGAGGAAAACACGCAGCAAATAGACGGCGACTACCCGACGATATCGCGCCGCTTTCTAGCGCGGACCTGAGTTCCTCTGGTAGCCTACGATCTATGCGCCTCCCCACAGTTTTCCTTGTTTTTCTCGCCTCTGTTGCTTTCGCTCAGAGCCCTAAATCAGCGGCCGACCGTGTCGCTGCCCAGAACGCCCTTTTCGACAACTACTACGAGACAGAGCTACGTAACCGGCCGGAGATGGCGACTGCGTTTGGCGACTACCGCTATAACGACAAATTGAGCGACTATTCGCTCCAGGCGATTGCCGCCCGAGAAAAGAATAACGAGGACTTTCTTCGCCGCATTCAGGGAATTTCTACCGACGGTTTCTCAGATCAGGATCAGCTTTCGCATGACCTTCTGATTCGCGTACTTCAACAACGCATCGCCGATTTCAATCTCAAAGAATACGAGATGCCAATCAACCAACAGAACGGCATCCACACCAGCCTCGCCGACCTGTCTCTCGAGGTACCGTTCGATTCGGTTAAGCATTACGAGGACTACATCTCACGCTTGCACCAGGTTCCGCGTGCCCTTGAACAGGTGACGGACGTCCTCCACGCCGGCATGAAAGACAAGTTGATGCCGGTGCGTTTCCTCGCCGAGAAGATACCAGGACAATGTGAAGGCATTATCAAGGCCAATCCGTTTCTGCAGCCCACCAAGAAATATCCTAAGAGCATTTCCGCTGAGGATCAGGCTCGCTTGACCCGCGAAATTACCGAAGCCATCAATACCGACGTGATCCCCGCGTATAAGAAGTTCGCCGAATTCGTTCGCACCGAATATGCCCTGCAGGGGCGCACGACACTCGCCGTTACTTCTTTGCCCGACGGTGAGAAGCGTTATGCGAACGATATCTACGGCCGCACCACGACTCATATGTCACCGGAGGAAATTCACCAGCTCGGACTGCGCGAGATCGATCGCATCCAGGCTGAGATGCTGGCTATTGCGAAAAAAGAAGGGTTTGCCGACCTAGCTTCGTTCCGCGAATCGCTGAAGACAAATCCCAAGTACATCCCAACCTCTTCCGAGCAGATTCTCGACGACTTCCGCCACTACATCTCGCAAATGCAGTCGAAGCTTCCGGATCTTTTTACCCTACTTCCGAAGTCTCCGGTGACGGTGGAAGCGATTCCAGATTTCAACGCCGCGGCCGCCACTCACTACATGACCGGTACCCCCGATGGCAAGCGCCCCGGACGGGTCGTCGTGGCCACATCCGATTTCGCGAAGCGCTCGTTGATTAACGACGAAGCGATTGCCTACCACGAAGGCGTCCCGGGCCATCACATGCAGCTCTCAGTCCAGCAGCAACTGCACGGCTTGCCGAAGTTCCGCCAGCACGGTCTCGGCTTTAATGCCTTCGTCGAAGGTTGGGCGTTATATGCCGAGCAACTCGGGAAAGAGGTCGGCTTCTACCAGGATCCAGTCTCCGACTACGGACGTCTGTCATCGGAATTGTTCCGCGCAGTTCGCCTGGTCGTGGACACCGGAATTCATGCCAAGGGATGGAGTCGTGATCAGGTAGTGGACTTTATGCGCAAGACCGGCGCCGTTGACGAACCGACAATTCAATCCGAGACCGATCGCTACATCTCGTGGCCAGCCCAGGCACTCAGCTACAAACTCGGCCAATTGAAGTTCCGGGAACTCCGTGATCGCGCCCAGAAAGAGCTTGGTCCCAAATTCGACATCAGGAAGTTCCATGAAACCATGCTCGACGGCGGTACTCTGCCGCTCGATTTGCTCGACGCCCGCACGAACAAGTGGATTGTTGAGCAAAAAGAGAAGTAGCCATTTGAGGATTGGTCTTGCAACCGTTTCCAGCCCGTGGCGCTCCTATGTGATGGCACAACGCGGCGGGTTCAGGGTGCGCCTCGCATCGGGAGGTCACGAAATGCGGAGCTCGGATTTGGCCCCTCTGATCTAGCCTGTGCTATCTTCTAAGCTTGTCCCATAACGTTTTGGCATTGTGTTTCAAGCATGGCAACATCCGCTGAAGGAGCTAAACCAGCAGTAAAGGTCTTTGTCGCCACCACGGTGATGCTGACCTTTATTTCTTTCTGGCGGGCTGCCGCCATCGTCCTCGCCGACCTCGCTTCGTCCGCATACTATGTCGGCGGCGACGTGGAAAACGTGCTCGGGAAAAGCGCCCCTTGGTTTGTGCTGGCTGTCATGCTGTTCAGCTATGCGGTGTGCGCGCTGTATATCGAATCCAGCAGCATGTTCGTTCGCGGCGGCGTCTACCGTGTGGTGAAAGAGGCCATGGGCGGGACGCTGGCGAAGTTTTCCGTCTCGGCCCTGCTGTTCGATTATGTCCTGACCGGGCCCATTAGCGCGGTTTCGGCCGGACTCTACCTGGCTGGTTTCATCAAGGAAATCAGTGACTACGCGCACCATCACCTGCAATTCAATGACAACTACTTCGCGGCTGGCTTTGCGATATTGATTGTTCTGTATTTCTGGTGGAAGAACACCGAAGGGCTGCACGAGTCTAGTGGGAAAGCATTGCAGATCATGATTATCACCACCGTGATGGTGGTAATTTTGATCTCCTGGTGTCTGATTACGCTGCTGCACCAGCCCGCGCCGCTGCCGCCCGGCCCGATCCAGGCACCCTTTCCCGAAACCAAGGAAACATTTGGCTGGCTATCGGGTACCGTGTTTACCAGGCTAACCGCCGTGCTGCTGTTCGTTGGGTTTGGGCATTCAGTGTTGGCTATGAGCGGCATGGAAACGCTGGCCCAGGTGAACCGTGAAATCGAGCACCCGAAGCTCAAGAATCTCAAGAAATCCGGGGCCGTAATTTTCCTTTACAGCTTACTTTTTACTGGCCTGATCTCGTTTTTTGCCAGCATGCTGATTCCCGACGACGTGCGGCCCCGCTATTTTTCAAACCTGATTGGCGGCTTAACGATTTATTTGTGGGGACCGACGTCGCTCAAGTTGCTGTTTCACGGGTTTGTAGTCCTAGTCGGAGTGCTGATCCTGGCTGGTGCGCAGAACACGTCCATTATTGGCGCTAATGGTGTACTCAACCGCGTCGCCGAGGATGGAGTGCTGACGCAGTGGTTTCAAAAGCCCCACCCGCGTTTTGGAACCAGCTATCGCATTATCAACCTGATTGTGATTTTGCAGCTACTGACTGTCATCGGAAGCAAAGGTAATGTGTATACGCTGGCCGCGTTATATGCCTTTGGCGTGATCTGGAGTTTCACCATGAAAGCGCTTTCCGTGGTGGTGCTGCGCTTCACCGAGCCCGGCAATCGCGAATGGAAAGTGCCAGGGAATTTTCATATCGGGAAGACCGAGATTCCCGTCGGTCTACTCCTTATTTGCGCCATTCTGTTCATTACAGCAATCGTCAACCTGTTCACGAAATATCAGGCTACGATCGCCGGAGTGATTTTCAGCGCGGCGTTCTTTACGATCTTTACCCTCTCTGAGCACCACGTTGCCAAGGAGCGTCACGGGAAGCCCGAACAGCTGGATCAGTTCCGCGTCTACGGCAATCAGGAACTCGGCAGCGGTGCGATGGGAGTTCGGCCCGGTAATATACTCGTTGCCGTCCGCGATCCACGGAATCTTTACTACCTCCGCCACATCCTGGGACACACTAACACGCTGAAGCAGGATGTCGTCGTCATGAGCGCGCGACTTTACCATCGCGAGCACACCTTCAGTGGCAGCACGGTGTTCGATGCCACTCAGGTTTTCGATCACTACGAGCAAGAGCTGTTTACCGCAGCCGTCGCCGTCGCTGAAAAAGAAGGCAAGCCGATCTCGTTGCTGGTCGTGCCGGCAACCGATGTCTTCGAAGCCATCATGGTGACCGCGCAGCGTCTGGATTCCAGCCGGGTGGTCTGCGGTTTATCGAACAAGTTGACTTCCGATGAGCAGGCCAAACTCACCGGCGATGCATGGGAGCGAGTAAACGAGCCTCGTCCACGGCTGACATTGGAAGTCTGCGCTCCCGACGGTTCGGTCCGCGAGTACGCGCTGGGCCCCCACACGCCTCGAATGCGCCCCCAGGACGTTGAGCTCATGCACAAGCTTTGGCTGGACATCACCGCCGATCCCAAGTTCGCAGGTGCCCATCACTATCACATCGTGGCCCTGGCTCTCGAAGAACTGAAGCGTGAACTCACCACCGAGCAGCGGGTACAGCTTCTGCAAAAACTGCACGACGAAATGAATCGTTCCATCCAGCAGTGAATCAGAATCGCGGGGAGAGCCACTCATGTCACGCATCCCAGGTGCACCCGCAAATCAAGGCGGCCCGCTTCGCCGCCTCTTTGTTTCGCTCGTCTATTACCTGACTCGCCGCCGTCTCGGACGCGTCATCATGCCGATTCAGGTGACTGCACACCATTCAAAACTCTTCTGGGGATATCTTCAGATGGAGCAATCCCAGATGAGCGCCAAGCTCGTCGATCACAAACTGAAAGGCCTTGCCGAATTGCGTGTCGCGACGCTCGTCGGCTGTCCATTTTGAATTGACATCGGTTCTGCCGTTGGCAGAAAGAGCGGGATCTCTGAACAGCAGATTGCTAACCTCGATAGCTACCGTACCAATTTCAATTTTTCCGATCTGGAGCGCCTCGTCCTCGAATACGCCGACGCCATGACTGAGACTCCGGTCGAGGTGTCGGATGCGTTCTTTGCCAGGCTTCGCGAACGTTTCAGCCATGCCCAGTTGGTAGAGCTGACCTCGGCCATCGCATGGGAGAACTATCGCGCCCGCTTCGATCACGCCTGCGGCATTGAAGGTGAAGACTTCAGTGAAGGCGCGGTGTGCGCCATGCCAGTGCGGACTCTGGAGTGGTCTAGGAAGGTTTAGGGAATAGTGTGATCCCTCTTCTGTGCACCCGGAAGACTGTCATGCAGAGCGGAGCCGGAGTGCAGCGAAGCGGAACTCCGGCGGAGTCGAAGCATCCCTACCGGAGCAACTGCTGGTAGAGATTCCTCACTCCGCTCGGAATGACAACTATCCTTACTACGCCGGTTTCTCGCTCTTATTCGAACCGCAGCATCCCTTACCACATTCTTTTCCGGCCTTGCGGTTGCAGCAGGATGCCGCCTTGTCCGTCCCGGATCCCTCTTTGCAGCAGTCTGCTGTGCACTTACCGTCCTTCATGCACGCCTGAGCGTCTTTTCCGCCGCAGCAAGAGGCCGCATCCTTTCCAGAGCAGCAGGAAGCCATTTCCTTGCCGTCTTTGTGACGCATGCATGCCGGGCTTCCGTCCTTTGCGCCGTGTGCCATCTTTTGGCAGCAAGTCGGTTTTGCCTTTTCAGCCGCCGAAGGGGTTTGAGAGGGCGTCTGAGTTGCTGTTTGGGCCCATGACATAACCGTCAGAGCCAGGATCGCTGGGAATAACTTGTGTCTCATAGTCCAATCTCCTCAATGATTCTTGGTACAGTTGCTTGATGGACAAATCCATCGCGCACAGGAACTAATGTTTGTCAGTAATGGAGTGCGCCTCTGGGCGACTGCAGCAACTCAGTTCCGCAGGACTGTACTTTGCAGGAGGCAAAACTTGGAGGGATTCACTTCGATCGGCGCTACCGTAACTAGCCGCAGTGCAGCCTTTTCGTCGCTGCCGTCCATGTACACAGGCTGCAGATCTGGCCGTGAGTCAGTTCGAAGTGAGGGAAGCGCCGGTGCATTCTGCTGTCCCCGCTGCAGGCAACACGGATGCCGGCTATCGCAAGGCATTTTTGCAGGGCGGAACGCCGCAAAAAGGGATGGCCGCACCTTAGAGGGAATCCGCGGACAGCAGGAGTGTTTCTGTGCTATCGCTGCTGTGCTCGCGTGAGCTGGGCGCTTGCTAAGAGCCGCCACGGTCATTGCTGGCAGGCTCCAGCAGATCACACAAACCAAAAGCACCACGGCTAAGATCTTGTTCCCCATACGAGCACTTAAAGCTCAGTCTCGCAAGAGGGACATGCAGAGTCTGTGACGGAAATCACAATTACATGCGTACAGTTTTCGAAAGTCACTTCCTCAGAAGCGTTGTGAGCGACGCACGTAAGTCACTGAACCGAAAAGGATAACCGCTTGCAACCAATTGACCCGGCTCAACCCGTTGGCTGCCAAGCAGTGCGGTCTCTCCCATCTCACCAAACGCCAGCTTCACGACAAATGCAGGTACTGGAAAGATCGCCGGTCGTGACAGCACGCCAGCTAGCGTTCGAGTGAAGTCGGCATTCGTTACAGGCTTGGGCGCAACCATATTCACCGGCCCGTGCAGCAGATCGTTCTTAAGCAGGTGATGAATCGCACCCACCATGTCGCGTATGTCGATCCAACTCATCCATTGCTGCCCATCGCCGATCCGTCCGCCCATGCCCATTTTGAAAGGCAGGAGCATCTTTGCTAGCGCGCCACCCTTCGGTGTCAGGACAATCCCCGTCCGGATAGAGACTGTTCGAATGCCCGCATCCGCAGCAGGCTGAGTCGCAGACTCCCAATCGCGACAAACTTCCGCTAGAAATCCGGAGCCGGGATCACTCTGTTCGTTTAGCACTTCATCGCCACGGTCGCCGTAGTAGCCGATGGCCGAACTGCAAACGAAAACTTGCGGCTTGTGTTTTGAGAGTGCCAGAGCCTGCGCCAGAAAGTTTGTGCTTTTGACCCTGCTCTCTCGAATCTCTTGCTTCTTCGCATCCGTCCAGCGTCCAAGGATGGTTTCCCCCGCAAGATGGATCACCGCATCCAAGCCGGAAACTGATTCTGGAGAAATCGGCTGCGTGGGGTTCCATGGAATTTGCTGCTCGTCCGAGGACGAGTACTTTCTAGCGTTGCGGACAAGCCGCGAGATGCGCGCACCATTGGACTTCAACGTAGGAAGCAGCGCAATGCCGATCGGCCCAGACATTCCACTCACCAGAATTCGGGCCATGCTGAGATTGACCATGCGCCCAACACTCTAGCAGACAAAGCCGCACCGAGAGATGGTTCCAGAAAAAACTATTGGACTAAATTTCTCAATTGGAAAATCTGCATCGCAATTTTTGAAAAAATCGACCGCAGTCTCGTCCAGACCTCCGATTTTTCCCGCGAAACGGTTCGATACTCGGCAACAATGCAACTCCAGCGCTGATCGGAGAAGCTATAATGAATGCAGCCCCCGTACCCTTCTTCCGGTTCCAGAGCCAGTCCCCCGGGCTGTTTGCGGGCTATAATCCTTCATGGCGAGCTTGCGCCAACAGATCGCTACGACTGCTCTTACGCTTACCAAGTTTCGTGACTTGATGAAGCGGATGCAGGAAAGCCGCCCGCAAGACGATCTGTCCATCGTCAAGAAGGCCTACGACTACTCCCTCAAGCACCACGACGGCCAGACCCGAGCCTCCGGTGAGCCTTACCTCGTACACCCACTGGAAGTCGCGCTTGTTCTTGCCGAAATGAAGATGGACCCGGTCGCCATAGCTGCCGGGCTACTTCACGACTCGGTCGAAGACACCTCGGTGACGATCGACGACATCCGTAAAGAATTCGGCGAGCAGGTCGCGCACATCGTTGAAGGCGTTACCAAGATAAGCAAAATTGACTTCGCCACCCGCGAGGAGCAGCAGGCCGAAAATCTCCGCAAGATGATGCTGGCGATGGTCGACGACATCCGCGTCGTCTTAATCAAGCTCGCCGACCGCCTGCATAACATGCGCACGCTCGAGCACCTTCCGCCTGAGCGTCAGCAAAAGATCGCGGAAGAAACTCTGGAAATCTACGCTCCCATCGCCCACCGCCTCGGCATGGGCAAAATTCGCGGGGAGCTTGAAGACTTGGGCTTCCGCTTTCTCGATCCTCTCGGCTATGAGCAAGTGGAAAAGGCCGTTAACGCCCGCCGCAAGCAAGGCGAAGTCTTCCTGGCGAAGATGCAGGCCATTATCAGCGACAAGCTGAAAGAGGCTGGAATTCAGGCGCGTGTCGACAGCCGCATCAAGCGTATCTACAGCATCCACAAAAAGCTTCAGCGGCAGCGGATCTCAGTCGACCAGGTCTACGACCTTTACGCCATGCGCGTGGTTACGCGTTCGCTCCAGGATTGCTATGCCGTCCTTGGCATCATTCATAACCTGTGGCGCCCAGTGCCCGGACGTATCAAAGACTTCATCGCCATGCCGCGGCCGAATTTCTACCAGTCGCTGCACACCTCGGTCATCACTGAAGACGGCACGCCCTTTGAAATCCAGATTCGTACCGAAGAGATGCACAAGATGGCCGAGGAAGGAATCGCGGCCCACTGGAAGTACAAGGACGGCCCGGTCTCGGCGCAGGATGAGCAGCGCCTCGCCTGGCTGCGTCAGGTCGTCGAGTGGCAACGCGATGTCAGCGATCCCAACGAATTCCTTTCTACCCTGAAGGTCGATCTCTACCCCGAAGAGGTCTATACGTTCACGCCGAAAGGCAAGGTCGTTGTTCTTCCACGCGATGCTACTCCCATCGATTTCGCCTACACCATACACACGGAAGTCGGGCACACTTGCACTGGCGCCAAGGTCAACGGGCGCATGGTTCCGCTCCGCTACAAGCTTCATTCCGGAGACATCGTCGAAATCCTCACCCAGCCCGGCCACAAGCCCAGCCGCGACTGGCTTGGCCTGGTCAAGTCCTCGCGTTCGCGCAACAAGATCAAGCACTGGCTCAATGTTCACCAGCGCGAGCGCGCCATTGAAATCGGACGTAAGCTGATCGAAAAAGAAGCCCGCAAGTACCGCATTGCGCTGAAGGAAATCAAAGATGAGGATCTACTGCGCGTAGCTTCTGGATACGGTCTCGGCAAGGGTGAGGACCTGATGTCGGGCATCGGCTACGGCAAGTACTCCGCGCGGCAGGTTCTGGCACGCCTGCTGCCCGCTGGTGCAACTCCGTCGATTGCGGGGGACATCGAATCTGAAGGCCTGACGTCGCAGCCCGGCGGTATCACCAGCGTTGTCCGCCGCGTCTTCGGAGACCACAACGCCATCACCGTGCGCGGCCAGGGAGACATGCTGGTCTACCGCGCCCGCTGTTGTAATCCAATCCGCGGCGAAAACATCGTCGGTTACATCACACGCGGCAAGGGCGTCGCAGTGCACTCCGTCAATTGTCCGAACGTGACAAATCTTCTCTATGAGCCGGAAAGAAAAATCGATGTCGAATGGGCCCGCGACGACAGCACTCCAACTGCTTATCCCGTGAAGCTGACAGTCTTCTGCGACGACCGCTTCGGTATGCTGAAAAACATCACCGGCGTGATCGGGGACGCCAAGAGCAACATCCGCAACATCGCCGCACATACGGCAAACAGTCAGGCCAGCGTCGAAGTTGTTCTGGATATTTCCGACCTGAAGCACCTCGAGCAGATCATCGTCGGCCTGCGGAAAATCCCCGGAGTGCACGAAGTGCAGAGACTGCAGAAAATATAGAACTCCGAACCAAAATCCACCGCTCCGGATGACAACTGAACGCATACCCCTGTGTTACCCTGTGCCGTTTGTGGTGTAGTCATCTGACAATTCCTATGCGCGAAATCATCTCCACCAAAGACGCCCCGCAAGCCATCGGCCCATACTCTCAAGCCATTAAAGCCAACGGATTCATCCTCACTTCCGGCCAAGTCGCCATCGATCCCGCAACGCAACAGGTCATCACCGGTGACGTTGCGGCGCAAACCGACCGCGTGCTCCGCAATCTGTCTGAAATCCTCGAGGCCGCAGGAAGTGGCCTCGGCAAGGTCGTTCGTTGCGGCGTGTTCCTGAAAAGCATGAATGATTTCGCAGCCATGAATGAAGTCTACGGGAAATATTTCAGCTCCACTCCCCCAGCCCGCTCCACCGTCGAGGTCGCGCGCCTGCCCAAAGATGTTCTGGTAGAAATCGACGTCATCGCGCTGGAATAGAGGGATCGTATGAGGCTGTTCCGGATTGCCATCCTCGCAACGCTCGTCGTAGTCGCAACCCCGCTTCTCTCACAAACCACCACTCATAGAACAACTCCCGTCCGCGTCCCGAACACAAACGCACCCACGAAAGTTACTGGCGACGGCGTCAAGACCGACTCCGGCCTCCAGTACTGGGATATCAAGGCCGGCACTGGCACCGTTGCCAACGACGGAGACCACGTCAAGGTTCACTACACCGGCTGGTTCACCGACGGAAAGAAATTTGACAGCAGCGTTGATGCCCACCAGCCCTACAGCTTCACGTTAGGGAAAGGCGAGGTAATCAAAGGCTGGGACGAAGGAGTAGCCGGTATGAAAGTCGGAGGAAAGCGCCAGCTCCGCATTCCTCCCGAGCTAGCCTATGGTGATGCAGGATACAAGAAAATCGTACCGCCCAACGCCACGCTGATCTTCGACGTGCAGTTGTTGGCCGTGACACCAACCCCGCCAGCCAACTAGTCGATAGGTGTCGACGCTGACGGTTCGTATTAGGGCATCGCTTCAGCGATGCCCTAAACGGTCGAGTAAAGAACCGCCTTTAGGCGCTGCTCTCAGCAATGGGGTCCCGCATCTTACCTCGGATCGAACCTAGAAAAAGACACAAGGCATTTCAGGCTCGTCACAGCCTCCATGAACCCCTGTGCCCTCTGTGGTGAGTTGGTTAAGCCTTGACGACTTTACCGCTGCGCAGGCAGGACGTGCAGACGCGGATCCGCTTTCCCTGACCATTCACCTTGGCGTGCACCGGACGCAAGTTAATATTCCAGCGCCGCTTGGTGACGTTGTGGGCGTGGCTGATGCGGTTTCCCGCTTGCGGCTTCTTGCCGCAGATGTCGCATTGTTGTGCCATTGGACTGCTGCTCCCAGATAGTTCAAATCTTGTAGGGCAAACCTAGATTTTACAGGAGTTTCGCCAGTTTCGGCAACGCCAGTTGCTCTGCAGCACTTACGATTGAGGCAACGCTCTTTCCGCAGTAACATTTGCTCCCCCATCGTTACTGCGTATCCGCGCTTTCAACACAGAGTTCCTGGTCGCGATGCATTGGCGGCAGGAGAATCTGTGGTCCGATTCCTAACATCGTGAAAGGCGGTACTATGCTCTAAACAACCCAACTCAACCGGAAGGGCCACTGCCGCCTACGATGAACCGAATCATCGGTCCGACGTCGAGGAATGCAGAACTTGGACTGCTGATGAAGGCGGGCCGTGAGATCGAGCAAATAGATGACAGAATTGGCGTTTGACGATCTGCGCTGGAGGTAATGACTAGCCTCCCTCGGGGCCGAAGAATGGTTCAGAGATTGATGTCGTTGCCGGGACTGCAATGCAGAACTGGGGTTTGCGACCGCGTGTCATGGCCCTATGCGATACTTACTGCATGCAGTCCCCGCTTCAGACGCCCACTGCCGCCACTGATCCCAAATCCGTAAAAGTGCATCTCAGCACAGGGGCTGGCGTGGACATCGAGTGGGCGGACGGCCATGTCTCGCACTACAACTTTGTCTATCTGCGCGACGCATGCCCGTGCGCTATGTGCGAGGACGAGCGCGGTAAGGCTGGACGTAATCCCGGAGATCCGGCTGTGTCGCCACCCGGCAGCCTGGTGATCTTTAAGCCAAATGCGAAGCCACTTTCGGCCGAAGGCGTGGGGAAATATGCGATCAAGTTCTCATGGAACGATAACCACGATCTTGGCATTTATTCGTGGAAGTTCCTGCGCGAGGTCTGCCCGTGTGAAGAGTGCAAAAAGTCTCGCGCCGCCGGCTGATGCACCGAGTGGAACCGCACCAGGTGGTGTCTAATTCCGTAGCTGTGCAATGACTTCGTCGAGTCCCAACCCGGCCATTCAGTCTGTCATCAGCGAACTCCTGCCGGACCTCCATGCCAAAGCCGGATGCAAAGAGATCGGCCTCACTCACGAATCTTTCGCGATGATTTTGGTCGAGGTAGGAGCCAAGCACGCCGCGGGATTGGCCCAAAACGAAATCCGGACTTTCTTCCTCAGTCTACGCATCGATGAACTTGCCCTGGCCCGTGCCTGCGCTTCGGGACACGAAAAGGCCTGGGAGCTTTTTTTGACTCGGTATAGAGAAAAGCTCTACCTCTCCGCTCTGCGAATTGTTCGCGAGGATTCCGCCGCCCACGACCTCGCCGACACTCTCTATGCCGATCTCTACGGCACGACGACACGTGAGGGCCGGCGCGTCTCCAAACTTGCTTCCTATACTGGCCGGGGATCTCTCGAGGGATGGCTTCGTACCGTCCTCGCTCAGGAGTACGTCAACCGCTACCGCAAGACCAAGCGCCTGATCAGCCTTGATGAAGAATCCGAGGAGGGCGTGCAATTCCGAGCCCCTGATCCGGAACCGGTCCCATCGGCCGACAATCGCTTATCGCGCGCCACCGACCAGGCGCTGGCGACGCTTCCAACGGAAGATCGCCTGATTTTGAGCGCATATTTTCTCGACGGACGTACCTTGGCCGAGATCGCCCGCATGCTGGGCGTTCATGAATCAACCATCAGCCGGAAGCTCGATAAGCTGGCTAAGTCGTTGCGCAAGCAGATCGTTACAGCCCTTGCCCGCGCG
>Ga0126379_10001623_pt1 | contig 13841 bp, 15 predicted proteins | sample PanSoiMetPlot_24_FD_92640 | JGI IMG/M metagenome (GOLD analysis project Ga0126379, IMG submission 92640) | Tropical forest soil microbial communities from Panama - MetaG Plot_24 | ecosystem: Environmental > Terrestrial > Soil > Tropical forest > Bulk soil | place: Panama | collected 2016-02-17 | reverse complement strand
GCTGTACACGATGTTGAAGGACATGCAGAGCGTGTTCGCCCGCGCCGGGCGCGATCAGGTACGGATACGGATTCATCCGGCCGACGTAGACGGCTTGGAAAAGTTCTTGTCCCATCTTTTCAGGCGGGTGGTGATGACGATTTCCGGAGTCGGGCTGGCGATTGTGGCCAGCATCATTTATCTGCGGGTCAACAGCATCCTGTTGCTCCTACTGGGCCTCACGATCAGCTTTTGGCTGGTCGCCCTCGTGTTCTTATTACCGAATCCCCAGCGGTATCCGTTCCGCGTCCGTCGGGCCCGAAAAGCCGGCAGAATGTTGTAAATGGGACGCGAGCAGCGCTCACAGAGCGCCGCTACAGGGGTCTTTCTTGCTAGAATGATCGAGTAAGGAGTGCAGTATGGTCGAAGAAGCAAGAGAACGGGAAACCAAATTCAGCGATCAAATACGCGATTGGCGGAATACGGCCACCGATAAGTTCCTCGGACTTTTCCCGCGCCGGACGGCCGAACACCTTGTGAACGCTCAGAAAGAAGGGCTCCTGGCGGTACGCTCGCTGCTCGATCGAGGCATCGAGATCCTTGACGGCGATCTCAAGCGCGTCAACGATCGGCCGCCGCGCCATTAGCCAGTCCACTTAACAAATGCCTGAACAAAAACCGCCGAAGGTCGGGTTCGTTAGTCTCGGCTGTCCCAAGAACCTGGTAGACAGCGAAGTCATGCTTGGGACCCTCACCCGCCAAGGCTACTCCATCACCGCTCAAAAAGAAGACGCCGACGTCATCGTCGTGAATACATGCGGATTCATCGATACCGCCAAAAAGGAATCGATCGACGCCATTCTGGAAATGGCAGAACTGAAGACCCAGGGCAACTGCAAGAAACTCGTCGTCGCCGGATGTCTTGCCGAGCGGTATCGCAGAGAGATTCAGAAGGAGATTCCCGAGATCGACTTCGTCTTTGGTCCGGACGAGCTTGGACGGATTCTCGAAGCTGTCCAACTGGATTCTGCAGCGGCTGTGCCGGACGTCTCCATTGATGCGCTGTATTCATCCAAGGAAGTCCCAACGATCCCGCGTATCCTCACGACACCCGCGTATAGGGCGTATTTGAAAATCTCCGAAGGCTGCGACCACGTGTGCACGTTTTGCGCGATTCCGAGTTTTCGCGGCCGCTTCCGGAGCCGCAGTGTAGCGGACCTTGTGGCGGAATCGCGTCGCCTTGCAGAGCAGGGAGTGCGTGAGCTGGTGATCGTCTCGCAGGACACAATGGCGTATGGAAAAGATCTCGGGGTCCCCCAAGGCATCACAACTCTGTTGCGCGAGTTGGTAAAGATTGATGGGTTGAAATGGGTGCGGTTCCTTTACTGCTATCCGAATATGGTATCTGACGACCTCGTGCGGCTGGTTGCCGGCGAAGAGCGTCTTTGCAAATACTTCGATATTCCGTATCAGCACGCAAGCCGTTCGGTTTTGGAACGCATGAAGCGTGGCGGCCATCGTGGCATCTACGAGCGGCAGATCGAAAGCATTCGGAACCTGATGCCGAATGTTGGCCTGCGTACGTCGTTCATCGTTGGCTTTCCAGGTGAAAGCGAAGAAGACTTCACCGATCTTCTCTCGTTTGTGAAGAACGTCCAGTTCGATAACGTCGGCGTTTTTCTTTACTCCGATGAGGAGGGAACACCCGCGTTCGATCTGGACGGCAAGGTCGCGCGATTAACTGCCACCCGGCGTCGCAACAGGATCATGAAAGAGCAGGCCAGGATCTCGGCCGAACGCTTGCAGAATATGGTCGGCCGAAAAGTAGAAATTCTGCTCGAAGGGCGGTCGGAGGAATCGGATCTTCTGTTGCAGGGCCGCATGGAAACTCAGGCGCCCGACATTGATGGACACGTATTGATCAACGATGCGGGCGATAAAGAGGTCACGCCGGGCGAGTTCTACACGGTAGAGATTACCGAGAGTCTGGATTATGACCTAGTGGGTAGAATCCTTTAGCCGCGGATGCCACGGATTTCCATGAAGTGTCCCACATGCACAAAAGAAACTGAATACGCCGGCAATCCCTATCGTCCGTTTTGCAGTGAACGGTGCAAGCTGATCGACTTAGGCAAATGGGCCGGTGGAGAGTATCGGATACCTACCAAGGAACGGCCCACCGAGGAAGTCCACCGATCGAACGGCAATCGTGAAGACGAGGAGTGATTGGGCAGCCGTTGCTGTGGCTACAGCCGGTGGCGCAGGGTTTGCGCCGGCAGCGCCAGGAACTGCAGGATCGATCGTCGGCGTTTTGATCTATCTGTTATTCGAAGGGCTTAGCCTCGGAGCGTATTACCCACATGCTATAATTTTTTTCTTCGTCGTCGGCATCTGGGCTTCCTCACGAGTGGAACATCTGTGGGGTCATGATTCCCAGCGGATCGTGATCGATGAAGTTGTCGGACAGATGATCACGTTCGGTATGGCCGCAGGCAGATATCGACTTCCGGCATTCTACATTTTTCTGGGATTCGGACTGTTTCGGTTGTTCGATATCGTGAAACCCTTTCCAATTCGGCGTCTCGAACGGTTCAAGGGCGGATTCGGCGTCGTTGCCGACGATGTCGGCGCGGGTTTATACGCGCTTGTAGTGTTAACGTTGGTTTTTCGATACGTACATGGCTGATATCACGATCAAAAGCGTCATACCGAAAGCTGCTCTACCGGGCGGCGAAGTCGTTATTGAGTACTCGGGCCACTCCCTCGAGGGGACTTCTCGCCCCGAAGTACGTTTCGGCGATTTCAGCGCTCAAGTGACGCTCGCCTCGAGCGATTACATCATCGCTAAGGTTCCGGAGTCATCTGCCGAGTTGGGGACTTCGGAATTGGTCGTTGCCACGAACGGTGATACGAGCAGGCCGTTTCCATACGAAATCGGGAAGAAGCTCGCGTCGAATTTGCACCCTGTCGCGAATCCTGCAATCGATGCGGACGGCAACGTCTATGCCACGTACAGTGGACGCCGTGGCCAGAAGACTCCCGTCTCGATCTACAAAGTCACGCCAAAGGGCGCAGTAACGCCGTTCGTTACCGATATCGTCAATGCGACCGGTCTTGCGTTCAGCTTGACCGGCGAATTGTTTGTCTCGAGCCGGTATGAAGGCAATGTATACCGAGTGGATCGTGCCGGGCGTTCAGAGTTGTTTACGGAAGGCATGGGCATCGCGACGGGCATTGCGTTCGATCATGATGGAAATCTATACGTCGGCGATCGGACGGGAAGTATTTTCAAGATCAGTTCCAGCAAAGAGATTTTTGTTTTCGCGACCCTCGAGCCCAGCATCGCGGCGTACCATCTCGCATTCGGCTTCGACGATTACCTCTACGTGACCGGACCGACAACATCAAGCTTTGATTCGATCTATCGGATCTCGCCGAGCGGCGCAGTGGAGCGGTTTTTCACGGGTCTCGGCCGTCCCCAAGGAATTGCATTCGATATTGAAGGGCACCTCCATGTCGTCGCTTCTTATCGTGGGCGGCGTGGAATTTTTCGTTTCCGGGATCCGAAAAAACCGGAGCTTGTAGTGGCGGGTCTCAGCTTGGTCGGTCTTGCGTTCAATTTACAAGAAAATCTGATGGTGGTGGATTCCAGCTCGTTATATCGTGTCCGCCTCGGCATCATGGGAAAGCCGTTGCCCTAATCATGCTCTCGGCGGAAATCATCGCAATTGGATCCGAACTGCTGACGCCACGCTTCCAAGACACAAACTCGCTTTACCTCACAGAACAGCTCAACGCGGTCGGGATTCCGGTTGTGATGAAAACAATCGTGGGCGACGATGAACATTATCTTGAAGACGCGATACGTCACTCACTGGCTCGCACTCCGATTTTGATAGCAATCGGCGGACTGGGTCCTACCGAAGACGACGTCACTCGCAAAGTCGTCGGGCGCGTACTCCAGCGGCAACTCGTCTTGAACGACGAAATTCTTGCGAAATTGCAGCGTCGATTCAAGGCTCGCGGTGTTGAAATGCCCGCTAACAACGCGCGTCAGGCTCTGGTCCTTACCGGTTCGGAGATCCTGGAAAATCACAATGGCACAGCGCCGGGACTTTGGATCACGGCGGAAAAGAATCACGTCATTCTGCTTCCTGGTCCGCCATCAGAGCTGAAACCGTTATTTGAAACATCATGCATGCCCCGGCTGCAGGAAATGGCCGGCGGCATGGCTCTTGCACGGTGCGTGTTTCGAACGGCAGGGCTGCCGGAATCCATTCTGGATGCGCGGATTGCATCGATCTATACGAAATACAAAAACCCCGAGACCACAGTGCTCGCCAAACCCGGTCAGGTTGAGGTTCGCCTGACCGCTCATGGGAAGAATCGCGAAGAGGCTGAGCGCCTGCTGAAAGAGTTGGGTGATCAGATCGAGCAAGAACTCGGTGATTTTATCTTCGCCAGGACGGAACACTCCCTGGAAGAAGTCGTCGGCATCTACCTGGCGACGAAAAACGCCACCATTTCAACTGCTGAATCGTGCACCGGCGGCATGGTGGCCGAGCGATTGACGAACGTGCCCGGCAGCTCACGATACTTTATGTCGGGAGTGATCTGCTATAGCAACGAATCAAAGATGGAATTGGCGGGAATTCCGCCGCTGCTGCTGGAGATGCAAGGCGCGGTCAGCATTGAGGTCGCCCGTGGTCTGGCCGAAGGAATTCGAGCGCGCGCGGGCACGACGATTGGCGTCGGTGTCACAGGCATTGCCGGACCAGCAGGCGGTTCTCCCGAGAAGCCGGTTGGCACAGTTTATATCGCGGTGGCTACTCCAACGGAAACAGAACATCGTCAGTTTCTCTTCCCTGGTGACCGAGAAAGGATTCGCTGGCAAGCATCGCAAGCTGCGCTCGATATGGTGCGGCGCGCGGTCTTGAAATGTGATGCGAGCTTTCATCGCGATCGAGCTTCCGACTAAAATTCGTCAAGCGCTGGGCGAGATTCAACGCGAGCTTCGACCTGTGACAAACTCCGCGCGATGGGTCGCGCTGGATTCGATTCACATTACGCTGAAGTTCGTCGGTGAGATTCCGGAGAAGCGGATTGCGGAAATCGACACTGCGCTCACGGGCCTCACATGGAAACGCTTCAATGTAACGGTCCGCGGCGTCGGCTTCTTCCCTGGAACCCGGTCGCCACGTGTGTTTTGGGCGGGACTGGCAGCGCCGACAATGAAAGAACTGGCCGAAGAGATCGACATTCGAATGGAGCGTCTTGGATTTGATAAAGAAAAGCGTGCTTTCCGCCCTCATATCACGCTTGCTCGAGCCAGAGACACTCGCATCGACTCATCGCTTGTTTTGGGAGCCGCCGACTATGAAGAACACGACTTCGGTTCATTCACAGTCGGCAGTGTCTTTTTGTTCAAGAGCACGCTTAAACCTACCGGGGCAGTGTACGAGAAATTGAAGGAGTACGTGTTGTGAGTCCGATTTACATTTGAAGACCCACACACTTCCATGAACTCCCCGATTGCAATCATTGGCGCCGGTGGCTGGGGCACAGCGCTGGCCATCACGATGGCACGGCATGGAAAGGACGTCCGGCTCTGGGCATACGAACCGTACCTCGTCGAAACAATGCTCGCGACGCGAGAAAATCCGCTTTATCTTCCGTCCATTCCCGTCCCTGAATCGGTGCGCATAAGCAATTCAATGTCCGAGGTACTTGGAAACGCTGGGATCGTCATCATAGCGGTCCCTTCGCATGTGTATCGATCGGTCTTCACCCAAATGCTGCCGCTCGTGAACGATGAGATGCTTTTTATCAGCGCGGCGAAAGGGATTGAAAATGACACGCTGATGCGCATGTCGGAGGTGCTGACCGATGTCGCCAAACCACATTTCACTCTCCGTATCGCGGCGATTTCCGGTCCGACGTTCGCGCCCGAAGTTGCACGCGGCGAACCGACAGCGCTGGTCGTGGCATCGCCGGATGCCCAACTTCGCCTGCTGTTGCAAAAGGAATTATCGGGGCCGCGATTCAGGCTCTACACGAACTCGGACCTCACCGGCGTGGAAATCGCTGCAGCTATAAAGAACATCATTGCCATTGCTGCCGGTGTCGTGGACGGTCTCGGGCTAGGCTCCAACGCTACTGCGGCTTTGGTCACACGCGGTCTGGCTGAAATCACCCGGCTCGTTATCGCATGCGGAGGAAAGCGCGAAACCCTCGCGGGACTCGCAGGCCTGGGCGATTTAGTGTTGACCTCGTATGGCAGCTTGAGCCGAAACCGGCGCGTCGGGTTTGCGCTGGGACAAGGACGAAATATCGACGAGGTTCTGGCGGGTATGCGTATGGTTGCTGAAGGTGTGCGAACCTCCAAATCGGCAGTCGCGCTTGCCCGCAAACTCGATATCGAACTGCCGATCGTGCAGAAAATGTATTCCGTGCTTCACGAGGGTGGAAAACCGCAGGACGCCATTCATGATTTGATGGAAAGAAAGTTAAAGGAAGAGTAATTCGATGGAATTCATCACTCTATTCGGAACGCCGAAGAAAAAAGAGCCGACCGTATTCGAGAAGATCAAAGCCGCCGTCAAACAGACGAAAGAGAACTTCACGGAGCAGATTCAGGATCTCGTCGAAGGCCAGAAGGAGATTGATGCGGATATGCTCGAACAGCTCGAAGCCATCATGATTGGCGCGGATATCGGCGTCGCGACGACGAATGACATTTTGAAAACGATTAAAGATCGGATGTCGAGAAAAACGCTTCAAGACCCGAAAGAACTGCGCGGAGCAATCAAAGAGGAGCTGCGGAAAATTCTGGCCGTGAATTACAAGCCTCCGAAGGAGATCGCCGAAGGCGAGCCATTTGTGATCCTGATCGTGGGAGTCAACGGAGTCGGCAAAACAACGACAATCGGCAAGCTGGCCCATCGATTTCAGGCCGATCATAAAAAGGTCATGCTGTGCGCTGCAGATACTTTCCGAGCAGCCGCGATCGAGCAACTCGAAATCTGGGCCAATCGCGCGAATGTGCCGATGGTCAAGCAAAAGGCAAATGCCGATCCGTCCGCGGTGCTCTTCGATGCGCTGCAATCCGCGAAGGCAAAGAAGATCGATTATGTCATCACCGATACGGCCGGGCGGCTGCACACGAAACACAACCTTATGGCGGAGCTCGAAAAGATGACGCGCATTGCAGGACGCGAGGTGCCCGGCGCGCCCCACGAAGTTCTGCTCGTGATCGATGCAACCACCGGGCAGAATGGCCTCGCGCAAGCACGCGAGTTCACGAAAAGCGCAGGTGTGACGGGGCTGGTGTTAACGAAGTTAGATGGAACGGCCAAAGGGGGAGTCGTTACCGCGATCGCTAAAGAGCTCAAGCTGCCCATTCGCTTTGTCGGTGTCGGGGAGAAGATGGATGATCTCATCGAATTCTCGGCAGATGATTTTGTGGAATCGCTGTTCGCGGCGTAGGTGGCCGTAGCCGGGGCAGGGGCGGCAGAGCGTATTCGAGATCCCGAATAAAGATGGATGATCAAACCTACATCCAACGGACCCTCGAACTTGCCGAGAAAGGGCGGGGACTAACAAGCCCTGGGGCGATGGTCGGGGCCGTCATCGTCAAGGATGGCCGCATCATCGGCGAAGGCTTCTACACTTACGATGGCGTCCGTCATGCCGAAACCATCGCGCTCGAGCAGGCCGGTGACGCAGCACGCGGCGCGGCCGTCTACACGAATCTGGAGCCATGCTCGCATCAAGGCCGGACCCCGCCCTGCGCGAAGGCGTTGATCAATGCTGGTGTGACCAAAGTTGTCACTTGCATGACGGACCCCAATCCTCTCGTCAATGGAGCCGGAATCGCCGTGCTAAGCGCCGCCGGCATTCAAGTAGTCTCGGGCATCCTCGAAGACGAAGCGCGAAAACTGAACGAAGCTTTCATCACCTACAAAATTGAACGTCGTCCTTTTGGAATTCTGAAAATCGCAATGACTCTCGATGGAAAAATCGCGACTCGATCGGGCGAGTCCAAATGGATCACGTCGGAAGAATCACGCTACCGTGTGCAACAGCTTCGCCATCAAGTCGACGCGCTGGTCACAGGCAGTGGAACGGTCATCACCGATAAACCCCACCTGACCGACCGGACCGGCCTTCCTCGGAGGCGCCCGCTGCTCCGTGTGATTCTCGACCGTCGCGGGCGGGTGACAGAGTTTCCGGGGGCGCTCCTCTTCCGTGACGGCCTTGAAGATTTGACCGACAAACTGTTCAGTATGGAAATCCAGAGCTTTCTTCTGGAATGCGGGCCAGATCTGGCATTCAACGCCATCCGCGCTGGAATCATTGATAAGATAGTGGTCTTCGTCGCACCGAAAATCCTCGGCGGGCGCGAAATTCCCGCCATCGCAGGAGAGGGCATAGAGAGATTATCTGATGCGATGCCGCTTCGAGACTGGTCTGTGGGCCGGTCCGGTCAAGATGTGGTTTTAACCGCGTATGTTCACAGGAATCATTGAAGAGATTGGAGAGGTTGTCGAAATCAAGGAAGCCGGTGATTTCCGTGCGATCCACGTCCGCGGCAAAACTGTATGCGATGACTTGAAAATCGGTTCAAGCATTGCGGTCAATGGTGTGTGTCTAACCGTTCGGTCGATTGCCACGAATGTTTTCACCGCTGAAATGTCACGCGAGACTCTCGATCGCACCAGTCTTGGTAATCTCGCCAGAGGTTCGATCGTGAATCTCGAGCGACCAATGCGCGCTGAATCCCGCTTTGGCGGTCATATCGTGCAGGGCCACGTGGACGGAATCGGATGGATTCGTAAATTCGACCGTGAAGGCGATGCATGGAATCTGAAGATCGAATATCCAGCCGCTGGTTCGCGTTACATCGTTGAAAAAGGTTCGATTGCCGTCGACGGCATCAGCCTGACAGTAGCCGACCTGCAGGGTTCGAGCGTTTTTTCTGTCGCAATAATTCCGCATACATTCGAGAATACGAACCTCAAAATGAGTAAGACCGGAGATCCGGTGAATCTGGAGTTCGACGTCATAGCCAAGTATGTCGAGACTTTGATCAAACCTTATGCTGTTCGTAACGATTGAAGAAGCCATAACGGAGATTCAGGAAGGCCGCATGGTCATCATCGTGGACGATGAGGACCGCGAAAATGAAGGCGACCTGATGATCGCTGCTGAAAAAGTCACGCCCGAGGCTATTAACTTCATGGCGACCCACGGCCGAGGTCTAATCTGCCTCCCTATGACCGGCCAACGACTGGATGAATTGAACATCCCGTTGATGGTATCGGACCACAGCAACACGTCACCGTATGGCACCGCCTTCTGTGTTTCAATAGAAGCCCGGCGCAATGTATCTACGGGGATTTCCGCATTTGATCGTGCCCAAACCATCCACACGGCGATTGATCCGAAGACTCAACCCAGCGATCTGGGCCGCCCTGGACACGTGTTCCCGCTGCGCGCACGCGATGGCGGCGTGCTGATTCGGGCGGGTCAAACGGAAGCATCGGTGGATTTGGCGGCGATCGCCGGACTCACACCGGCCGGCGTCATTTGCGAAATCATGAAGGAAGACGGAACGATGGCCCGCATTCCGGACTTGATTGACTTCGCCATGCAGCACCAGCTGAAGATCATCACTGTCGCGGAGTTGATTCGCTATCGTCTTCGCACCGAACGGTTCATTCAGAAGATCGGTGAGACAACCCTGCCGACACCACACGGCGATTTCCGCATGATCGTCTTCGAAAGCGCATTCGATCAGGAGTCGCACATCGCTCTTGTTCGCGGAAACATCGAAGATGGGGAAAATGTGCTCGTACGCGTCCAGACGCACTGCCTGACTGGACACGTGTTCGGCTCACCGGCTTGCCATTGCCGCGAACAAATGGACCGTGCTATGGACATGATCGCCAATGCCGGCCGCGGAGTTCTTCTATACCTTCACGAGATGGGCCGGTCGCGATCCGGGGCAGCCCTTCTCGAATTTCACGGAAAGCACGGCGTCGACTCGAACGAAACCATCGGGCTGAGGGGCGAACAACGTGAGTACGGCATCGGCGCGCAGATCCTTGCGGCATTAAACATTCGATCGATGCAGATTCTCACCAATCACCCGCGCAAACTTGTAGCGCTCGAGGCGTATGGATTGAAGATCGTCGCGCAGGTCCCGCTCAAAGGGGTCAGACCCCTCGTCCCCTGACGGGTTACTTCACTTGCCAAATCCAGAACGCGGTTTGCCCTCCGATCGCGTGGACAACCTGTAGATCGATGGCCGGTATGTGGCTCAATTCCAGAAGCATGCTGTCCTCGGCAATACACAGCAGACGCGTCCCGTTGGTCGTCGCGCGCGTGAGCTCATCCGGAGAAAAGGCAGTCTGGATGCGATTGAACCAATAATATTGCAAACCATATTCCGCCCATCGCGCGGGCTTGTACATCAACACAATCTGATCGGCAGATACTATCGAAGCGAGTGCCGCTTTCCAGGGACGCATCGTGTCTGTTGCGTCGAATCGCGGAAAGACCATCGTTGTCGCCGTGATCACGAGGGCAGTCATTGCAATCACATTGAAACCCGCAAGAAATACGGGTTTCAGCCATACCGCAATCACGACGAGTATCGCGGCCATAGTGAAAGTCACAGTCATGATCAGTGTCCCGCTCACGTGCGGATCCACGTTCAGGGTGGTTCCGAAAAATCCGAAGGCGACACCGATAAACGCCATTGTTCCAGCTTCGATAAATACCGCGACTCGGTAGACACGGGATCTCGTCTGCATGATTTCTCGCGCCAGCAATAACGCAATGGGCGCGACCATCGGCAGGATGTAGCCCGGCAGTTTGGATCGGGAAAAAGAAAAGAAAACGAATGGAACGATCGCCCACCACAAAAGAAGGTGATCTTTCTTGGTGAATGTCCGCCGTAACGCAGATATCAACAAGAACGTCCACGGAAATGTCAGCAGCAATAAAACGGGAAGAAAAAAGTAGACCGGCCGGTCATGTCCGAAGATTGGAGTGGTGAATCGCTCAAAATTGTGAGTAATTAAAAAGACATCTAGAAAATCCCAGCCATTTCGAATCGCACACAGGACATACCAGGGTCCCGCGATGGCCGCCATGATCCAGAGTCCTTTTGGATGCCAGGTTTTCCATTCACTCCACGTGCCGCGCAACAGGACAAAACCTGCAAGAGACAGTACGGGCAGCACGAGCGCAATCGGACCTTTTGCGAGTACACCCAAACCGAGCGCGGCGTAAAACGCGTAAAACCACCGATGATTTCGCGGTGTGGAACCGTTCGATGCCACCAGAAAAAACACGAGCGCCATCGTCAAACACGTCGCTAACAGCATATCCATCGATGCGGCGCGTGCGAAGGTAAAGGAACCAATGGAGGTCGCAAGAATCAGAGCCGCAATGAAGCCGGTCGCCCGATCCCAAAGCTTGCGGCCACACCAGTAAAGAAGGAAGACGCAAATGGTGGCGCCCAGGGCAGATGGAAATCTGGCGCCCGCTTCATTAATGCCGAAAATTTTGTACCCAGCCGCCGAAAGCCAATACATCAGGACCGGTTTTTCGAACCACGGAACACCGTTCAGACGAGGAGTAATGTAGTCGCCCGTCAACAGCATGTCCCGCGCGATGGCGGCGTAGCGCGGCTCATCTGGACCGATCAGGCCTATACTGTTCAGCCCATGGAAAAAGAACACGTAACATGCGGCGGCTAAGACGGCGATGATGATGTGGTCGAAATACGGACGCAGCCTAGGCTTCATGCGAAATATGCAAAAATATCACGATGCGCGCAGGCATTAAAGGCGTCGCCGAATACTCGCTCGCACTGCTCATAGTTCGCCTCTTCGCCGCGATGCCTCGCAGATTCGCATACCCAACCGCTAAGACGCTGGCCCGCCTTGGGTTTCATCTCGCGCCCCGACAGCGTCGTGCCGGTCTTCGCAACCTGCAGATGGCGTTTCCAGAACTTTCCCTGAAGGCGCGGGAAGGAATTCTACGCGGAAGTTTTGAAAATCTCGGAAGACTACTCGTGGAGTTCACTCACATGCCGGAATTGAATAAAGGCAACATCTGCCGGTTCGTCGTTCATGACGGACTCGAAAATTACCTTGAAGGTTTGCGGCGTGGCCGAGGCGTTATTTTCATGACGGCCCACTTTGGCGCCTGGGAATTGAGTTCGTTTGCTCACGCAGTTTATGGATATCCTTTACGATTCGTCGTTCGACCGATCGATAATCCTCGCGTTGAAAGACTGATTTCGACGTATCGCACGCGCAGTGGCAACATTCCTATCGAACGACGAAGTGCGGCGCGCGATATCTTGAAGGCGCTGCGGCAGAATGAAGCTGTCGGAATTCTCTTCGACCAAAACACGACGCGAAGCGAAGGCGTTTTTGCCGAGTTCTTTGGAATTCCTGCCGCAACGACGCCAGCCCTCGCCCTGTTCGCCTTGAGGACGGGCGCGGCTGTCGTTCCGGGATTCTTGATTTGGGATGCGAGTTTGAGAAAGCACCGCCTTCGTCTGGATCCACCGGTCCAGTTGATCGAGACCGGCAATCTCGAGCATGACGTGCTGGAAAATACGAAAGTCTTCAACAAGATCTTAGAAAGCTACATTCGGGCGTACCCTGATCAATGGCTATGGATTCACCGCCGGTGGAAGACCCGTCCAGAGGGTGAAGCGTCCATGTACTGAAAGAAATGCAAGGGGTCAGACCCCTCGTCCCGCAGTTCAGGGTCTGACCCGTTACCTCAGGGCCTGCCCGTACACCATACCCTCCAGACGGGCAATTCTGTCCTCCAGTGGAGGATGGGTGCTGAACAGATTCCTCAATCCGCCGCCGCGCAGCGGATTCACAATGAACATATGGGCGGTAGCCGGATTGGCATCCAGCGGAACTCGTTGCGATCCCACCTCAAGCTTTCTCAGCGCGTTCGCGAGCCATAACGGATTTCCGCAAATGCGAGCTCCCGTCGCATCGGCTTGGTACTCTCGCGAGCGCGAAATTGCCATTTGGATTAACAAAGCAGCGATCGGCGCAAGGATGATCATCAAAATTCCGCCAATTACTCCGCCGGAGCCTTCATTGTCATCCCGGCGTCCACCGAAACCACCGAAGATCATTGCCCATTGCGCCATATTGGCAAGCAAACTAATTGCGCCGGCGATGGCGGCAGCAATCGTCCCGATCAGGATGTCTCGATTTCTGACGTGGCCGAGTTCATGCGCCATGACACCTTCCAGTTCTTCACGTGTAAGCATCCGGAGGATCCCCCGCGTAGCGGCGACTGCGGCATGTTTCGGATTGCGTCCAGTGGCAAATGCATTCGGAGAGTCCGAGGGAATTACATAAACCTTCGGCATAGGCATGTTCATCTTCAATGCCAGGTCATGAGTAACACCCCATAGCATGGGAGCTTCAGCTTCCGTGGCTTCTTGCGCGCCGTACATGCGCAGCACAATCTTGTCACTGAACCAGTAGCTGAACATATTCGTGGCTAACGCGAAGATGAACGCAAAGATCATTCCTTGCCGGCCGCCAAAAGCTCCGCCTAAAAACACGAGGAGGACAGTTAAGCCAACCATGAGAACGATCGTTTTCGTGGTGTTCATTTCAATCTCCTAAACTGCGCTCTAATAGTTCAACGGGATGAACCACTTCAAGGTTCATCCCGAATTTCTTCGCGCCGTACCTGAATTGGAACATGCATCCAGGATTCCCTGTAGCCAGAACCTCGATGTTTGCCTTTTGAATCTTCTCCATTTTCCGGTTCAGAATCTCCATCGATAGTTCGTTTTGCGTAAT
>Ga0126379_10001621_pt1 | contig 13846 bp, 14 predicted proteins | sample PanSoiMetPlot_24_FD_92640 | JGI IMG/M metagenome (GOLD analysis project Ga0126379, IMG submission 92640) | Tropical forest soil microbial communities from Panama - MetaG Plot_24 | ecosystem: Environmental > Terrestrial > Soil > Tropical forest > Bulk soil | place: Panama | collected 2016-02-17 | reverse complement strand
CGGGCTCCACCGGGGCCGGCATTTTGCTCGCACGTGCTGTCTCGGAAAAACAAATCGCCAGCGTTGGCAATCAGACGGGCGGTCGGGTCTTCGTGTTCCTGGAGACCGACAACTTTTGGCGCGACTACAACCAATTGATTGGCCGCGGCGTAGATTTCGTTCGCCCGCCCTCAGAAGAGCCCTACGGCACAGTGGCAGTATTCGAAGACCTTTACGGCAATCGCTTCGACCTCATTCAGCGGAAGGATCCGCCCTGAGCTGCAACTTCGTCTAGGCGCCGGTGTCCTCGACCTGAATGTGGCCTTGGGGGTTGCTTCGCCGTCAAGTCCTGGGGGTCAATATGATTGGCCGTTTGCGGGCAGTGGCTGTGAATGGCTCTACTTTGTTGATGCTCTTTCTCCCCTCGGGTCTCGTTCTGGCCCAGATTGCGCGCGAGGAGACCATCGACGCGAATGAGTTCGCCGCGCGCTGCGACTCAGGAGGGTTCACCTTGTCGGACAATCTGCGGGTTCGCGGGGGCATCGCATCGCTAGGAGAGTGCTCCGTCACCGTCGGCTCCTTCCACCTGGTGATCCAGGACGCACAATTTTCGGTATCAGGCCCTCTCAACGTTGCTGCTCAACCCGACGGTGAGCTCCACGTCCAAAACAGCCAGTTCGTCCAGAGTGCAGAGGTAAAAGCTCCCCTCAATGTCATTTTCCGGCCCCACCGATCCCGCCTGGAGAATACCGTGCTCGATTTCGTCGGGTTGGTAACCGTTGGGTCCGGCGCAGCCGATAACGGCGAGAATATCGTTCACAACTGCAGATTGCGCTCTCGCGAAGCAAAGATTCACATCGGCTCTTCTGGGCGCGGCGAGGAGGGTCACACGGAAGTCAAGGGATCCGAGCTTTGGGCGGCAGTCGAGATCTCCATCGACGCGAGCCCACAAGTGCCACACGGCCGAGGGGACGTGTTGGTCGAGGGAAACACAATCGTCTCCCAAGGGACAATCATCATCGACACCGGTGAAGACGGCAGGACGCGAGTTCGGCGAAACGGCGACGGTGAGGGTGGAGGGATCTACTCCACCGGAACCACCATGATCTTCTCTGGAGCTGGAGGTGAAACCCAAGTCAACGGAAACCGGTTGCTCGCCAACCAAGGACTGGAGATCTTCTCCGGTGAAAGGACCACCGTGAGAAGAAACAATTTCTCCGACGGTGGCCCCGTGCTGATCCGCGGTCCCCGCTGCCACGCCAGTCACAACATCCCGGAGGTTGTTTGCGAAGCGCAGTCAATCGATGCTGTAGAATTCGCGAAACGATGCGCCCAAGCACAAGGTCATCTGTCGATCGACGCGGACCTGGTCGTCGAGGGTGGCGTCGCGGAAATCGCCGAATGCCGTGTCGCGCTCGCTGCCGTTCGGCTTGATTTTCGTGGCGTCGAATTCGCCGCGAGCGGCTTCTTCATGATCGACGGCCAACCCGACGGCGAGATCCGAGTTGAGCGAAGCCGGCTGATTCAGAGCCCGGTGGTCCGCGAGCCGGTGAATATACTGCTTCGCGCTCATCACCTCGGCCTCCGCACCACGGTTCTCGACTTTCTTGGAACAGTGCACCTCGAAACCGGCGCAGCCGATCGCGGACAGCTACAGGTTGAATCGAGCGTGCTCCGATCCTCGACGGGAGACATTCACCTTGGCTCGTCTGGAAGAGGCCTCCACGGAAGCACTGTGGTGAAGGACTGCGAGCTGTTTGCCGCCACGGATGGGATTTCCATTCTTGCGAGCGCCATCGCACCTCACGGGGCCGGTCGGATCCAGGTTGAGGAAAGCTACCTTCAATCTCCTGGGACGATCGTGATTCAAACAAGCGAGGATGGACGCACGACGGTCAATGAAAATCGGATCATTGCCGAAGAGGAGGCCACGATAAGCTCCGGAGGTCGAACTCGCGTCAATCGCAACAACTTTGTCGGCAGCGGAGACATCACCATCAACGGGCCGAGCTGCGAAGCGAGAGGGAACGTTCCCGAAGTGGAGTGCTCCGGCTAGCCACGCTACTTAGCTGCCGCGCGTTACCCACGGCTCCACGGCAAAGACGGGCATCGTTACAGCGCGCGCTGTACTTCGCGCATCCGGAGAAAACACGTCGAGCGCCTGGCAACCATCAAAGGCGACGATGTTGACGCGCCGGAGCATGGGCAAGGACCGCGCCACTCAGTCGCGTGGCGCAAGGACTATGATCGGACGTTTTCGGCCATTCCTTTTTGATTTCCGTGCTGCCTGGCGGCCCCGGCGGATTGGGGTGGAGATCACTTCAGCTCACCATCACGGCCCCGCCGGCCACATCGAGGATCATGCCGGTGATCCATGCGCTTTGCTCCGAGGCCAAGAAGAGTGCAGCGCGTGCCACGTCTTCGGGGGTGCCCAAGCGCCTGATGGGATGCATCTCGATCAACGTCTTGATTTGCGCTTCCGGGATACGTTGCTGATTGCGTTCGGTGAGGATGGTCTCTGGCGCAATGCAGTTAACACGAATTCCGAGGGGGCCCACTTGGGCTGCGACGGCTTGCGTGAGGATTTGTATTCCCGCCTTTGCCGCTGAGTACGGAATGGGCGCGTTGGGATGGGGCTTGCGGCCCGCCGACGACGAAATGGTGATGATATTGCCGGCTTTGCGTTGTTTCATCCTCGGCAGCACGCACTTAATGGTGAGAAACGTAGCGGTGAGGTTTCCCTCGACCGACGCGTGCCAGCCTGCCTCGTCCGTCTCCTCGATCGGCCCCGGCGGTGAGAAGCTTCCCCCCGCGTTGGCGACGAGGATGTCGACCGGTCCCAGACGTTCCTCGATCTTACTGCGCATGGCTTCGATTTCGGAGAACTTGGTGACGTCCGCTCGGAACGAGATGGCACCGCCGCCGACGCGCTCGATGTCGGCCTGAACCGATGCAAGCGCCTCCGCATCTCTGCCGTGGAGCACGACCCGAGCGCCCTCTTCCGCGAACAACTTCCCGATAGCGGCGCCGATCCCTCGCGAGCTTCCGGTCACCAGCGCCACTCGATCTGTCAAGACGCCCATCGGGCGGCCTCCATCGCGGAGGGTAGAATCATCGCGGGGTTCTTCACCTTTGGTTGCATCTTGCGTTCCTCCATTCGCTTGTCGAACGATCGAGGGGGTCGTGGATGGACAATCGAAACCCGGCCAATGTGACAAGGAGGCCCGAGACGGAAAGGATATCGCCCAATTCATCCCGGACGTTGCTGTACAGTGCTAAGCGCGCTGCCGGCGCAAATAGGCCGCCGGGGTCATTCCTTCGAAGCGCCGGAATTGCCGGATCAGGTGGCTCTGGTCGGAAAACCCGACCGCCACCGCGACTTGCGCTGCGCTGTCGCCAGCGCTGAGCAGCCGGCGCGCGTGGTGGACGCGCACCAGGAGCTGATACGCGTGGGGCGGAAACCCAACCTCCGCGGAGAACACGCGCAGGAGGCGGAACTTGTCCATGCCGGCCAGCGCTGCCAGCTCGTCGAGTGGAACGTCGCGCGCGTAGCACGCGTTGAGGTGGTCCCGCACCTTTCCCACCGCCTCCTGGTGGGCACGGCGCTGGTCGTTGCGCGCGTCCAGACGATACAGGCGGAGCAGCTTCGCGAACCGGCCGCGAGTGCCGTCCCGCGGCCGAGGCACGTAGAAGCGGGCGCGAATTTCGGGCTCGCTCTCGATAGCCACGCCCTCCACGTCGAATACCAGCCGCCCGACTCGCGGATGGAGGAACACCTTGGTCGCCGCGGCGACCGCCGGCTTGGCCCGCCACAGGGCGCGAAAGTCCGGGCTTTCGGCCTCGAGGTGGCGGCGCAGATCCGCGAGCGCCTGGTCCTGCGGCGCGCTTGCGATCGCTGTCCGAAGCGCGACGACGAGCCGGCGCGCCTGGTCGTCCCAGTTCACGATGAGCTTGCGAATCTCCGGCTGCGTGAAGATGAAAAGGTACGTGTTCCGGCGGAGCGGCGGAACCAAGTGGCAGCGATAGACGGCCTCGGTGGCCTCGTTGGCGGCGAGGATGTCGCCGCGCCGCCCCAGTGCGTACGCCGGGTAGGGGCCGGCCGACTCGATCAGCCGCCGGACCGATGGGCGGAGCGGCTCGATCATCGCCGGCAGCTCGGGCGCCTCCTCGATTCCAGCCAGCTCGAACACCCGCCGACGCGGCGCACCGCGCAGGGCGAGCGCATCCGCCACCCACGCCAGCGCCACCGGCGACAGACCGATGTTCCTGCCCGCCTCGAGCCACTGAACCCAACTCGCGCCCACCCCAGCCCGCTCCGCCACCTGCTCCACGCTCAATGGGCGCCGACCGCCCGCACCGCGCCGGGCGGCGGCGAGCATCTCGCCGAGCGCACGCCTCGCGCCAGGCATGGTTTCCCTCATCCACTTCCCGAGCCTACCAGCCGCCTTCGCCGGCGGGGAGGATGTTCTTGAGCCCCCACGCCCCTCTGGCGGTCAATTGCCTTCTATTGGCGGCACTGGTCGACCGCTAGATCCCGGCGCAGTCAGAGTAGGAATCATGGTTGCCCATAACCCCTCCACAGATCCGGACCTGCGGATTTCCCGCATCCGGCTCTTGCCTTAGGTGATGAAGGGCAAAATCGTATTTCGCTGGACCCAACTAACTTCTCTTGGAGACCGAGATGACTAGACTTTCCTTATTCGCAGCGTCCGTTGCTCTCAAAGGACCCGTGATGCTGGTCTACGGCGACGGCGACATGCTTCGCCCCGAGCACGTCATCAAGTTTTATCAGCTTCTTGGCGGCGGCCTACAGGACGCTGGCTGGCAGCGCGAAACGATGGCGAAGAACCGCCTCGCGATCCTTCCGGATCTCACACACTACGAAATCTTCGCCTCGCCGCGGCTTGCATCGACCGTGTTGCCTTTCCTCAACGGCGAGAGCGACGCGCGCAGCTGGGCCGAGCAAGTAAAGGGAGCGAAGTGACGGAAGAACCGATCCAGCCACCAGGGTGGCGAACTGCCCGTCAGATGCAGCCCGCCATCCGCCCCCGAGCTGAATACCGGGAAAGGCTCCTCCCTGAAGTCATGTCCTTCCGCTCGAGCAGCATCCTTGATAATCGGCGACTGACCTTTAGCCTTTCAAATAGACAGCTGCGACTATGAGGAAGCTCAAGCTCATCGAATACGTAACGCTTGATGGCGTCATGGAGCATCCCGGTCCAGCGGGCACGTTCAAATATCGCGGCTGGACCGTCCCTTACTGGAACGACGAGATTGCCAAGGTGCAGTCGGAAGAACTCTTTGCCAGCGATGCCCTTCTGCTGGGCAGGGTGACCTATGACGAATTCGTCGCTGCATGGCCGCTTCGCTCGGGCGATGCCTTCACTGACAAGATGAACAGCATGACGAAATTCGTCGTTTCGCGCGATGCAAGCAGGAAACTCGAGTGGAATTCCACGCTTCTCAAGGGCGACGTAGTCGAGGCAGTGAAGAAGCTAAAGGCGCAGACGGGAAACGACATCCTCGTATACCGTAGCAGTACGCTGGTACATTCGCTCATGGAGCACGGACTCATTGACTGGTACCGCTTCATCGTCTATCCGCTGGTGCTCGGCGAGGGCAGGCGATTCTTCAAAGAAGCTCGCAAGAAAAGCGAGCTGACCCTTATGAGTGCGGTGACAACCCAAAAGGGGGTCACTTTGCTGACCTATCGTTATGCCGGCGCTGCAATCTAACGGCTCGACGAAATCCGAGTTACCGCCTCACCAAAACAGCATCAGCAGCAACGCGACGAGGCTGAGGACCGACCGCACCGCGTGTAGATGACCCCAGCGGACGAGCAGCCTTCTCGCCGTCTCGTTAGACGCGTCGAAAGCTGGATCCTCCAGGCGCCTGTTGGTGGGGAATATGACCAGAAGCGTGAACGGGACGACAGAGCCCAGCAGGACACCGGATACGAGCCAGATGCGTCCCGCCTGGCTCAGCCAGGCGGAGATGCCAAGGAGCGAGCCCGCGATCGCCAGTGAGGCTTGCATCACCGTACCGCGCTGGTAGCTCGGCCGCCATTGCGCCAGGGCGATCTCGTTCGAGCACCGGAGCCGCGCGGGATGCTCAACCAGGGAAACGTACGTGGCAGCCCCGGTGAAGAGCGCTGTCGCCAGGACGGCAAGGTTGCGCAGGAGCATCGGTCCCTCCAGTCTTGGAGGGTAGCCGTCGACAGCGGGGTCACGCCAGCCTCTTTTGGCGCGCCTGTAGCGCGCACGAACTTCGGCCGGCGCCGTTGCGCGACGCGCACGATCGGCTGAACGCGCTCCAAACCTCGTGATTCGCCGGGTTTTTCTCGCCTGTCACATGAAGCGCGGTTCATGCGTCTTTGCTATGGCAGACGGAACGCAACGAGTGGATGTAAGGAATGAACGAGAGCGATTGGCTTGCGAAACGGTTCCAGGAGAATCGGGCCCACCTGCGGAAGGTGGCCTTCCGGATGCTCGGCTCACCGGACGAGACGAACGACGCTATTCAAGAAGCTTGGATCCGGCTCAGTCAGACCGACGTCGGAGGGATCGAGAATTTGGGCGGCTGGCTGACGACCGTCGTCGCGCGTGTGTGCCTCGACATGCTGCGTTCGAGGAAGGCGCCGCGTGAGGTGCCGTTGGCCGAGCAGGCGCAGGCGCTCGAGCCGATATTGAGTCGCGACGAGCCCAGCGATCCGGAGAGCGACATGCTTCTGGCCGATTCAGTCGGTCCGGCGATGCTCGTGGTGCTCGAAACGTTGGCGCCGGCGGAGCGGGTCGCGTTCGTTTTGCACGACATGTTCGACCTGCCGTTCGACGAAATCGCAGCCATCGTGGGCCGCTCGGAAGCCGCAGTAAGACAGCTCGCCAGCCGCGCTCGCCGCCGTGTGCGAGGAACGGATTCCGTTCCGAACGCCGCTCTTGTCCGCCGCCGAGAACTTGTCAGCGCCTTCCTCGCCGCATCACGCGACGGTGATTTCGATGGCCTCCTGTCGGTGCTTGCAGCGGAGGCTGTCCTCCGAGCCGACGACCTGGCCGTTCAAACTGCGGCAGCCAATAAATGGGGAGGAGCGCCTAGCCTCTCGAGGGAAATCCATGGCGCGCGAGCCGTGGCTGAGGCGTTCAAGGGACGTGCACGAGGCGCACAGCCAGCGCTCATCAATGGCGATGCAGGAGCGGTGTGGGCAGTGCGCGGAAAGGCGCGAGCCGCATTTGTCTTCACCATCGAGCTCGGAAAGATCGTCGAGATCAACCTGGTCATGAATCCCGAGCGACTTGCCGAGTTCGACGTGGCCATATTGGGCCGCTGACCGGTCACATCCCCTTGTCACCTTCCGTCATCGCTATGCCGGGCGACACCACTGATGGCCACGGGCACAGCCCTAATGCCGGCAACTCGCCCTGCGAAGGAGATCGCCCGATGGCAAACGCTGACACATCCGAATCTTCGGCCCGAAGCGGCCTCTACTGGATTCGCATAATCGCCTACTGGTTTTTCACTCTGACCGTCGCCTTGGAGATGATCGCCGGCTCGATGTGGGACCTGCTCCAGATCGAGTACGTCCGCAGCGTCATGACTCACCTGGGCTACCCGCTCTATGTGCTGTTCATCATTGGGGCCTGGAAGTTCCCGTGCGCCGTGACGTTGCTCGTGCCACGCTTCGTGCGCCTCAAAGAATGGGCGTACGCCGGCGCGTTCTTCAACTACACGGGGGCGGCGGGCTCCCACGTCCTGGCGGGAGATCCGGCTGGGAAGTGGCTCGGGCCGCTCGTCTTCGCCGCTTTGGTGCTCGCGTCCTGGGCGCTCCGTCCACCGGATCGCCGCGTCCCTCTGACAGCTCCAGCAACTCCCGCCCGCGTAAGCTCTTGGATCATTCCGCTCGGTATGGTGCTTGTGTTCCTGGTCTTTGCGCTCCTGACACTGCCGAAGGGTCCGCCACCCCCATGACATGTCTCGTTGCTCTATGGCGTTCGCAGTGGCATGAGTGTTCGACCGGCCCACGGCCTCAGGCACCTCTGCCCGGTAGCCCTGTCATGCTGCTGCCCACTTGTGCATGTCCGTTGACGCTCGCCATCGTGTCGAACCGCCCTGAGCCGTTCGTTGTCTGTATGGACTGAGAACGCAGAGGACGATGACGAGAGTAATCGCCGATATTTCGATGTCGTTGGATGGCTACGTGACCGGCCCAAATCCCAGCCTATAGCGTGGGCTGGGCGAGGGCGTTGAGGCCTTGCACGCGTGGGCAATCGGGTCCAGAGATGCCGTTGACGCGGACGTTCTACGTAAGACCGTGGAGTCAACCGGCGCGGTCGTCATGGGTCGCCGGCAAGCGCCCACCAACATCGAGAGCCGTGCCGGGCCCGCAACAGAGGCGCGGCCGCGGTATGAACGCGCGATCGCTTTGTCCGCAAGCCCGACGTTCCCAGAAGCTCTGCGGAGAGAAACCCTAACTGCCCTGCTGCTCGCTCAGGAGGCGCACCTCGCTCAAGCCCTTGCCCATGATCGACATGAAGCGTTTCGACCACTCGACAGCCTCCGCCTTCGACTTGACCTGGATCAGGCAATAGCCCGTCAAGAGCTCCTTGGTCTCGGTGAAGGGGCCGTCCGTCAGGCTGACCTTTCCTCCCTCGGCCCGGAGGCGGAACCCATTGGCACTCGGGGCGAACCCCTCGGTCGCGAGCAGGACGCCCGCCTTGTTCATCTCTGCGATCAGATTGCCAACGGCCGCCATCTCCTTCGGATCGGGCGGGGCGCCGGTCTCTCGGGCCTGGTAGACGCACATGTATCGCATGGATCGCTCTCCTTGTTGGTTGGTTGTAGGCCGACGGCGCGGTATTCCTTGGATGTCATGGCCGTGATGTCTTGCGTCGTGATGACGCTCATCGCGTGTCTCCTGCGCGCCGGGACCCTAGCGGTCGATCCGCGCGGCCAATAGAACGTAATTGACCGCGGGAGGGGCGCGGGGGCTCAAGAACATCCTCCCCGCCGGCGAACGCGGCTGGTAGGGTCGGGAAGTGCATGGGGAACTCCCCGTCAAGACGCACGACAGGAGAGAGCGTCATGGCAAGCCACTCTGGTGCGGGCAACACGGTTCACACTCATTCTCCTGCTGCGAGCATGAAACCAGGGGCCGGCGCGAGAGTCGCGCTCGTGACGGGTGCAGCCTCGGGGCTCGGCAGAGCAATCGCTCTCGCGCTCATCAAGGCCGGCTTTGCCGTGTTCGGAACGAGTCGCCGGCCTGAAGACCGAGCGGCGCTGACAGAGTTTCCAATCCTCGCGCTCGATGTGCGCTCGGACGATTTGGTGCGCGCCGCGTTGGAGCAGATCCGGTCCAGCGCCGGCCGCCTGGACGTGCTCGTGAACAACGCCGCGGTTCGCTTCCTTGGTGCCGCGGAGGAGACGAGCGTTGAAGAGGCGAAGGCGGTCTTTGAGACGAACTTCTTCGGCGCGCACCGCGTAACGGCAGCGGCGCTGCCCCTGCTGCGCGAGGCGGGCGGTGGAAGGATTGTGAACATCACCTCCCTGTCGGGACTCAACGCCCTTCCGTTCGGATCCGTGTACAGCGCGTCGAAGTCGGCGCTCGAGGCGTACTCCGAGTCGCTGCGGCACGAGGTGAAGCAGCTCGGGATCCACGTTTCGATCGTGGAGCCGGGCGCGATCCATTCCGAAGCGCGCGAGGCACCGCACCGGCCGAAGGACAATCTCCGCGCGTACGAAGGCACGCGCCAGCGCGCGCTCGACGTGATCGTCGGAGGCGACCGAGCCGGGATCGATCCTGATCGCGTGGCCGACTGCGTGGTGCACGTCGTCCGGGCCCGTTCGCCCAAGCTCCGCTATCGCGTCGGCCCCGATGCCACGTGGCTGCCCCGCCTCAAGCTGCTGCCCTGGTCTTGGTACGAGAGCGGCATCCGATGGCGGTACAAGCTAGACGCAGTCTGATCGCTCGGGCCGGTACGCCCGCCGGCTGGGTGAGATGCCAGTGCATCATCTAAACCGTTCGCCGCAGCGCCGCTCTGGTGCTTAGCGGCTGCGCACCAGATCGCCGGAGAAGGCGAGCGCGAGCCCCAAAAACGGGAGTGCGCCACTCACCGTGTCCCCGGTGCGGTATCGATGCGTCAGGTACCACTGCGCGGTGAGCAGCAGGGACCCGCGTTGAACCGCGCCCTCATCGCTTTGGAGGAATTGCCACGCGGCAATCGGTCCGAGCTTACTGATCGGTGTATTGGGGTTGTCTTGCGGTTCGCCCGGCTCGTAAGCATCGCTTGGATACCAAGCGATGGTCAAAGTATAACGCAAGCCGACAATGAAGTTCGACGTCCATAGATACACTACGTCGGTTTCGTTCACGCCAACCCAACCATCCTTGTAAACGACAACATCGAGCACTGGATCATAGAAGACGCGATCGTTCCCGTGCAGGTTGGCAAAGAAGCGCGAGGCGCGCGTGGTGTTGCGCACGGCGATCGGCCCCAGAACGCCTTGCAACATTGCGTGCATCGTGAGCTGCTGGACCCAGAGCGAGTAGCTGCCACCGGGTCCATCGCGAGGTGCCGAGAATGCGTCGCTTCCATAGTCCGAAAGGGGCGACGGATAAGACTGCGCCAGCCCCTGAGTGCCGAAGTAATACGTCGCGAAATAATCAACGCCGAGAGAAAGATTGGCCAGCGGCTGGATCTGCAGACCTACTCCCGGGCGCAGCCCGGCAGGTCCCACAGCAATCGCTGCGAAGCCGCCGATGGCGCTGCCGCTGCCGTCTCCTCCCAACGAATGTCGATACTGCAGGCGCAGATCCACGGCTCCTAACCGTGGATTACCCTGGCCCAACACGGCGAGGGAGTACTGCAGCGGCGCATCACTGGGCATCAATTGAGCGGACGCTTCCGGCGCGAACAGAAGCAGCGTGCAAGTGGCGGCCTGCGCGGCAGCGTTGTGATTTGTCATGGCTCAGCAAATAAGGCAGGCGCGCGCGGCCCGAAATGGGCCAGAAGCCATGGTCGTGGTCAGGGGTGCGCGCGTGACCGTGGGCTAGAGCAGTCCGAGCTCGCGTGCTCTTAAGGCGGCCTGGGTACGGTCGTGCACCTTCAGCTTGCCGAAGATATTGGTCACGTGGTTTTTCACCGTGCCTTCCGCAATGCGCAGCGCCACGGCGATTTCTTTGTTGCTCGCTCCGCCTGCGAGTTGTCGCAGCACGGAAACTTCGCGTTCGGAGAGACCCAGGTCGGCGGCCACGTCGCGCTTGCCTGAAACAGGAGGCGTGCGGGCGAACTCAGTCACCACCTTCGCCGCGACGCTCGGCTGCAGCCAGGCGTGGCCGCGCGCCGCGAGCTCGATCGCCTCGATCAATTTGGTCGATTGCGTATCCTTGAGCAGGTAGCCCAGCGCCCCAGCGCGCAAGGCGTCGAACACAGATGCATCGTCGTCGAAGGTGGTGAGGGCCACCACGCGCGGCGCGCGTGGCAGTTGCGCGATCTGCCGAGTGGCGCCGACTCCGTCCATCACCGGCATGCGCAGGTCCATCAGCACCACGTCCGGCGCGTGCTCGATGGCGAGCCGAACCGCGTCCTCGCCGTCGGCGGCCTCGCCCACCACTTCCAACCCGTTCGCCTCGAGCACTTTGCGCAGACCCTCGCGGAAGAGCGCTTGATCGTCGGCGATGAGGACGCGGGTCATCCGGGCAACTCAACTTCCAGCGTGAAACCTCGGCCCCGTGCGCTGCGAACCGCCATCTTGCCGCCGACGCTTTCCGCTCTCTCGCGCAGTCCGATCAGCCCGAAGCCTTGACCCACCCGATCGGCGCCCACTCCGTTGTCCTTCACGCGGAGGCGGATCCTTTCGCTTGGTGCAAAGGCGAGCTCGATGCTCACCTGAGAAGCGTGTGCATGGCGGCGCACGTTGGTAAGCGCCTCCTGCGCGGCGCGATAGAGGGTGATCTCAACCGGCTCCGGTAGAGGACGCGGGCTTCCGCGCAGCTTGAGCTCTGCCTTGATGCCGTCGGCAGAGCACTCGCCTGCCAACTCCTCTATCGCCGCAACCAGCTGCCGCTGTGGCTTGGAGCCGCGCAACAACGCGACACTCCGGCGGACCTCCGCCAGCCCCTCGCGCGTCAGCTCCTGAGCCTTGAGTAGCGCCTCGCGAGCGGCGGGCGGATCGCCCGCCCTGAGCGTGTGGGCGGCCTCGAGCTGCACGTGGACCACAGTCAAGTAGTGCCCGAGGCCGTCGTGAATGTCGCGCGCGATCCGGTTCCGCTCCTTGGTTTTAGCCAGCTCTTCGATGGCTGCAGCGTGTGAGCGGAGTTGCTCGTTAGCATCGCCGAGCTTGCGGGCGAAGCTCTCCATCTCGGTTCGCGCGCGGTGCTGGAAGAGAACTATGCGCGATAACACCAGCGTGAACACCAGGGGCGCGATCCAGAGGGCCAGCTCGCGAGGCAGCTCTGCGGCGGCGAGTCCGCGGAGTGCCCAGCTACTCACCGCGACGACGGTGCAAGCGATGACAACGGCTACGGCCCCCGCGGGGGTGAGAAAAACCACTCCGCTGAAGATGAGCGGCATGAGCAAGAGGGACGCCGCTCCGCGGCTCATCGCCACCACCGCCGCACCGAGGGCGATTGCGACGCCGAGCAGCGCGTACAGATGCGCTCTCGTCCCTCGCTGCTCGACGAAGCTAAGCACCAGGGTGAGCAACAGCGCGTACAAGCTCGCCAGTACGATACTCAGTGCTAGGCGGAAGCCTGAGAGGTCTCCACTGGTGGCGGCCTTGAGCAGAGCGGCGGCAGTCACACTGACGCAGGCCAACGAAATGCCCGGCGTAAGGAAAGGGCCGATCGATCTCTCTTCTCGCATGGCCGCCTCCGCGACTTTGCGATGGAGAATATGTCCCAAGGGCAACGAGCACGCCACCTGGAGTGGAGCCGGCGAGGTCATGGCCAGCGCAGTGACCGCAACCGTGACCTTTGGCGGTGGCGGCTAGCTTTGGGCGAACGCATACAGTCTTCCGAAAAGGAGGACGACAAGTGATGCGAAACAATGTTGTGCCGTCGGTCGGGATTCTCCTGATTTGGTTTGGCTCAGCGATTTCGGCGAGCGCCGGAGCCTCGGAGCCACAACCACAAGGAGAGCCAACAAAAGGCGCATTGACGATCAAGGTGATCGGCGCGCGAAACGCGAAGGGCAAAATCGGTGTAGCGCTGTTTCAAGGTCCGGAAGGTTTTCCGGAGCACGCATCCGCGGCGTTTCGCAGCGAGCAAGCGGACATCGATAGCCAGACGATGAGCGCCGAGGTGATCTTCCGCGATGTTCCGCAGGGGGTCTACGCAGTCTCGGTGCTCCACGACGAGAATATGAACGGAAAGCTCGACAAGGGCCTCTTCGGAATCCCTCAGGAGGGCTACGGCGCTTCCAATAATCCGGAGAAGAAGATGCGCGCGCCTCACTTTGACGAAGCGAAGTTTTCGCTGAGCGCGCCGGAGCAAGCCATCGAGATCAAGCTGATTTATTAGCACACTGTTGCGGCCAGCTGAGCAAGTTGAATCGGCCATCATCGCCGCGGCCAGCCGCCGGGCCTAGTGAGAACACGCATGTACCTACTTGACGGTAACTCGCGGTCGAAGACAAGGTGCGCGGCCCATGAGGCAACCCAAATCACGCGAGCCTGGCTTGAAGGAGGGTGAATTTCATGGGTGAAACAAAGGCATTTACATGCGATAAAAAAAACACGGCGCACGCGGTTGTTCTGGCAGCGAGTCTTTTCATTGCAGTGGCGACGGCATGCCGCAAGACAGACTCCTATGTGAAGCCGCCCACGCCGGTGCGCGTCCACCAGGTGGCAGCCGCGGCATCCGGTCAGGGGTTGCGTT
>Ga0126379_10001620_pt1 | contig 13853 bp, 12 predicted proteins | sample PanSoiMetPlot_24_FD_92640 | JGI IMG/M metagenome (GOLD analysis project Ga0126379, IMG submission 92640) | Tropical forest soil microbial communities from Panama - MetaG Plot_24 | ecosystem: Environmental > Terrestrial > Soil > Tropical forest > Bulk soil | place: Panama | collected 2016-02-17 | reverse complement strand
ATCAACGCGAGCAATCCGTGCGTGACCGGCGACACGCTGGTGGCCACGGCGGACGGCTGGCGCCGGATCGACGAGCTGGTCGGACGATCGGCGAAGATCATCGGAGCGGACGGCCAGCCGCATCTGGTCACCCGCATCTTCCCCACGGGCCGAAAGCCGATCTTCGAGCTGACCACGCGCGCCGGCTACCGCGTGCGCATCACGGGCGATCACCGCGTGCTCTCCGTCGGGCGCGGCGACGTGGCGGTGCGGGATCTCACCACCGACGACCGGTTGATGCTCCAGGGCCCCGGCTTCGGTCGGCTCACGCTCGCCACCGACCTGGCGCTCGGGATCGGCGTGGCCGTCGGCGACGGCTGCCTCGTCAGCTCCGCGGTCGGCGGCAGGCGGCAGGACGTTGTCATCCTCACGATGCATGCGGCGGAAGCCGGCGTGCTCGCGTCCGTGGCGGGGGCCGTCAACGCGGCGAAGGCCGAGCTGAAAGCGGTTGGCTCGATCGGACGCAATGACGGCGTCCAGGTGACTCGCAGCACGACCGGCGCCCGTCTTGCCTTCGGCTCGGGCCCCGTGGTGGATCTGTTCCGGCGCTTCGCCATCCTCGACGGGGGCTCGGCGGCCAAGCGCTTCACGCCGGCCATCTTCGATCTCGACCGGACCGCGCTCGCCGCCGTGCTTCGCGGGCTCTTCACGGCCGACGGAACCGTCGCGAACTACGGCGAAAAGTCGCAGTACGTGGCCCTCGACTCGAGCTCGGAGAAATTGCTGCGACAGGTGCAGCTGCTGCTCCTGTCCTTTGGGATCAAGTCGAAGCTCTACGACGGTCGGCGAGGCCAGAGCAGCGTGTCGCTTCTCCCCGACGGGCGCGGCGGCCATCGCGAATATCCTGTCCAGCCGATGTACTCGCTGCGCATCAGCCGCTCGTCGCGCTTCGTCTTCGAGCGCGAGATCGGCTTCCACCCGGACAGCCCCAAGGCGGCGGCGCTCGCCCGGCTGAACGCGGAGGTGGCGGCGTACCACGACGACCTCACCGACCAGGTCGCTTCCATCGAGCCCGCCGGCGAGGCCGACGTGTTCGATCTCACCGAGGACGCCACGCACCACTTCGTGGCCGGCGGACTCGTCGTCCACAACTGCTCGGAGTACATGTTCCTCGACGACACCGCGTGCAACCTGGCCTCGATCAACCTGGTGAAGTTCGTCCGCGAGGACGGGAGCTTCGACGTCGAGGGCTTCCGCCACGCGTGCCGCCTCTGGACCGTCGTGCTCGAGATCAGCGTGCTGATGGCGGCCTATCCGAGCGCGCCGATCGCCCAGAAGAGCTGGGACTACCGAACGCTCGGCCTCGGCTACGCCAACATGGGCACGGTGCTGATGCGCAAGGGCATTCCCTACGACTCGCCCGAGGCGGTGGCCATCTGCGGGGCGCTCACCGCGATCATGAACGGCGAGGCCTATGCGACCTCGGCCGAGATGGCGCGCGACCTCGGTCCCTTCCCGGGCTATCGGCGGAATCGCGAGCACATGCTGCGCGTCATGCGCAATCATCGGCGCGCCGCCTACAACGCCGCCGGCGCAGAGTACGAGGGGCTGACGATCACCCCGCTCGGCATCGATCCGGCGCACTGCCCCCAGCCGATCCTCGACGCCGCGCGCGAGACCTGGGATCGCGCAGTGGGGCTCGGCGAGCTGCACGGATATCGGAACGCCCAGGTCACGGTCCTCGCCCCGACGGGGACGATCGGCCTCGTCATGGATTGCGACACGACCGGCATCGAGCCGGACTTCGCCCTGGTCAAGTTCAAGAAGCTGGCGGGCGGCGGATACTTCAAGATCATCAACCAGAGCCTTCCCGTCGCACTGCAGCGCCTCGGCTACACCCAGCCGCAGATCGACGACATCGTGGCGTACTGCGTCGGGCGCGGCACGCTGGCGCGGGCGCCGTTCGTGAATCACGAGACGCTCGCCGCCCGCGGCTTCGACGCCGCCGGCATCGAGCGAATCGAGCGCGCGCTCGAAACGGCCTTCGACATCACGTTCGCGTTCAACGTCTGGACGCTGGGCGAGGACTACGTCCGGACCAAACTGGGCCTCAACGAGGCGCGCCTCGCGGAGTGGAACGGCAACCTCCTCCGCGCCCTCGGGTTCACCACGGCCGAGATCGAGGCGGCCAACGACTACTGCTGCGGCACGATGACCGTCGAGGGCGCGGCCCACCTCCAGAGCGAGCACCTGGCCGTCTTCGACTGCGCCAACCGCTGCGGCAAGCGCGGGCAGCGCTTCATCTCGACGGATGCTCACATCGCGATGATGGCGGCCGCCCAGCCGTTCATCTCGGGCGCGATCAGCAAGACCATCAACATGCCCGCCGACGCGACGATCGAGGACGTCAAACGCGCCTACTTCGCGGGCTGGCGCGGCATGCTCAAGGCCGTCGCGCTCTACCGCGACGGCTCGAAGCTCTCGCAGCCGCTCAACGCCACGACGGACGACGAGGAGGAGATCGCAGCTGCCGACGTGCAGGCGGTAGCCGAGCGCATGACGGAGCGCGTCGTGACGCAATACCTGCGCGAGCGCCACCGGCTCCCCGATCGCCGGTCCGGCTACACCCAGAAGGCCGTCGTCGGCGGCCACAAAGTCTATCTCCGCACCGGGGAGTACGAGGACGGCTCCCTCGGCGAGATCTTCCTCGACATGCACAAGGAGGGCGCGGCCTTCCGCTCGCTGATGAACTGCTTCGCCATCGCGATCTCGCTCGGCCTGCAGCACGGCGTGCCCCTCGAGGAGTTCACGGACGCCTTCGTCTTCACCCGATTCGAGCCGAACGGCATGGTGAAGGGCAACGACCGGATCAAGATGGCGACCTCGGTCATCGACTACGTCTTCCGCGAGCTGGCGATCACCTATCTCGGCCGCACGGACCTCTCGCACGTGCCCGACGAGGATCTGAGGAGCGACGCCATCGGCACCAAGCCCGGCCAGGGCCCGATCTCGCTGGCGGAAGAGGCGGCGACGCAGGCCCGCGCGACGCCGCCGGCGGCGACGGGTCGCGCCGTCGCCCCGCTGAAGGGCGGCAGCGGCCCCGCGGAGCGGAAGCTGCTGTCGGCCTCGGAAATCGCGCGGCTGAAAGGCTACGAAGGCGATCCCTGCGGCGACTGCGGCCAATTCACGATGGTGCGAAACGGCACGTGCCTGAAGTGCATCACGTGCGGCACGACGACGGGGTGCTCGTAGGATGTCAGCTACTTACGTCCGGGCTGCCGAGAAATGGTCCGCGTTTGGTACGCGAAATCCTCTAGGAGTTATTGTTGTCGTGTGATCATTCTGATGGGTGAGGCCACGGCGCTGGATTCCACCGCGGCGGCGTGGGTTTGGGGAGGATGAGCGCGATTCATGCGATCGGCTCGTCAATGCTCGGACGCCATCCCCCCAACCGCGAGGGCGTCAGTCAAGATCCGTTCCGTCGCGTCGCCGAGGCTCGCCGGGAGACTACCGTCGGGCCGCTGGATTGAGTGGAGAAAGCTCACGCCCAATTTGCCCAACCCTTCGAGGACTGGACCACCCGGAACAAATAAAGCCATCATGGCGTATGCCGTCGTAGCGGTATTGCCGAACCACGAGCCGTAATTCGGGCCAGGCGTCAGGTCTTGAGCTCTGAGCAAGTCCGACATCCACTCCTGCATGATCTTCCGCTCAGCAGCGGTGAATGCCCCTGAACGCGGCGTATACATGTAAAGCAACAGACCCTTGACCCGAAGCACACATTCGGGACAGCCTGGGTCGTTCCAATCCGCCCTCCGCGCGATGATTCGCTGGGCTTCAGCAAGTGCGTAGCGTTGGACAAGAATTCTCGGCGTGTTGTATCCAGCGACGAAGTCGAACGCCGCATCTGTTACCGCTTGTGTGCCTCTAGCGATCAGCGCATCGGCCCGACTGGGCCCCGTCGGAAAGATGGAATGGAGACAGTCCAACAATGCCTTCCCAACCCGTCCATATTTCGGGTCCGCGCTGAGCGATCCGATACTCAGAAGTAACGCCGCATCGGACGCTGGGCGATCAGGATCGCATCCGGGCCCGGCATCGTACTCCGCGACGAGTGCATTCGCCGTTTTGAGCGTGACGATCGCACCGGGCTTGAGCGCGGCATAGCGCTTGTGGTTATAGGCCGCGAGCAACCAGTAAGCCACCTCTCCGTAGAGGCAGCCTGCGCTGCAATCGGCGTCGCCGACCACCGGGACCCACCCGCCATCAGCGTCCTGGAGCACCGCGACGCGGTTGCTTGTAAGAGCGGCTGTAGCGAGCGTAGCGGGATCGATCGGATCGGCCAAAGCTGGTGTCGCCGCAGAGGCGAGCGCGGTCGTGAAAACCAGAATCAATGAAAGAACCATCCGGAAGATCCGGAACGTCATTAGACAGCCTCCTTCGCGTACCAGGGTGAACTGGACGGCCGCACAGGGCCAAAGCGCCGCGTCGTCCAAGCCATGTCCGCCCCCCAATCGCTCCAAGGGGCGACTCTGACACACGACGCCCACTTAAGCACCATATTGTTTCCCGGCGAAGGCCAGGCGTTGTCGAGCGCGGCTGCGATAGCCGATGTCCAGGAGACGCGGAGACCCGTCCAGACGCTCGGAAGGAACAGCCGATCGCTCACACCGGCGCCCCGATCCGCGTCACCGTCGCGCGGCCCGGCCGCTGGCTCTTGAACTGGCTCACCGGGTCCTTCTTCGGCTCCGGCCCGAGGGTCGACACCTTCCCCACTGCGGCCGGCGTCAGCCCGAGTTGCTCGAGATTCAGCTTTCCAGCGCCGCGGGCGGCGAGGAGACCGAAAATCTGCACCACCGCCTCAAGCGGCAGGGTGAGATCGGGCGCGATCCTGAGGCATTACTCGCTCAGCTCCTTTCGGACCTGGTCTTTGTTGAAACCCGCTCGCTCGAGTTCTCGCAGGATCATCGCCACGTGCTTCTTCGTCAGGTCCTGCGGGCCATGCCCTGGGAGGGTGATCTTGATGCCCTCGCGCAGGTAGTGCCGATGGCCCGTGGCCTTGCCCGGCTGCAGAATGAATCCGTGGGCCAGGAGCCAGCGCTCGAGGGTGCGGCGATCGACCTGGTTGCTCACAAGCGCCCCACCAGCTCACTCTGTCGGGCGAGCCTCGATGGCTCGACGAACACGGGCTCGACGATGATCTCCACGCCCGGACGCCCGTCGGCCGCGAAGCGCTTGCGCGCGATGACGTCGACGATCTGACTGTCGTCCGCCCAGAACACGCCGTTGAACTGGTCGGTTAGCTTGTGCATGAGGTTGTCCACGTCGGGCCGCTTCAAAGGCATCAGGACCCGCTTCGGAAGCGTCGCGGGTCGCGGCATGTAGAACAGCGCCATGAATGACAGCGCAATGTCGGGGCTGTACGGGACCGCCGGCGCGTGCGCGCGGCCAATCTGCCCGACGAGCATGGCCCACTCGCTATTCCCGCGCTTCGGTGCCATGTGGATCTTGCCGCCGCGCTGAAAGCGTACAACGCTCCCGATCTTCATCGACTTCGGCAAACCGCCGACGAAGAAGCGGATCACGTGCGATCTCCGGTCGAGTTCGGAGCGCGTGTGATAAGGTCCTTGCCGTGCAAGACGTGGACTACACCCACCCGGTGATGACCCGCAGTGGTGACCCGGAGCGCCCGACACAGCACCTGGCCGTCGATTTCATCAAGAAGTATCAGGCAAGAGGCCACATAAAGCGCTGCGCTCACGTCAAGGCTGTTCCCGTTCACGAGCAGTCTCGCGTGTTCTACAAGGTCGTCTGTGAGGCCCGGTCGTTTGACGTTCGAGGGAACCCGTCGGGTATCCCGACAGATCCGATGAAAGTGGCGTTTTACGGGTGTCCTCGAAACTGCCTCCTGTTCCGATCGATGTGGGTCGAAAACTTGGCCAGGTCGTGTCGAAGCGGCGGGGCGACCGTGAGCGCGGTAGCGCGCGCCATAGAGCGGCAGCCGAACGGAGTAAAAATCACTCTGGTGCTCGGGCTCGTCGCCCTGATAGTCCTTCCAATCCTTGCGCGATACCACGAGCTCAGCGCGTTCGCGAATCTCATACGGACATCCTTTGAAGTGTGGCGGGCAAAGTAGACCGGGGCGCGTCGCGTGGCCGGCTAACAGCATGTTCATGCCGACAGCGGCAACGCGAGCTGCTGGGCCTCGCGGCAGAAGATCTCGAGCTCCAGCGTCCAGGCCCCGTGCCGACGGATCTCCGCGGTAAAGGCCTCGACGTCGTGCCCGACCAGCACCCACTTGCCGGCCTCGTCCTGCCCGGCGAAGTGCATCAGCTCGTGGTCGAGCACGATGCGCCGTTGCTTCGGCGAGAGCTTGTCCCAGCCGTCGAGCCCGATCGCGATCTGGTAGTGCACCTCGCCGATCTCATCCTTTGACGAGGGCGTTCAGCGCGGCCGCGGCCTTGCTCGCCTTGGCGACGTTCATCTTGCCGCCGCGCTTGCCCGCCTTCGGCTTGCCGAGGACGACGATCTTGGCCCGCGCGAGGTGCGGGTGATGTTCCGCGACAATCTCGTCGACGATCTTCTCCACCAGCTGGAGACGTTCCCAGTCCATCGGCCGCTTCGGGGGGGGGCGGTGCGACGACGTCGGGCCATGGGATCCTTTCATTGAGTGCCCGGCGCCCAGCCGGGCCCCTGCGGTCAATGCGGTGCCGTAACATCTCGCGTGCTAGACTCGCGCTCATGCTTCGAGCCCCGCACGCCCGCCGGCGTTGGATGGTGGAGTGAAGTCCAGCAGCACTCTTGTCGTCGTCGTCGGGGCCGGGGCTTCATTCGACTGCGCCCTTCCTGACAGCACCGCGATCGACGACTACCGGCCTCCTCTCGCAGCGGATCTTTTTCATCCGAAGTTCAAAGAAATCCTCAAGCGGTTCCCTGGGGCTGAACGTTGCAGCGCCGAGATACGACAACTGATGCGCGGGTCTATCAGTCTCGAGCAGGCACTTAAGACACTTCAGGACGACCCGAAGGGGCACATTCGTCGCAACTTCCGCTGGGTACCACTCTACCTGCGCGAACTTATCGGCGAGACTCAACAACGTTTCATCTCGCACGGTTCGAACGCATTTAATCGGTTGGTCGACGAGATATTTCGTGTGGTGCCGGAGATCTTCGAAACTGTGCTGTTTCTCACGTTGAACTATGACACCTATCTGGAACATGCATTGATGGCAGGCGTCAGTGAGAAGTCGTTCGGCGAAGCCAGCGACTACGTTCAGCCGAATGCCCGTTTCGCCTTGATCAAGCTCCATGGCTCGGTCACATGGCTGCACTCGATGGATACGAGCCAGTATGAACGCGTGATGGGTGGCGCCGAGATCCCGCGGCCCGACAGAATGTCGATCGTCCCCTCGTACAACGTACAGCCTCCGGGCTCTTTGAAGGGATATCCGGCACTTGCTATTCCGGTCGAGGGAAAGGCTGCGTTCTACTGTCCCGCTATACTCTGCGACACCGCGGCCCGCTGGCTGGCTGACGCCACAGATCTTCTGGTGATTGGCTGTAGCCTCATCGACCCGGATATCGTGAACTTTCTGGGTAGTATTCAACGAGTGAACCGGTTCAAGATTGTCAACGGCTCCGCCGTGGCGGGTGATGATGCTTGCGCTAGGTTGGCAGCGCACGACGTCTTCCGCGTCTTGCCCGGCGGCAGCATGCCGGCCTTCGATGGCGGCTTCTCTAAGTTTGTGACAGAGGGAGCACTCGGCAACTTCCTGAGGGATTGACATCAGCGGGGGAACTCCTGGATCCAGAGCTCGTCCGGGATTCGCCCCTGCTGTCCGGCGCGGCGCGCGGAGTCCTGCTTGACGAAGACCGGGATGCCGCCTGCGCGGCAGTAGGTGACGAAGGTTCGAAGCCAGGCGATCTTCAGCGGCCGCACGCTCTCTCCCGATTCCCCCCCGACGATGTACCAGCGAATCGCCGGCAACGGTGTGAGCGGCCCGAGCATCGGCTCATAGCTCACCCACCGAGGGCCCGCACAGGCCAGCACCTCGAGGTAGCCCGCACGCCAGGCGTACTCCGTGCTCTCCACCGTCGTCCCCGGCCACACATTCGCCAGCTGGAGGATCTCGACGGGCACGAGCCGGTGGTAGTTCTGCGGCCGCTTCGTCAGGAGCAGCCAGTCGAGCCATGGGGTGTTCGCGATCGTGAACCAGAGGCGCTGGCGGGCCCGTCCCAGCTCGCGGCCCACGGCGTCTGCGCGGTCTTCGAGGACGTCGGCCATAGAGGCGCAGAAGACGCGCCGCCGCTCGCCCAGCTTCTCGGCCCGCCGGTTCCATCGGAACGGCTCGTCCCAATGCGGGTCGCCGAAGAACCGCCGGGGCGCATCCTTGCCCCACAGGCCGGGTGACATCCGGGCGGCGTACTCGCGGGCATAGCAGTGATCGCACGCCGGCGAGACCTCGACGCATCCCCACCACGGGTTGAACGTGTGATGGCACCAGGCGATCGCTGTCCGCTCGCCCATTATCCGATCACACGATACCGCCGGCCGTGCGGGCACCAACTCCACCACCGCGCCGGCAGCGCCTGCCCGTCCTCGTCCACGCGCGCCAGCCCCGCCGCGTGAGGCGCCTGGTCAGGCCCGATGGAGACAGGCCGGTAGACCGCTCGGAACCCGGCCAGCCAGTCCGTGGGTGGCCGATCAGGCGCGCGGACGGCCAGACTCGCGGATGGTACATTGGTCCGCGAATGGTCCCTCAATGAGGGGCAGGAACGGGCAGTTGGCGGGGGGGTGGGGGTCTCGCAAACCTGCGTCGTCACGATCACGAGCCTCTCCAGCTGCCCCGTCCCGCAGGTGCATCACGTGCGGCACGACCACGAGGTGCTCGTAGAGCATCAGCTACTTCCGCCTCGCGGTCCTTGAAAGCGATCCGGGAATCGTCTGCACGCGCGGCCTGGACGTACCCCATCGGCGCGCGCCAGCACCCGAGCCACGTCCTCGGTGCTGACGATCGCCGTATTGGGCGGCAGGAGGTCGGGATATCTCGGTCTGCGTATCAAGCCCGGCGCCCGAGTCGGAAATGAGGGCCAAGTCATCGTCGCACAAGGCTCGTGCCGAGCCGTGACCTGAGGGAGGGAAGCGTGGTAGCGTGCGCGCGGCGCATGGTCCGCCGCGCTAGGTGGTTTCAGGATACTTGGAGTTGAGCCTCGGTCCAGATGGTAAGGCACGAGAGGTGACCTCGATGAAGAGATCCAGCGCCCCGAGGAAAGACCGCACAACCGAGATCTCCGGGAAGGTCGTTTCTCACGTCAGCCGACCTGATCCTCAAGGCATTGACATTCACTTTACTGAGGGCATCGTCCTCACGATCCGGATGGTCGATGGTCACCTCACGGCGGCTCTGACGAGAGAGGGTGCTGGTGATGCCTCGATGTCGGAGACGCGCGAGGGCCCTCAACCCACGCAGCGTCAAAGAGAGTACCTCGACTTCATCGCGAGATACATCGCGCGATACGGTGCGTCTCCGGCTGAAGCTGATATCGCACGCCACTTCCTCGTGGCGGCCCCTTCGGTCAATCAGATGGTCCAGATGTTGGAGCGGCGAGGTTTTATCAGGCGACAACCGGGCATTGCACGCTCGATCACGATCGTCGCCGATCGCTCGAGTCTCGGGCGTCCTGGCCACGCCGTCACGGCGCGCGGTCCGAGGCCCAACAACGCGCTCCACGGGACCGGAGCTCGCGTTGCTCGCCCCGGCCGGTGAGCGCGAGCGTTGGGTGGCAAAGGGCTGCCATCTCTCGTCAATCCATGAAAGGCCGTAGAGCTGATAGAGCATGACCCATCGCGCGCCCTGGGAATGTACGTTCGCGAAGGAGGAGCCGAGCCGCTGCCTTCCCGGCAAAAGACCGCGTACGGACCACGAGTATTTCGAAGTCCTGTCCCTCTGCATCCTGCAGGCTGGCCTGAGCTGGGCCAGCGTGCGCAGCAGCTGGCCGCGCTACCGCCGTGCTTTCTTCAACTTCGAAGTTGCAAAGCTCGCGCATGTAGCTCCCGCAGCGCTGCTCCGCAGGCAGGGCGCGCTGAGGAATTCGAAAAAGGTTGCGGCCCTTGTTGCGAACGCGCAGGAGTTCGAGCGTATCCGCGAAGAGCACAGCACGTTCGGGCGCTACCTTGGCACGGTCAAATCGGAAAAGGATGCGTGCGCAATTCTGCAGGAGCGGTTCAGGCACGTGGGCCCGTACACCGCTGAGTTCTACCTGCACTGCGTGGGGCGTTCCGTATATGGTTCGTGAACGTCGCCGCCTAATCTAAGCGTTGCAGCCGACGCCGGGTAAACTGTCGCAGCTCGAGGCAAGCGTCTGTGGCTCGGCGCGGCTGAACGCCGAGTCGTTCGGCAGCGAACCCTCACAGCAAGATGTGGCTTTTGCCATTCTGAGGCCTATATGGCAGTCGATAGACTCCGCCAAGACATCAGTACGTTCTTGCAGTTCAGCATCTCGCACGACACTGTGCCATTTGAGACCCACGCCGTAGTCTCGGAACACGACTACGACCGCATCCAGATCATCTATGCCAACGACGAACAGAACCCCATCCCCGCCTTCCTGCTCATACCACACGGGGCAGGCCCTTTCCCCGCGGTCTTGGTGCACCACCAACATAATAGTCAATGGCATCTGGGCAAGAGCGAAGTGTGTGGTCTGGTCGGCGACCCATGGCAGGCATTTGGCCCAGCCTTGGCTCACCACGGCATTGTCGTGCTCGCTCCCGACGCCCTCTGCTTCGAGGATCGGCGTGCACAGCGGTCAGGAATCGAACCTGATCCACGCCCTGGCGCGGATTGGCTCCAGCATTACAACGCGTTGTGCTACCGCCTACTCCGTGGGGACACCTTAATGCAGCGCGTTCTCGCAGATGCCGCACGCGGGGTGTCGCTGCTGCGCGCGCATCGGGCGGTCGACCACCAGCGGATTGGCACGCTGGGGCACTCGTATGGTGGGAATACGGTCCTATTCCACGCTGCCGTCGATGTGCGCGTTAGCTTTGCCTGTGCGAGCGGTGCCGCCTGCACATACGCCACCAAAATGCAGCAGGGTACAGGCATTGAAATGGCGGAAGTCATCCCAGGTTTTACGCAGCGTTTTGACGTGCAGGACCTGGTCAAGTGCCTCGCCCCGAGGCACACGTTGTTAGTGTCCGCCACCGACGACCCATACTCCCACGATGCGGAGGACATCGTCCAGGCAGCGCGCGAGACCTTCGCCGCCTTGGGAGCGGCACACAACGTCAAGCATAAACAGTACAGCGGGGGGCATGCCCTGACGCAAAAACGCTTTGATGATATCATCGCGTGGATAGTAGCTGTCTGCAGAACGTAGCACTGCTTCCAGTCTGTCCCCTTACATCACCGAACAAGGCAGTGGAGCCGACCGCCAGCAGCGTCCGCTTCGCTCCCGCCGTTGGCGGCGGCTCATCGCCAGCGTTCGGCGGACGAGGAGTTGCGAAGACATGACCCTCGTGGCGCCGCCAGGCTACGTGGCCCGGACCCTCAACGGCGAAGCGTGTTTCGGCTGGTAGATGCCGAGTCTTCCGCCGCCTGGCAGCGTCAACCGCGTGATCGATCCCCAGCGCTGTTCGTCGACAGGAGAGCACTCCACTTTCTTCATCTTCATCTCGGCGATAAGCGCTTGGACGTCGTCGCACATTAGGAAGAGTTCGTGTACGTCGTTTTCTTCGGAGGGATGTACTGCGACCTCTGCTGGCGGCAGTGCGAATATCAGCCAGCCGTGACCAGCATCGACGGAGTCGTACTTCAGAACGTCACGGAAGAAGGCTCGGTCCGCTTCGGCATCCTTGCTATAGATGATGACGTGAGCACCATGAATCATGGCACCGAGTGTACCCTCGTACCACGGCGCCGTCCAACCCGCCGTTGCAGGTCGTTTCCCGCGTCAGCCGACCTGATCCTCAAACGCGTTGACATTCACTTCACCGAGCGCACCCTCCCGACGACCCCGATGGCCGATCGACACCTCACGGCAGCTCTGACGAGAGAGGGTGGGGTGATACCTCGATATCGGGGACGCGCGAGAATGGCCCTCGCGCCAGCGTCAGAGGAAGCATCTCGACGTCATCGCGAGATACATCGCACGATACGGCATGTCTCCGGCTGAAGCGGATGTCGCACGGCACTTTTTCGTGGCGGCTCCTTCCCTCAATCAGATGGTGCAGGTGCTGGAGCGGCGGGGCTTCATCAGGCGACAACCGGGCATTCCGCGCTCGATCACGATCGTCGGCGATACGGACGGGCGACGGTTGGTCGCCGCATCTGTCGCTTGTCGACGTGCACAAACTTGACGCCATCCGCGAGGCCCTGCGGCGTGGGGACATCAAGGCAGCATCCCGGCTCGGACGCGTGTTCACCCTCACTCCCGTCCTCGACGTGATCGCCCGAGAAGGCAGGCAGGTCGAATCGACGGGTGACGGGGTAGCATCAGGAGGTGCCTAGCGTCTACGTGTCGCGGGCCGTGCGCGACGAGATCCTGGCCGGCGATGCGGACGCCGCCAACCGACGCGTGGCGCTGGTGGTGGGAATCCCAGTGCTCGACATCGTGCTCGAGGTCGCCGAACTCGCGGCCGGACTCATCCAGCGCGTCCCCCTTGCCAGCAATGGCCGGAGCTGACGCCGCCCATATCGCGACGGCGGCCTACCATCGGATCGAGTTCCCGATGACATGGAACTCGACTCACATCGCGAATGCCCGGTTGCGTCCTCGCGTCGAGCGAGTCTGCCGGGAGGTCGGGCATGCGGTGGGCTCGCACTCGGCCATGGACAAGGAGTGGCCACGGCGCCGTCTTCGGCTGCGGCCTCCCCCGCTCCCAGCTGCGAGCGCCGCGGGGCGACCGGCTACTTCGCCTGGAAGGTCGGGGTGTGCGCCGGGGCTGAGCGGGCCGCTTCTGGCTCTACCGGGATCGGCTGCGGCACCGCCCGGCGACCCGCCACGCCGCGTCGCGCGCCCTCCAGCGCCAGGTAGATCACCGGCGTGATGTAGAGCGTCAGGAGCTGCGACAGCACCAGCCCGCCCACCACCGCCAGGCCCAGGCTGCGCCGCGACTCCGCGCCCGCGCCGAAGCCCACCGCGATCGGCAGCGTCGCCATGAGGGCGGCCATCGTCGTCATCATGATCGGGCGGAAGCGCAGGATGCAACCCTGGAAGATCGCCTCGGCGGGCGCCATCCCGCTGCGCTGTGCGTCGAGCGCGAAGTCGATCATCATGATCGCGTTCTTCTTCACGATGCCGATCAGCATGATGATGCCGACGAAGCCGTAGAGGTTCAGCTCCTGGTGGAACAGGATCAGCGTGAGCAGCGCGCCCACGCCGGCCGACGGCAGTCCGGAGAGGATCGTCAGCGGATGGATGAAGCTCTCGTAGAGGATCCCCAGGATCAGGTAAATCACGAGGACCGCGGCAAGGAGCAGCAGCCCCAGGCCTTGCAGGGATTGCTGGAACGCCTGCGCCGTGCCCTGGAACGTGCCGGTGAGCGTGGCGGGGAAGCTGAGCTCGCGCTGCAGCTTGTTGATCGCCGTCACCGCGTCGCTCAAAGCGACGCCCGGCTGGAGGTTGAACGAGAGGGTGACGGCCGGGAGCTGGCCCAGGTGGTTGACAGTCAGCGGGCCGATGCCGCGGCTGATCCTCGCGACCGCCGAGAGCGGGATGAGACGGCCACTGCTCGACCGTACGTAGAGCAGCGAGAGCGCCTCTGGGTCACGCTGGTATTCCGGCAGGAGCTCCATCATCACCCAGTACTGGTTGCTCGGCGTGTAGATCGTGGACACCTGCGGCGAGCCGTAGGCGTTGTTCAGCGCGTT
>Ga0126379_10001619_pt1 | contig 13853 bp, 9 predicted proteins | sample PanSoiMetPlot_24_FD_92640 | JGI IMG/M metagenome (GOLD analysis project Ga0126379, IMG submission 92640) | Tropical forest soil microbial communities from Panama - MetaG Plot_24 | ecosystem: Environmental > Terrestrial > Soil > Tropical forest > Bulk soil | place: Panama | collected 2016-02-17 | reverse complement strand
TCCGCCTCGATCTGCTCCTCCTCCACGGCGAGCGTCTCGAGGTGACGCCGGACGCGCTCCGCCTCGCGCACGAGCGACTCGACGTCCTTCTCGCCGGCCAGGCGGACCGCCTCCTGGGCCTGGCGATTCGATCGCAGCATCGCCTCTCTCGCGCGGAGATCTGCGACGTCTGCCTCGAGTCGGTCGAGCCGCCCGCTGGCAGCTTCGATTTCCTGCCGTCGCCCGGCGAGCACCTCATCGAGCTCGCGGATGGCGCGCTTGCGACCGAGGATCGACTGGTCGTTGCCGTGTCGTTCGCTGTCGCGACGGCCGCCCGATAGCCGCCCGGTCGGCGAGAGCACCTCGCCCGACGGCGTCACGTACGTGGCGACGACGCCGTTGCGGCGCCACAGCGTCTCGGCCTGATCGAGGTGGGGGACGACGCCGACACGCCCCAGGAGATAGCCGAGGAGCTCCGGCCGGCCGCCCACCACCCGCGCCGCCCAGGTGACCTCGGCCGACTCCGAGAGCGCGTGGGCGGCCGGCGGCAGGGTCTCGAGCGGCAACAGCGTCGCCGCACCCGCGCCTTCGCGACCGAGATACCCGAGCGCCGCACGCGCGTGCTCGAACCGCTCGACGACGACCCACTGCAGCCGATCGCCGAGCACCGCCTCCACCGCCAGCTCGAGATCGCTGGGCACGTCGAGCAGGTCCGCGACCGTGCCGACGATTCCCGAGAGCTGCGCGCCACCCTCGGAGAAGATCGCGCGCACGCCCGCGCCATACCCCTCGCGCGCTCGCTCCAGGCGTTCCAGGGCCGCCCGCGCGGATTCCGTCGCGGCCAGGCTCACCCGCAGCTCGGCAAGTGCTTCACGGGTTCGGCTCCGGGTATCCTCTTTCTCCGCCCGCTGACGTTCCGTCTCGGCCAGTTCTGCGCCAAGGAGCGAGAGCTGCACCCCGGTCTGGTGCCGCCGCGCCTCGAGGCCGGTGCGCGTCTCGGCGAGGCGCTCGGACTCGGCACGCGCTCTTTCGAGCTCGTCCCTCAGCCGCTCCCGGCGCCGCTCGAGCTGGAGCGACCGCTCCCTGAGCTCGCCGGCCGCGCGGGTCAGATCCGCGCGCGATCCCGCCGCGCGCATCTGCTCGGCGCGGACGCCCTCGTGGCGCTCGCGGCGCTCGTCGAGCGCGGCGCGGGCGTTTCCGAGCAGGGCCTCCAGCTCGCCGAGGCGAGCGGCCTGCGCGCCGTGGCGCGCGCGCGCCTCGCCCAGCCCGTGGAGCTTGTCCTCGCGCTCGCGACCGAGCGCGTGCCGGCGCTCGCCGAGCGCGCCGATCTCCCCGGCGAGTCGCGTCTCCTCCTCGCCGAGGTCCCGGATCTGGGCCCCCATCTGCTCGCGCCGCTCCAGCAGCCGCTCCGCCTCGCTCTGGATTTTCTGGACGGCCTGGCGCAGGTCGGTCAGCCGGTGCTCCGTCTCCTGGATGGCCGCGGACTCGAGCGCGTACCGCGCGCTGAGAGCGGTGATGCGCGCGCGCTGGCGGCCGTCCTCCTCGCGGAGCTGCTCGATGTGCTCGACGAGGCGTCGGTGCTCGGCGGTGAGGGCCGCCCAGTCGGCGGCGAGCAGCGCCAGATCGAGCTGCTGCTGCTCCTGGTGGAGCGCCTTGTACTGGCGCGCCTTGCGCGCCTGCCGCTCGATCGAGCCCAGCTGGCGGCGCACCTCGTCCATCACGTCGCGCACGCGCGTGAGATTCTGCCGCGCGGCGTCCAGCTTGCCCAGCGTGTCCGCGCGCTGCTGCTTGTAGCGCGCGATCCCCGCCGCCTCCTCGATGAAGATCCGCCGTTCCCACGGCTTCGCGGTGAGCACGTGGTTCAGGCGCTCCTGATCCATCAGCGCGTAGGCCTTCGGGTTGACGCCGGTCCCGGCGAAGAGGTCCTGCACGTCGCGCAGCCGGCACACGTTGTTGTTGAGGAGGTACTCGCTGTCGCCCGTCCGATAGAGACGGCGCGCGACCGCGACCTCGCTCCACGGCACCTCGAGCCGCCCGTCGTTGTTGAAGACGAGGCTCACCTCGGCCATGCCGAACGATTTTCGGGAGGCGGTGCCGTGGAAGATCACGTCTTCCATCTTGTGGCCGCGCAGGATCTTCGGGCTCTGCTCGCCGAGCGCCCAGCGGACGGCGTCGGCCACGTTCGACTTGCCGCACCCGTTGGGGCCGACGACGCAGGTGATGCCGGGGAAGACCCGAACCTCGGCCTTGTCAGCGAACGACTTGAACCCGTGGATGAGGATGGTCGAGAGCCGCATACCAGGCACCGCTCACGGAGCGGCTACTGATGGATACCACGGGCCCCCGCGATCGACCAAGAAAAAAAGCACCATGCCTTGGGGAAGGCCCCGGGGGCGACTACTAGATGTCGGTTTTCAGGGGAATCCCTAGGCGCTCTTCAGCAGGCAGCACTTCTTGTACTTCTTGCCGGAGCCGCAGGGACACGGATCGTTCCGGCCGACCTTCTGGCCGTCGGCGGTGCGAGGCTCCACGCGTGTGGCCGGGCGGGCCGGCGCCGGCGCCGCCGGCATGTCCGGGGTCGCGCCCCGGCCTTCCTGCCACTGCGATCGGCGCGGCGCGGGCGGGGCGAGCGCCGTCTGCACGGGCGCCGCCTCCTCGCGCGTCGCGCGCACCTTGAAGAGCTGCTCGACCACGACTTCCTTCAGGTGGTCGATCATCTCCTGGAACATGTCGAACGCTTCCTTCTTGTACTCGGTGAGCGGATCGCGCTGGCCGTACCCGCGGAGGCCGATGCCCTCTTTCAGGTGATCCATGTTCAAGAGGTGCTCGCGCCAGAGCTGATTGATGCCGCGGAAGCCGCCGCCGTCCCACTCGAGTCCGAGGATGATCCAGCGCTCGAGGCGGTGGAACATCTCGTTCCCGATCTCGGTCTCGCGCTCGCGGTACGCGCGCTCCGCCTCGCCGGTGACCATCTCGACCAGCGCAGCGTGCGAGACGATCTCGCTGTCCTTCACGTGCGCGGGCAGACGAAAGTCGAACTGCCGGGAGAGCCCCTCGTTGAGCCCGGCCCAGTCCCAGTCCTCCGCATGCGCGCTGGACGGCGCATAGCGCTCGACAGTGACGCCGGACACCTCGCCGATCCACTCGAGGACGGTCTGCTCCTGATCCTCGTCCTCGAGACACTGGCGGCGGATGCCGTAGACGATCTCGCGCTGCTTGTTCATCACGTCGTCATACTCGAGCAGGTGCTTGCGGATCTCGAAGTTCCGCGTCTCCACGCGCTTCTGGGCGGTGCCGATGGCGCGCGTCACCAGCTTGTGCTCGATGGGCTCGCCCTCCTCCATGCCGAGGCGATCCATGATGCGCTGGATGCGCTCGGAGCCGAAGATGCGCAGGAGGTCGTCCTCGAGCGAGAGATAGAAGCGCGACGAGCCGGGATCGCCTTGCCGTCCCGACCGTCCTCGGAGCTGGTTGTCGATGCGCCGCGACTCGTGGCGCTCGGTGCCGATGATGTGGAGTCCGCCCAGGCCGGCCACGCGGTCGTGCTCCGGGTCGGTCACCTTCTTGGCCTCCTGCCAGGCCTCCTCCCGCGCCGCGGCGGGCGCGGTCGCGGGGTCGAGCCCCTTCTTCGACAGGATCGACTTGGCGAGGAAGTCGGGGTTGCCGCCGAGCAGGATGTCCGTGCCGCGCCCGGCCATGTTCGTCGCGATCGTGACGGTCTTCTCGCGCCCGGCCTGGGCGACGATCTCGGCCTCGCGCTCGTGGTACTTCGCGTTCAGCACCTGGTGCGGGATGCCCCGCCGCTTGAGGAGCTTCGAGAGGTGCTCGGACTTCTCGATCGACACCGTGCCCACCAGGACCGGCTGGCCCTTCTCGTGGCACTCGGCGATCTCGTTGGTGACCGCGTCGAACTTCTCGCGGGCCGTCTTGTAGACGACATCCGAGGCGTTGACGCGCCGGAGCTCGCGATTGGTCGGGATGACCGTGACGTCGAGCTTGTAGATCTTGGCGAACTCCTCCGCCTCGGTGGCCGCCGTGCCCGTCATCCCGGCCAGCTTGTCGTACATCCGGAAGTAGTTCTGCAGCGTGATCGTGGCGAGCGTCTGGTTCTCGGGGGCGATCTTGATGTTTTCCTTCGCCTCCACGGCTTCGTGCAAGCCGTCGGACCACCGGCGCCCCGGCATGAGCCGTCCCGTGAACTCGTCGACGATGATGACCTGGGGGCGCACGGAGACGCGCCCGCCGTCGTCCACGGTCTCCTGGTCCTTCACGACGTAGTCCACGTCCTTCGCGAAGATGTGGTGCGCCTTCAAGGCCTGGTAGACGTAGTGCACGAGGTCGCCGTGATCGGAGAGGTTCTCGATGCCGAGCAGGCGCTCGGCGTGCACGGTCCCCTGCTCGGTCAGCGAGACGGTCTTGGCCTTCTCGTCGACGATGAAGTCGCCCGACGCCTGCTCCTCGATCTCGGAGAGCTTGCCCTCGACGATGGTGGCCGCCCGCGTCAGCTTCGGGATGATGCGGTTGACCTTCTCGTACATCGGCGCCCGGCTGTCCGCGTTCGGATCGCGGCCCGAGATGATCAAGGGCGTGCGCGCCTCGTCGATCAGGATCGAGTCGACCTCGTCGACGATCGCGTAGTGGTGCTCGCGCTGCACCATGTCGTCGAGCGCGAACCGCATGTTGTCCCGGAGGTAGTCGAACCCGAACTCGTTGTTCGTGCCGTACGTGATGTCGGCGTGGTAGGCCTCGCGGCGGGTGCACGGCCGGAGCGCGGCCAGGCGAATGTCGGGCGACGGATATGCCGGGTCGTAGAGGTACTGCGCCTCGTGCTGGATCACGCCCACGCTCAACCCCAGGGCGTGATAGATCGGCCCCATCCACTGCGCGTCGCGGCGCGCCAGATAGTCGTTGACGGTCACGACGTGAGTGCCGAGCCCGGGCAGCGCGTTGAGATATGCCGGCAGGGTCGCCACGAGCGTCTTGCCCTCGCCGGTGGCCATCTCCGCGATCTTCCCCTGGTGCAGCACCATGCCGCCCATGAGCTGCACGTCGAAGTGGCGCATGTGCACGGTGCGCCGCGCCGCTTCCCGGCACGCCGCGAACGCCTCGGGCAGGATCGCGTCCACCTCCTCGCCGTCCGCCAGCCGCTTCCTCAACTCCTCGGTCTTGCCGACCAGCAGGGCGTCGGAGAGCTCCAGCACCGCGGGCTCGAGCGCATTGATCTCGTCCACGACGGGCCGCATGCGCTTGACATCGCGCTCGTGCTTGGTGCCGAAGATCGAGCGGAAGATCGCTGTCAACATGTCAATGCCTCATCTTAGCAGACTCGAACACGGCCTCTCGTCAGAGTCGAACGCGGTCTCGACGGCCGGGCCAGGTCGATCGGCGCCGCGCTCGTCATGACGCGGCTTTCAGGAGCTCGCGAGCGTGGCGACGGGAGGCGTCCGTCAGTCGCTCGCCTCCCAGCATTCGGGCGATCTCGTCGACGCGCGCGGCGCCCTCGACGGCCCGCACCGAGGTCCGCGTCGCTCCCCGCGACACGCGCTTTTCGACCACCACGTGATGCGTGGCGTGAGCGGCGATGGGGGCCAGGTGCGTGACGCAGAGGACCTGCCGCCCCGACGCCGTCTGCGAAAGCTTCTGTCCCACCACGTCGGACACGCGCCCGCCGATCCCGGCATCGACCTCGTCGAACACGAGTGTCGGCACAAGGTCGGCGGCGGCGAGGATCGTCTTGATTGCCAGCATGGTCCGCGACAACTCGCCGCCGGATACGACCTTCGCGAGCGGCCGGAGGTCCTCGCCGGGATTCGCGGACAGGAGCAATTCGGCGGTCTCGGCGCCTCGCGGGCCAACGCGCCAGGCGGGTCCGGCGCCGCACGCCAGCTGACCCGCCGTGGCGAGCTCGCGCCGAAGAGCCACCTTGATCCGGCACTCGCCCATGCCGAGGCCGCGGGCCTCCTTCTGCAGGAGCCGTTCGAGGCGCTCCGCGGCCCGTTCCCTCTCCTCGGAGAGCGCGCCCGCCTCGGCACCCGCCGCGGCCGCCGCCGCGTCCATCGCGCGCTCGAGCTCGGCTGCGAGCGCGTCGCGCTGATCGACGCGCTCGAGCGCGAGGGCGATCTCGGCGCGGTAGGCGCGGATCGCGGCCGCGTCGGCTCCGTACTTCCGCTTGAGCCGTCCCAGCGCATCGAGACGGCCGTCGATCTCCTCGAGCCGATCGGGATCGAACACGGCGTGCTCCCGGAGCGCGCGGACGCGCCCGACGGCGTCCTCGAGGTGCGCCTGCGCCCCGTCGAGCGCCTCGACCGCGGCGACGACGCCGGGATCGAAGCGGACCAGGCTCCTCAGCACCGACGCTGCGCGCCCGGCCGCGCTGACGGCGGAGCGCTCGTCCTCCTGGAGCAGGGCCATCGCCTCGCCGAGCCCCGCCGCGATGCGCTCGGCGTGCTGCAGCCGGTTGCGCTCGGCGCGCAGCTCGTCCTCCTCGCCATCGGTCGGCTTCACCGCGTCGATCTCGGACAGCTGGAAGCGGTACAAATCCTCCTGCCGCGCGGCCTCTCGGAGCTCCGCGTCGAGCCGCTCGCGCCGGCCGCGCGCGTCCTCCCACGCGCGCACGAGGGCGGCGACGCGCTCGCGCCGCGGCCCGCACTCTGCGAAGCGGTCGAGCAGATCGAGCTGGCGGGCCGGCTCGAGCAGCCGCTGGTGCTCGTGCTGACCGTGCAGCTCCACGAGCAGGTCGCCCAGGCGCTCGAGCAGGCCGACCGTCGCCGGCTCGTCGTTGACGAAGACGCGGTGGCGCCCCGACCGCGAGATCTCTCGCTTCACGATGAGCTGCCCGCCCGCTCGCCCGTGCCCCGCGTGCTCGAGGGCGAGGGCCACCGCGCCCGAGTCGTCGATGTCGAAGACCGCCTGCACAATGGCGGCGTCCTCTCCGGAGCGGATGAGGTCGGGCTGGGCGCGGGCGCCGACCACCAGGAGGATCGCGTCGACCAGGATCGACTTGCCCGCGCCGGTCTCGCCGGTGAGGACGTTGAGGCCGGGCGAAAACGGCACCGTGACGTCCTCGATCACGGCGAGGTTGCGGATGGCGAGCTCTCTCAGCATGGCGGCGGTCAGTCCGTGAGCTCTCTCGGCATGGCACCGTGTTCCGTCGGCGCGGCGGCTCACGCCATGCTACGGCCACGGCCTGCTGCGGCTCAACTGTATCCAGCCTGTGACGGGCGGCCGCCCGTCAGAGCTCGCCCAGCTCGCGCGACGTGGCGGTCAGCGCTCGCCCCACTTGAGCTTCGTGCGCAAGACCGAGAAGAAGTGCTTCTGGGAGGGCCGGAGCAGTCGGATCCGCGCCGCCGCCCGGTAGATCTCGACCGTGTCCCACTGCTTCAGGGCGAAGCCGACCTGGCCGTCGGCGGTGAGCATGACATCCTGGTCCGTGAGCAGCTTCACCTCGATGCGCTGGCTCGCCGGCAGGACGATGGGCCGGTTCGTCAGCGTGTGGGAGCAGATCGGCGTCAGCACGACCGCGTCCATCGTCGGAAACACGATGGGCCCGCCCGCGGACAGGCAGTAGGCTGTCGATCCGGTTGGCGTCGAGATGATGAGCCCGTCGGCGCGATAGCCGGTGGCGAACTGCTCGTCGACCGCCACCTCGAGCCGGATGATGCGGCTCATCGCCGACTTGGTGATGACCATGTCGTTGAGCGCCACGTATTCGGAGAGGCGCTCGCCCTGCCGCGACACCGCGGCGGCCAGCATCATCCGCTCCTCGATCACCAGCTCCGATCGCAGGTGCGCCTCGAGCGCGGGGAATAGCTCCTCCGCGGTGAGCGCCGTGAGAAAGCCGAGACCCCCGAGATTCACGCCGAGGATCGGAACGCCCAGGTCGCCGACGAGCCGCGCCACCGACAACAGCGTCCCGTCCCCTCCCAGCACCAGCAAGAGGTCCACCTGCCCGGGGAGATCGGGCTTGCGTGTCGACGCCACCCCGGCATCGGGGCAGAGCGCCTCCGCCGTCTCCTTGTCGAGCACCGGCACGACGCCGTTGGCCGCGCACCACCGCAGCAGCTCGGCGACGGTGGTGCGCGCCTCCGCGCGGTCGGTCTTCGCGACGATGCCGACTCGCTTCATGCCACGTCTTCGGCCGCCGCCCTCGTGATCCGCTCGTCCAGGTCCGCCAGCGTGCGACCCGTCTTCGTGACGAAGAGGAAGAACTCCCGATTGCCCTTCGGACCCCGCAGCGGGGAGCCGGCGACGCCGCGCACGTGCCAGCCGCGGAGCACGGCGAAGCGGGCCACCCGCGAGAGCACGGCCCGGTGATGGTCCGCGTCGCGCACCACCCCGCCCTTGCCCACCATGCCCTTGCCCACCTCGAACTGCGGCTTGACGAGGGCGACGACCTCGCCCTTGGGCGCGAGGACGCCGAAGACGGCCGGCAGGACCTTCTCGAGCGAGATGAACGAGACGTCGACCGTCGCCAGCTCGGGCAGGTCGGCGAAGGCCGTGGGCGAGAGCTGGCGGGCGTTCGTCTTCTCCATCACGACCACGCGGCCGTCGGAGCGCAGGCGGGCGTCGAGCTGTCCGTGGCCCACGTCGACCGCGTAGACTCGGGTGGCGCCACGCTCGAGCAGGCAATGCGTGAACCCGCCCGTCGAGGCCCCGACGTCGAGGCAGATTCTCCCGGTCGGGGAGACGGCGAAGGCGTCGAGCACCGGAGCCAGCTTGTCCCCCCCCCGGCTCACGAATCTCGGCCCCGCGGCGACCTGCATCGGCGCGGCCGGATGCACGAGGACGCCGGCCTTGTCCACTCGTTGGCCGTCCACCAGCACCGCACCGGCCAGGATCAACCGAGCGGCCTTTTCCCGGGATTCGGCCAGTCCCCGGCTCACCAGGGCGACGTCGAGCCGCTCCCTCACCTTCGCCTGCCCGCGCTCTCGCTGCCCCGCAACTCCACCCACCGCGCCACGGCCATTCGATGCTTTCCGAATCGGAGACCTCTTCACGCCAGCTCCTTCTGCCATCGGGCGAGCCCCTCGCCTTTTCACCGGATCACCCCGACGCGCTTCGGTGGCAAGGCAGGGTGAGGGGGTCGGATGGCTTCCGTGATGGATATCGCTGCCGGGTCCGGCAGCGTGGAGTGACGAGCGGCCGGAAGGTCGAGGCGGGCGCCCGGCCCTCCGTTCATGCGGCGGCTTCATGCAGGACGGCGATCGCCCCGACGATCACATCGGAAAAGGATATCAGAATCGCGGCGTCTCTGAAACCCTCACCATCGGGCCACCGCCCGGGGCCGCAGGATGATCAGCAAGAGCATACCTGCGAAGAATCCCCCGATGTGGGCGAACCAGGCCACGCCGCCGGCCGCCCCGAAGGCGCCCAGTCCGTTCAGGATCTGCACGACGATCCAGAATCCCAGCACCAGCACCGCCGGGATCCGGAGCAGGCGCCAGAAGAAGCCGAAGATCACGAGTGTGAGCACGCTGGACTGCGGGAACAGCAGCAGGTACGCGCCCAGGACTCCGGAGACCGCGCCGCTGGCCCCGATCATGGGCACTTCGGATCCCGGGGCCACCAGCACCTGGGTCGCGGCGGCGGCGATTCCCGAGAGCAGATAGAACAGCGTGAACCGCGTGTGTCCGAGCGTGTCCTCGATGTTGTTCCCGAAGATCCACAGGTACAGCATGTTGCCGCCGACGTGGAAGAAGCTCCCGTGCAGGAACATCGACGAGAAGACGGTGAACAGCGGCGCGGGTTGATCTTCGGGGAAACGGCAGAGGCCCATCAGTCGGCACGGCACCAGCCCGAACTCGAGGACGAACTGCTGGGCGGTCTCCGCCGCCTGCGGGGGATTGTCCACCTCGAGCGAGATCCCGAGCTGGAGCGAGATGTAGTAGAGGAAGACGAGGACGTTGAGCGTGATGATGCTCACCGTCATCACGGGCGCGGAGCGCGACGGCAGATCATCCTTGAGGGGAATCACGAGGTGGCTCGGAGCTAGGGCGACGTGGGGCCGAGACTCACGACGGTCGGCGTCGAGAGATACGCGCGCGCTACCCGCTGCACGTCGTCGGCGGTCACCGCGCCGACTGCCCGGACATAGCGCTCATCGAAATCGTGCCCGACGCCCTCGGCCTCGAAGAACGCCGCGTACCACGCGAGCCTTGCGTTGGTGCGCCGGTCGAGCGCGAACTGGCCGAGGAGGTAGCTCTTGGCGCGATCCAGTTCCTCGCCCGAGAGCGTCTCGTTCCGGAGCCGCTCGATCTCACGTATCATCCCCGCCTCGGCGCGGAGGGCATTCGCCGGGGCCGTGCCGAGCTGGACCAGGACGTAGCTCGGGCCCACGCGCGTCGGATAGCTGGCCCCCGTCGAATATGCGAGCCCCTGCTTGTCGCGCAGCTCGGTGAAGAGCCGCCCCGCCATCCCTCCGCCGAGCACCGTCGCGAGCACCTTGACGGCCGGGTAGTCGGGATGAGAGACGCCGGGCGCGATGAACCCCATCAGGATCTGGGCCTGCGCGGACGGGCGCGTGACCGTCACGCGGTCGAGCGCGGCGGAGGCGCTCGTCGATCGGGCGTCGGACCCGGCCTGCGCGGCCGGGGCGGCGCCGAAGAGGCGGACGGCCTCGGCGACCACCTCGCCCGTGGCGACGTCCCCGCTCACCGACAAGATCATCCGCTCCGCTCCGAAGAAGCGCCGGTGGTGGAGCGCGAGCGCCTCGCGATCCAGTCTGGCGACGCTGTCGGCGCGGCCCAGAGCCGGCCTGGCGTAGGGGTGACCGCCATAGAGACGACCCATCATCGTGTCCCACGCGAGCGGAAAAGGCTGGTCCTGCCGGTTCCGAATCGCCCTCAGGACGATCCGCCGCTCGCCCTCGATCTCGCCGTCGGGCAGCGACGGACGGAGCGCGATGTCCGCGATCAGCGCGAGCAGATCCCACCAGCGGCGCGCCAGCGCGGAGCCGCGGATCTCGGAGAAATCCGCGTCGGCGGACCCGCTCACGCTCCCGCCGATATCCTCCGAGGCCCTCGCGATGTCCAGCGCGGACCGCGAGGTCGTCCCCTTGATCATGACTTGCTGGAGGAGGTTCGTGATCCCGGCCTGCTCTTCCGTTTCCCAACCGGCGCCGACCTTGATCAGCAGCGAGACCGCGATCGCCGGAACGGCCGGGTTCTCGCGGACGATCACCGTGAGCCCGTTCGGGAGGCGGGTCTTGTGATCACCGTGCTGCGCGCGAGCTGCCTCCGCCCCTGCTCGACCGGACAGCACGGCCAGGGTGATCGCCACCAGCGCGAGACATCGACCAGAGATCACGGTGCCGGCCGTCGCGGCAGGAACGCCAGTCGGGCGTGGGGAGGGGCGAGGTACCGACGCGCGGCCGCCTGGATATCGTCGCGCGTCACCGCGCGCACGTGCTCGACGAATCGGCGATCGTCCTCGATGGTCCAGATCGTCTCCGCCCGCCCGTAGGCGAGGGCCAGGCCTTCGGCGGTCTCTTCCGCGAACACGCGCTCGGCCTCGGCAGCGGTGACAGCGCGGCGGAGTTCCTCGTCGGTCACCCCTGCTTCCTGGAGGCGGAGCATCTCGGCCATGATGTGGCGCTCCACCTCGGCCTCGTCCGACGGTTCGAACTGGGCGGTGACGACCAGCACGCCGCCTCGCTCGAGGGCGGAGTACCCCGCCGTCACCGAGGAGACCAGCCGCTGCCGCTCCCGCAGCGCCTGGTTGAGCCGAGACGTCGTCGAACCGCCCAGGATGTGCGCGAGCAAATCCACCGCGGGCATGTCGGCGGCGCCGAGCGGTGGCGCGAGAAAGCCGAGGGCCAGGAGCGCCTGTCGCTCGGGACGCTCGACGACCTCGCTGCGCGCCTCCTCGATCGGCTTCGGCAGCGCCGGCTCGGGGCGGGGCGATCCGCTGCCGGCGATCTGGCCGAAGCGCGCCGCCGCGATCTCGCGGATCTGTGCGGGGTCGACCGGGCCCGCCACCACGAGCGTCATGTTCTCCGCCGTGTAGTGGCGCTTGTAGTAGGCGCGCAGCGTGTCCCGCGTCGCGGATCGCAGCGCAGCGGGCGCGCCGAGCACGGGGTGGCCGTACGGATGCCCCCGAAATACCAGATCGTACAGACGCCGGTGGAGCGCGGCGCGCGGGTTGTCCTCGCCGAGCCGGATCTCCTCGAACACCACCTCCCGCTCGTGGCCGAGCTCGTCGGTGTCGAAGCGCGAGTTGACAGCGATGTCGGCGAGCATCTCAATGCCGCGGGCGGCGCGGGCGGCCGGCAACAGCACGTAGTAGTACGTGTAGTCGTAGGACGTGGCGGCATTGGTGCGCCCGCCCACCGCCTCGATCTCGCGGTCCACGAACCCGCGGCCGAGCGTCTCGGTGCCCTTGAACAGCATGTGCTCCGCGAAGTGGGAGAACCCACGCTCCTCGGGCGCCTCGTCGCGTCCGCCCACGCCGACCCAGAGCTGCAGCACCACGATGTCGCTCGTGCGATGTTCCTGGATCACCACTCTCACGCCATTCGGCAGGACCTCGCGCGAGGGGGGCGGTAGGCCGCGGGAGGGCGCGCGCGTCGCAGTGGCGCAGCCGGCCGCGGCCCACAGCGCGAGGGCCAATGACAGGAAGACCGGACGCGGAGTCCGCCGGAACATGGGCCCCCAACTTAGCAGGTTGGCCGGAGGCGTCACAAATTGTAGAAGACAGCGGCGTCGCGGCAAGTCCGGCCGCAGTTGCCGCACAGAGCGGGCACGCTGCCAGTTGATCGCCCGGGAAAAGCACTGTCCGGGCCCTGGCCGGCCGCATCATCTCGCGCGTTACCGGGCCTGGGCCGCGAGCGGACCGCGGACGATCCGGATCAGGGGCGGCGTGCGCAGCCTCGGGTCACCGCCGCCGGCCCGCGGTGAAGTGGAAGTGCAGGTGGTAGACGACCTGACCACCTTCGGGGCCACAGTTGCAGGACAGGCGATAGCCGCGCTCGGCGTAGCCCGTGCGTTCGCCCAGGAACCGCGCCACGACGACGCAGCGCCCGACGAGCTGGGCGTCCTCCGGCTCGAGGCGGGCGAGCGACTCGATGTGGCGCTTCGGCACGATGAGCAGATGCACCGGCGCCTTCGGATACAGATCCTTGAAGGCGAGGATCGCGTCGTCCTCGTACTCGATGTCGGCGGGGCTCTCCCGCGCCACGATGCGACAGAACGCGCACCCGTCGCTCACCGACCGCTCCGACCCTCGTGTATAATGCGCGGAACGCGGAGCGCCCGCGGACTCACGTGTCGAGGGAGACTGTCATGGGTACCTGTCCCAAGTGCAAGCTGCGCATCCGGAAGAACGGGAACCACGTCAAGCTCGGATCGGTGTGGTTTCACAAGATGTGCCCTCCCAGGCCAGGCCGCGCGGCCAAGCGCGCGTAGGGTTCCCGGTCCGCCGGCTCGATCCCCGCGCCGGCGGCCATCGCATCCTCCTCGGCCGGACATCCGCCCTCTCCACATCAGCTGCGCGGTGAGATATCGCGCTTCTGCCTGCCGAACCACGAGGCCGTGCGCGGCTCGCCGCCCGGTCCGATTGCCGAGCGATGATACCGTCGTCGGCTCGGGCGTCAACACACGACGCGGCGACGCACCCATCCAGGCCGCGCCTCGCGGCTCGGCGACCGGGCCATGAGACCCTCCGCCGTCGCCGTGATTCTCTCCGGGATCTTTCCCGGGCTCGGACAGCTCTACAACCGTCAGTGGCTGAAGGCGGCCGCGTTCCTGGTCGCCGGCGCGTGGCTGAGCTGGCTATCGGCCAGGGCGCTTCCGTCGGACCTCGAGGCGCTGGCATCCGCGCCGGTGAGCCGCGAGGCGCTCGCCGAGATCGGGGTTCTGCTGGTCGTGTGGACCTGGTCG
>Ga0126379_10001617_pt1 | contig 13867 bp, 10 predicted proteins | sample PanSoiMetPlot_24_FD_92640 | JGI IMG/M metagenome (GOLD analysis project Ga0126379, IMG submission 92640) | Tropical forest soil microbial communities from Panama - MetaG Plot_24 | ecosystem: Environmental > Terrestrial > Soil > Tropical forest > Bulk soil | place: Panama | collected 2016-02-17 | reverse complement strand
CTTGCGGTGAGGCTCTGCACGCGAAAGATTGGAGTGACGCCCTCGAAGCCACCGGATCGTGATTCGCCGCCTGTCTGTTCAGACATTTACGTCCTCCTCGGTCTCATGCCCCAGTGCCCTGGTGCCGCCGCATGATCGCCCTGATCGGCTCGTTGTCAGCGAAGACCTGCCACAGCGCGATCTTGCCCTCCCGAACCACAGCCCGCCAGGCCGCCGGCGTCTTCCAAAAATCTTCCTTTTTGATTTGGCCGTCTTTCGAAAACGTGCCCTGGGCGAAGCCCAACATCGCCACGGTGTCCCCATTCGCAAAAATCTCCGAATGCGAGATGGCATAGTCCGGAACCATTTTGAAGTAGCCGGCCCAGGCTTTACGCAGCGTCTCCACGCCGGCCATGCCGTTGCCTAGAGAATCGATGAAGGCAGAATCCTCTGTTACCAGTCCGCAGATCGCTTCCGGACTTCTCGAGTTAATCAATTGCTCGAACTTCAGCACAACTTCAATGGGATTCGCAAAGGCCACGATTCCTCCTTGGCGTGAGTTCAGACGCCGTCGTACCCGTTTTTACTCTCGCGAATGATATCCGCATAGATCTGGGCGCTGGGACGCAGCTTGCGGACTTGAGTTTCAGGATCCATCTCAATCAATCCGAAGCGCAGGTGCCAGCCCTCATTCCATTCAAAGTTGTCGGTCAGGCTCCAGTGGAAGTAGCCGCGCAGGTCCACGCCGTTCTCCAACAGTTTCCCCATGTGCTTCACCGCCCTTCGCATGAGCCACGGACGGATTCGGTCGTCACGGTCAGGGACGCCATTCTCCAGAATGTAAATGGGCTTGTCGAACGCCGCGAATCGTTCCGCGGCGCGGCGCAGGCCTTTGGGGTAGGCCTCGCCGTAAGGAATCTCAATTCCACTGTCACCTTGGGGCTTGTGAGGCGGCACCGTGAGCTGAAAGAACAGGGTCCGGGGACTGGAGAGGGCCAGCCCGGCGCGCAGGCGGCTGTAGTAGTTGATGCCCACGTAATCGCACGTGCCTTTGACTTCAGGAAGAGTTTGACCGAAATTGTTGAGTGGAAACGGCGCCTGGCCGGTCAGGATACTCTCGGCAAAATTGTCGTTGAAGCGGCGGTCCACGAATGCGGAGAGCCAACGGTCCACGGCCGATTTCGGCCGCCGCGGTTTGAAGACCACGAAATGCTGTGCCCAGCCTACGTTGGCGTTGGACTGCCGCTCATGAATGGTACGGTACGCGGCAGCGTGAGCAAGACAAAGGTTGCGCGTGACCCGCGCTAAGCGAAGGAAGCGTCCTTTCTGGCCGGGAGGAAACTCGCCCAGAAAGTATCCCAGAGCGGCGAAGACGTTGGGTTCGTTGAACGTAGTCCAGTCGCTACAGAGGTCGCCTAGCGCTTCCAGCGCCCGCTCTGTGAACCGCTCAAAGAGCCGAACCGATTGCGTCGCCAGGAACCCGCCTTTAGCCTCAAACCACAGCGGGTTGGTGAAATGATGAAGGGTCACGAAAGGCCGCATGCCGCGCTCGCGAAGCGCCTGAAGCATGGCTCGATAGCGGCTGAGGGCGTCGGCGTTCCAGCGGTCTTCCTCGGGCTCGATGCGGCTCCACTCCAGCGAGAGCCGCAGGGCGTTGATGCCAAGATCCTGGGCGCGATCGAAATCCTGTTCGGCGTTTCGCCACCAGTCGCAAGCCAGACCAGCGCGGTCGCCGGACTTGATACGGCCTTTTTGCTCCCACGCGGACCACTGATTATTGAGGTTGCCGCCCTCCACCTGGTGTGCTGACGTGGCCACGCCCCACACAAAGCCGGCAGGGAAATCGTGGATGGGTTTTTCGCTGGGTCCGTTATCCATCGCCAAATTGGATTTTAGACCTTTTGCCGCCAGTATCCTTGATCGTGGAGGAAATAGCTGTCATTCCAGGTGTTGAACATGGTTTTCAAGAACAGGCCCACTACCCGCGCGTGACCCATATTGCGGAAGCGCCGGTTGGTGGTGTGAACGCAACCGCGCACGATACCGAACTTGCGCCGCGCGACTTTCTTGCTCAACAGATAGTCCTCCGCATACAGGGCGCCTTCGTGAAAGCCGCCCAGACGGTCGAACTCGGACTTGGCAAACAGCATGAACATGCCGGTGGAGAAAGGACGCACCAGCATGGAGCCATATTGCGCGATATTGTTGCCCACGTACAGCAGTTGATCGCGCACCCGGCCGTTGCTGCACCAGATGTTGGTGGTCACGCAGTGCAGCTTGCGCCGCGTGGCCAGGTCCATCGCCCGGCGAATGAGTGAGGGGTCCTTGAGTTCCATGTCTGCATCCAGGAACAGGACGTAAGGAGTGTGAGCGCGCCGGGCGCCGGCGTTGCGCCCTACCGAGGGTAATCCGCCGGGGATGACTTCAATATCGAGCCGCCCGGTGAACGACCAAGCCAGGTCGCGCGTACCGTCGGTCGAGCCGGCGTCAGCGACGAGTACCTTGGTTGAGCACAGGTGCGAGTAATCTTGCCGGCACAGCGACTCGAGCAGCTTCGGCAGCAGGCGTGACTCGTTCTTTGCTGGCACGACGATCGTCAGTTGCTTCTGGCTCGTATTCATGGATGGCCACTCCTTCCCGTCCGATGGTGATGTAGGTGCAGCACAAATCCACCCACGCGCCGGAGTTGTAGTACTCAACTCCGTCGCGCTGCTCGCGCAGTGGGACGTGAGTATGTCCACAGAAAATGCGCTCAGCTCTGCCTTGTTTTGCATAGCTGAGCGCGCCCCGTGCTACCTGTGCGGAAAGCCGCAACCATCGGGTGTTGAGACGGTCCAGGTAGCGGGCAAGCCGTTTGTTGCGCGAATCCAGTTTTTGCATTTGCAGAAAGATCCATTGGCCCAGCCGGCTGATGCGGTGGTTGTTGATGGCAAAGCTGTCAAACTGGTGGCCATGGATGGCCAGATGCCGCTTGCCGGCGTACTCCCACTCGTACTGCTCGTACACGGGAATGCCCACCAAGTGCGACATAACTTCCGCCAGCCCGTGGTCATGATTGCCTTCCACCCAAACCACCTCCACGCCGTGCTTGGGATTGGACAGCTTGCGGATGTACCCAAGAAACTTCCAATGTTCTTTGGTGAGACGGCGGAAGTTGAGGTCGGAAAAGATATCTCCCAGTAGGACCAGCCGCTGAAACTCGACAGTCTGCAGAAACGCGAGCGCGTCGGCCGCCCGGCTGATTTCGGAGCCAAGATGCAGGTCGGAAATGATGACGGTGTCAAAACAGTTTTCCCACATGCACCTTTTTTGTAGCAGGCGCAGGTTTCAAGAGCATGAAGGAAAGGTTAAATCTATGTAAATAGAAGTGGTTAAGTCCTGCTCTGGTATCGACTTAGTTATCAGCGACTTGTGGAAAAATTGACGCCCGGGCTGGCTTCTCTTTACGCCTTCCAGGCGCGGGAGTGAGGTATCCCTACATTTCAGTGTCATCACTGGCGAGCTGCTCCAACCTTACGCTTGAATATCAACTGGCATGCGCCGGGCTGCACCGGGGGCATGGTGAGGTTGACGGTTCCCTGAATTGAATCGGCCAGCTGCGGATATATATCGTTCCGGCCGCCCGGCGCGCCGGCAAGCATCGCGACTGAGCCTTCAAGAACCGTGGGAAACTGCGGTGGCCCAGGTTGAAAGCCGACCAACTCCCAACCCTGGCGGCCATTCGCATTCAGGACCGTCGTCATGGCCTGTCCGGAGACGCATCGATTCGGATCCAGGGTAAGTACCCGGTATTCCCAAACAGGCCCAGTCGCTTGTTCGGTTTCGGCTTGCATGCTTTGCGCCTGTGTAATGAAGGGCGTGCTGAGTGCGCCAAGGGTGAGAAGCAGTAGACCCAGTCTTTGTAGTGACATGAGTTGTTGGATGCGTCAGGGTTGGGCGAAGAAAAAGGAGGGGTTCTCTTTGTTTGTATTTTTGAAGCCGCCTTCTTGTCCGGCGAGCTTCCGGCGCACGCTGGAGGGCATGCGCCGGAAGTGGTTTTAGGGGTTGGGGAGGATTTCGTCGGGGCTTTGAAAGGTTACGCCCGTAGGTTTCGAGATCGGGGTTGGTAGTGGGGTTAGGAAAGGCTGGCCCGCATTGATTTCCCATCGCAACAGCATGGCGTTATCTTCGTGCATGGTGTTGTGGCAGTGTTCCATGAACATGCCGCCCCAGTCGCGGAACTGCATTTGCAATGTCACGCTGCCGTTAGGATGGAGCCGATAAACATCTTTGCGGCCGCCTTCGGCGGGAGAAGGCGCGCTGCCGTTGCGGTTGAGGATCTGCCCTTCTTCAAAGTGGATGTGGATCGGATGGTCCCAGCCCGATCCGCCCTGAAGCGTCCATATCTCCGAGGTGCCGAAGCCTGGTTCTGAAGATACGCGGCCGTAGTCGGCGGTGAGTGTTTCTCCTTCGCCGCCGCCGTTGTCGGTGCGAATGCCCCACCGCCCTCCGTTGGCGTAGGTAGTAATGGGGTCGTTGGTGTCGGGCCGTCCGTTGTCGTCGAAGCGGAACGTGCGCTGCCGGACAGCTTGAGGAAGCGTCGGATTGGGGATCAATACGATTCCCCTGCCATTGCCCGAAGGGTCCACGCTCTGATCCGGCTGGGGCGGCGGCCCGAGGATCTTGAAGCGGAGAAACGGCCCCACGCATGGATCGCAAGACGTGCCCCCAAGCGCCTGGGACAGGCTCAAGACCGGCCCCGGCAATTGCCCGCTCGACATCTGTTGCAGATTGACAAGATCAACCGTCTGGCCGGCCCTGTAGCGCGAGAAATCGATAACGATGTCGTAGCGCTCGGCGATGCCAAGCTGGTCAGTCTGTTTCAGGTTCACGGTAAGTGGCAGCAGGTTGCCGTCATTGCCGATCTGGACGATGTTCGATCCGTCGCTCAACGCAAAAGCGAAGAAGCGTGACACGGCGGCGTTGAGGATGCGGAAACGGTAGCGGCGTGCATAGACGTTGAAAAAGGGCTTCCAGGCGAAATTGACGGTCATCTGGTCGGCCAGAAAACCGTCAAAAGCCAAAGTGTCCATGGTGAGCTGGCCGTTTGCGTCCCAGGCTTTATCGGCAACCAGGAGGTTGACGTCAAAATCCAGGTTGCCCCAGTCCTTCGCCGAACCACTGGGCAGCCGCAGGTTCACGCCATCATTCAGCCCTTCGTTGCCGCGGTCCAGCGAGCTGTAGATGTTGTTCATACCGGCTTCGCCCTTGTACACGTTCTGGTCGGTGAAACTAAACATGTGATCGTGGAACCAGTGCGTGCTCATGGTTTCATGCCAGTCGCCAGGCAACTTGCTGATCCCGCCATTGCCGTCAGGGGCTCCGGCGCGAGGGTCGGTGGCGCCAGTGTTGATGCTGGTGAATCCCGCCAGCACCCACGGCCAGTGATAGTCGTAGAACTGGTTGGGCCAGAAGTAGGCGCCGGTAAAGCCGTCGTTCTCTGCTCCATGATGGCCGTTGTGCTCGTGGGTGGTCAGCGTAAACCGGCCAAAGCCTCCATTGTTGGTGATGTCCGTGGGCAAGGCGTTGTGGTGGCGGAACAGCACCGGCTCGCCGTAGCGGACCTGCCCGAGCTTGGGTGGAAACGTGCCGTTGAAGGTCCAGATTCGATTTGCATTCTGCACCGGAAAGCTGGGATGAAACTTTGGCGCAAAAGGGGTGGCCGGATTGATCCCGGAGTTCAGGTCGGAAGTGACGCCAGGATTGTAGGTGGTATTCGTGGTGACGGGTTTGGTCGTTACCTCGATCGCTACCTGCGGCGGGAATTGGGCAAAACGCTGGTGTGCCCAGATTGGTCCCGGGGGACGTCCCTCGATGGGGCCGGTCAGGCCGGTTCGTCCGCCGACCAGCGCGGGATCCAGAGGTTGCTGGGTCTGGTTAGCTTGCGCTTGCGGCGCTGGATTCAACGTGGAAACCGCGTTACGCGGTAGAACGTCGAAGCGCGGCATCGGCTGCGTAAATGGCGAAACGCCGAACGTCGGACTGGGAGGCAATCCTGTTGGAACCTGGCTGCATCCTCCGCCGTCTCCGCCTCCGCCACCGTCTCCTCCGCTTCCACTGCTTCCACCTTTATCGAGGGGAGCCCCACTCAGCGACGGCACAAAGGGACTGCAGCCGCCGATAGGAGCTATGATTCCAGCGGTGGTAAACAACCCCCACCTAACCAGATCCCGTCGGGAGACTTTTCCGTGCGATAAAGCTGCGGTGATTTCGGCCCGATTCTGTCGGGCGTTTTCTGCGTCTCGAAGCCGGCGTGCGTCAGCGTTCGGAGACACCCAGATTCCATCTTGGTCTTTGCTCTTTCGAACCATGTTCGCTTTTCTCCTGACTTTACTTCTTTCCCTAAGCGATCCATGGCCATGACATGAACCGGCGAACAAGCGCTGGTTCCAAGAGCGTCGCCCTAAGCGAGCCAAAGACGGTCAACATTCTATTTCGGAAACGAATCGAAGCGTCAATTCACTTGTCACAAATATGTAAATTCGATAATAGGTAAATTTGACGAATGAGCAGTTCTGTTTTGGCACGAATGAGAGTGCAAGTTCGACGTCGCGGGCGCTCATGCACTGGGCCAAACGGTGTTGCGACCGCGGCCATAGATGTCTGTTAACGGGGCGAAGAAGCACGGCTATAATCGCTGACTTCCCGCTATTTCCGTCGCGTTACGGCACTGAAGGGAGATGAGATTTCACAATGCTGACACATAAGCAAGCTGAAGAGCATGGACTGGCCCAGCGCAATCGTCTCAAGCGGGCTGCCCTGGCAGACCTTGCGCCACGCCACTTTGATCCGTTGGATGTGCTACGCGCCGCATGCCAAGATCACGTGGCCAAGCTCTTGCCGGTGAAGTTCGAGCGCATGAGCGTCTCGCCGTTTGCGTTTTTTCGCGGCGCGGTAGAGATCATGGCCACCGACCTGGGTGCCGGCGCTCGCACCAGCCTGGAAGTCCAGCTCTGCGGCGACGCCCATCTCAAGAATTTCGGTTTCTTTGCCACGCCGGCCTCGGACGTGATTCTGGATATCAATGATTTTGACCAGACGCAGCGCGGGCCGTGGGAGTGGGACGTCAAGCGCTGTGCAACCAGCATCGTGCTGGCGGGCCGCGTCGCCGGCGACGGCGAGAGCGGATGCAAAGAGGCCACGCATCTTTTTCTCGAAGAGTATTCGCGGTGGATTCGTCAATTCGCGGAGACGCCGGCGCTCGACGTGGCGCGCCACCGTGCCTGGCGCAGTAAGCGCGATCCTATGATTCGAGGTGCGCTCAAAGAAGCGGAGCGCTCTACTCCGCTTTCCAACCTCAAGAAGCTTGCCCAGCGCACCGCGGGACACAATTATCGATTAGCCTCCAAGCCGGGTTTAATCTGGGAAGTCACGGGCGCTGAGAAGAAGTCCGTTCTGGCTGCGCTCCCCGAGTACCGCGACTCGCTGTCGCCTGACCATCAGCTTATCTTCGACCGCTACCAGCCGGTGGACGTCGGGTTCAAAGTGGTTGGCACGGGAAGCGTTGGTACCCGAGATTATGTGGTGTTGTTCATCGGCCGCCACCCGCACGATCCGCTGTTCCTCCAGATCAAGGAGGAACCGCCTTCCGCTTACGAGTCCTACTACAAGGACAGCGGCACGCCCAAAAACCAAGGACAGCGCGTTGTCCAGGGACAGCGGGCGATGCAGGTGCTCTCCGATTTCTTGCTGGGCTGGTGCTCCATCGCCGGGCGCGACTACTTGGTGCGGCAGCTTAATGACCACAAAAGCTCGATTGAGCCCGAGGAGCTGGGTGGCCGGCGCCTGGCCGAGTACAGCCGCGTCTGCGCCGAACTCCTCGCCAAAGGGCATGCTCGCTCGGGCGAACCGGTGGCGCTGGCCAGTTACCTGGGACGTTCCGGAAAGGCGGAACGAGCCTTACTCCGATTTGCAGTGAAGTATGCCGACCAGACTGAAGCCGACTTCCAGACATTCCGCAAAGCGCTGAAACATGGCTTTGTGGAACAAGCCGAGAAAGCTTTACGCGGATCTCTAGCGCACGGCGCTGCCGTGGCCCGGTAACAGCCACAAAAGCAGTCCGAGCGCCGTGAGGACGGCGAGATAGTAAGCGGCGATGCCGTGGCTTTCGTGCCGCGTCGCAGTCAGGTCCTCGGGGACCGATGGGACGCTACCGGGCACGGGAACGCGTTGCTCGAGGCCAAGCGTAACTACTTCTTTGGGTCGCCGGCGCGCCACCAACGCGAGCACTACCCGCCACAGCGATCCCGCTGCCACGAAATAAAAAAGCGGTTCGGCTATCACATAACCCAGTGCCACCGCCACCAGCAGCAACAAGAGCGTTTCACTCTTGCGCAGTGCGTGAGCAGCCTGAGCGCCGTCAAAGATCCAGACAGGGATCAGGTTGAGGACGTTGAGCCACGCCCCCACGCGGGCCAGCCCAGCCCACAGCATGTCGCCGGTTTGGTACCAAAGCAGCGCGCAGACTGCGGAGGCCAGAGCTCCAGCCAGCGGCCCGGCCAGGCTGATGGCGGCGCGCGTCTCGAGCGACACTCCCATCGCCTGCCAGCGCACATAGGCCCCCAGACCGGGAAAGAACACGGGCATGTTGGCAGGCAGGCCGCGGCGCTTGATATCAATGTAATGGCCCATTTCGTGGATCAGCACCAGCACGGCGAAGCCGATACCGAACTTGGGTCCCCACAGCGCCCAATACAGACCGATGAAAGTAGCGAAGCTGAACAGGAACTGCAATTTGAGCAGGAACAGAAGGCCTTTGAGCTTGCTGAGCAGCACCGCGATCGGAGCCAGAGGCGCCAGGCGTTTTGCCCATGGATTCTTCGTCCCACCAGGGGCTTCCGGACGCTGCGCCGCCGGGGCTGCGGACTCCAATTGCTGTGCATGATCGCGGATCCACGCCGCCTGCTGGGAGTCGTAAGGAAGTAACGACAATATCGATAGCCAACATTCGCGAGCTTTCACCAGCAAGCTCTGAGCCTCGAGCGAGCGGGCTAGCGCCGCCCTCCGTTCCACTTCTTCTGCGTGCACCAGCGCGTGGCAGCGGTCGCAGACCAACGCCTCCGGCGGCAGAGGCTGCGAACAGCGTGCGCAAGTTATACCTGAATCTCGAATCGATGCGGACACGGTCAATTCTCTGCCAATTCTAATCCCGGCAGGGGATCATTTCGCACGAAATGATCCCCTGCCGAGTATCAGCGTCTAGCGATTCGGTTGCGAATCGCGGGCCTTTAGGCAGACGGCATTTCGTACGAAATGACTCCTGCCGTATATCAGCGTCTAGCGATTCGCTTGCCGTCACGGTGGGCGGAGTCGCCAGCCGAGAGCATTGGTCTCTGTCGCAGGGTGAATCAGACGGCCTTCGTCGTCTCCCGCCACCATCGTGAGACACCACTCAGGGCTTGGGTGTTGCCGTGGGCGCGGGAGTTGCCTTGATGACCGTGACCGGCGTTACGGTAGGTGTCGACGTCCCTTTGGGCGCCGGCGTGGCGGCGCTCTGCCTGACCCCCCGGCCCTGCAAGTGCTGCGATCGAGTTGCCGTCGACGTGATACCGCATGCTGCCGCTGGGCAGAATGCACCCAATAGCTTCGGTAGGCTGTGAAGGTTTAGGTTTTTTGCTTAAGACAGCAGCAGCTCTCAATGCTACAATCATCTCCGTCCATGCGCCCGTGGATTTCGTCAAAAGTACACGACTACCTTCACTGAATCTAGATAGACGACGAAAGAGCGCCGGCCGACCTTATAGAGCAGGACACCACCGTATAGAGTCTGTGGCCGTCGTCTCACCTTTCACGCCTACAGTTCAAGTGGGCACGTCGAGTACAAAACCCGTGGATGTTGAAACACAGGTACGGGAAGGTACAAGGCGATGACGATCAAAACGGAAAAACTCGCGGGTTGTTGCTTAATTGGTATACAGGCTCTGCTGCTTGTCTTTTTCGTTGCTGTGGTTGCACCGGCGGCACAAGCCGCAGACGCCCCTGGCACGGCGCAAAAAGTTGGGCCGAAGATGCCGCCTACGGAAGTCTTCTTCGAACCTTTGAATGCGCGCCAGCAACAGACCGTGCTGTATCGCAGCCATGGCTTAGGGCTCCCTGCCAGTTTCGAACAAGACGCCGTCCGTCTCTCACTACCCAGGAACGTTGCTAGTGGAGCAACACAAAGCACCGACCCGTCCTCCGTACGGCTTCATTTTGTGGGAGGTTCCTCTTCCGCGCGTGTCGAAGGCGCGGAGCTGCTGCAAGGTATCAGCAATTATTTCGCTGGTTCGGATCCGAAGCAATGGAGAACCAAGGTGCCTCATTTTGCCCGCGTCGTCTATCGTGGCGTTTATCCCGGAGTCGATGTGGTGTTTTACGGCGAGCAAGGAAGGCTGGAGTACGACTATGTACTGGCGCCGGGCGCGGATCCTTCGCGTCTGCGCCTGGAGGTCGAGGGAGCTCAGCTTTCCCTGAGCCCGGAAGGCGAAGTGATTGTGGCGTCGGGCGGCAGGGAGGTCATGCGCCTGAAGAAGCCCAAAGCCTTTCAAGACCGCGAACCCCAGCGTCTGGTGGCGGCGGACTATGTCCTAAAGGGAAACGAGGTGGCCGTCCGGCTGGGTAAATACGATCATCACCGCCAGTTGGTGGTAGATCCGGCCTTGGCCTTTGCGACCTTCGTGATGAGCAATTGTACGGGCGTCGCCTGCCGGGACATTATTAATGGCATGGCGGTTGACAACACAGGCGTTTACCTTGTGGGGACGACGACCGCCGCGGTATTTCCCTCCGCCGACGGCCAACCGCCGGTCGGCGTCACGCGCGGCGCTAACACAACTTTCGTGGTCAAACTCGATCCCACGGGTGTGAAGGTTCTCTATGCCAGCTTTTTTGTGTTCAGCAGGGGCGAGGCCATTGCGGTCGATGGCCAGGGCCACGCGGTCTTTGGCGGGGAGGTTTTTGACGCACCCGCAGGGACTCCGGGCTTCCCGCTGACCGCGGGCTCCTTCAACGGCCACACGCCGGTCCACTGCGTCAACTGTGATATCCCGTTCGCCACCGAGTTAAGCAGCGATGGATCCAGCCTGGTCTTCTCAACCCTGCTCCAGGCGGATAGTGGAAACGCCAACGGCGGAAACTTCGTACCGGACTACTCCATACCAGGGATCGCCATCGATTCTACGGGTGCTGTCTATGTTTCGGGTTTCATTTCACAGTTTGGTCATGGCGATACATCCTTGCTGCCTGTGGCGGCGACGCCGGGGGCTTTCTTAACCTCGCATCCGTCAACCAAGGGCAATGCCTTCATCATGAAGCTGAACCCCACCGGATCGGCGCTCGACTACTCAACCTTTATGGGCAGTCCGAGCGGTAACGCCAGCTTTGCGATTGCCGTTGACGGCAATGGGGCGGCGTATTTGCACGGCACGGCAGGCCCGGACTTTCCTACCACGCCCGGCGCCTTTCAGACGACTGCGCCTTCCACTGCGGCCGTGGTTGTCAAGCTTCATCCCGACGCCAAGACTCTGGACTACTCCACGTTCTTCGGCGATTTCACCACGGTGTCTGGCGGGATCGCCGTGGCGAACAACGGAGAGGCCGTCGTTAGCGGCAACGGAGCCACAGTGCCAACGACTCCAGGAGCCATTTGCTCCACCGGCACATCCGGCCAGCAGCGGGCCTATCTCGCCCGATTCAACGCCGCTGGCAGCGCTTTGGTTTATTCCACAACTCTCTGCAACGTTGCCAACTCGAGCTCGGAAAGCGGCGGAGTGGCAGTGGACTCCTCCGGCGCAGCCTACGTCGAGGTGCTCATCACCTCCTTCAATTCGCTGCCCTCAATGCAGTTCCCTTTGCTTAATCCCATCCAAGGTTATGTGCCTCCGCCGGCCCTGGAAACCACTTCTGTGCTCAAGGTGGACTCTAGCGGCGCACTGCAATGGGGCACATTTTTTGGAGACAGCATAGACCACAGCGGCGATCTTCCCAGTACGACGACCGGCGCAATTGCCGTAGACGGCACGGGAGCGGTTTACTTCCTGAGCGGGGGCGTTGCGGCTACGCCAACCACGCCAGGATCCTTTCGGCAGATCTTGCCCGACGGCTATTTTCAGGGTCCGTATCTGGCCAAAATTGTTCCTTCTCTGGGAGCACCGGTGCCCGTGCTGCGCACGAGTCTGGATTTTGGAAGCGTGGCCTTCGGCACTTCCAGCGCGCCCAACGATGCCATCGTTGGCAATTTCGGTGACGCAACTCTGCCCGCACCTACGGCTTCCATCACCGGCGATTTCTCGCAGACCAGCGCTTGCCAGAATCCTGTGCCCGCTGGAGACAAATGTGCTTTCACCGTGACCTTCACTCCGACTGCGGCCGGGCTGCGCACCGGAGTACTCACGGTGCACTTCGGCGGCGCCTTGCCCGATCAGACGACGGCCCTATCCGGTACCGGCTTGGCGCCAACAGTAACGCCGTCGGCGACGAAGATCACGTTTCCGCCACAATTTCCCCTGAACACCACCAGTCCGCCGCAGCAACTGAAAATCACGAACAACGGAACGTTCGCTCTCAACATCAGCAACATACAGACCACGGGAGACTTTGCGCAAACCAATACCTGCAGCTCGGTGGCCATTGGTGCTTTCTGTCTGGTGCAAGTCACCTTCACTCCGACGGCGAACGGCGTGAGAAACGGAACCGTCGAGCTGAGTGACAACGCCGTGAACAGCCCGCAGACCGTCAACCTGGTGGGGTTCGGGGGCCAGGCGCCTGCGGTATCGCTGAATCCTGCCAGCATCGGGTTTGGAAACCAGAATGTGGGCTCGACCAGCGCCGCGGCGTCGGTTACGCTCACGAATAGCGGCAATCAAACTCTGAACGTCTCACAGATCAGCGCCAGCAGCGACTTCAGTCAAACCAACAACTGCACCTCCGTTACCGCGGGCAACACGTGCACGCTGCAGGTGAGTTTTGCTCCCATGGCGTCGGGAACCCGCAACGGCAGCGTGACCATCACGAGCAATTCGTTCTCCTCACCGGACGTACTGCAGGTGACGGGCGTGGCTCTGGACTTCAGCCCTTCACCCAACGGCCCGGCAACGGTAACCGTTGCCGCGGGGCAGACGGCCAACTATGGGATGACCGTCGCTCCCGTGAGCGGTTTCACTGGAACGCTGAACTTCACCTGCACGGGAGCGCCCTTGGCTGCAAACTGTACGGTCTCGCCATCCTCGATCTCGCTGGGCGCGACGTCACAGAGCGTCGCCATCACCGTTACCACGACGGCGCCTACTGTTGGACACTCGGTCGCGTTGTTGCCCAGGGGCGGCCCGGGCGGATGGCCGTTGCTGTTGGCGGCCGGCCTGACCCTGTTGCTGGCGTTGACACTACGCATGCGGAGGCGGATACGCTGGGTGGCGCTAGCGCCACTGGCCCTGATGCTGTTGTTGATCGGTTGCGGTGGAGGTGGCAACAGCGGCGGCGGCGGAACTCAGGGAACGCCGAAAGGGACCTACACCATCACGGTCACCGGAAGCGGCAACGGCGGATCGCCAAGCCACTCGCAGAATTTCACTCTGATCGTGAACTAGCCCGCGTTATCGTGGCTCCTGCTTCGAACATTCGGGAGTATGTCGAAGGAGTCTCCGATTGGCTCGTGCCAAGCAGAAAGACGGAAGCTTTGCAAGGCGCCTTGAGGGGCAAGCCACAGCCATCGCTCACGGCCGGAGCGCATAAGCGATGTGTTACACTTGAAAATGTCTTCCGCAGGAAGCGTCTTCCGCTTTTTTCCAACCGCAAAAGGGCGCGTAGCTCAACTGGCAGAGCAACTGACTCTTAATCAGTAGGTTGAAGGTTCGATTCCTTCCGCGCTCACCAT